>Ga0268279_1001529_pt1 | contig 12564 bp, 18 predicted proteins | sample saktaG_6_FD_190142 | JGI IMG/M metagenome (GOLD analysis project Ga0268279, IMG submission 190142) | Saline water microbial communities from Sakinaw Lake, British Columbia, Canada - sak_2010_1_5_80m | ecosystem: Environmental > Aquatic > Non-marine Saline and Alkaline > Saline ...
TATTTTTGGAGCGATATCGCTTCATTTGGACATTCGTTTACACATACTCCGCATTCTACGCACTCATCACTCACAATAGCCTTCTTCTGTTCAATTTTTACAGCATTCACAGGGCAAATATTAGCGCATGCCCCACAACCATTACATTTAAGTTTATTAATAGTAACTGCCATTTCTTTGCTCTCCCTATTTGCTTGGCGGCATACCAAATTTTGAATTTACACTCGGACCTTGTGTAGATTTAAGCTCGCCTTTTTTATACTTATCTACCGCTTCTTTAACTGTACCTGTAATTCCGGTAATCACATCCACTCCAGCTGCCTGTAAAGTTTGAAACGCGTTGGGGCCGACGTTACCCGTAAGCACGGCTTTTACCTGTTTTTCTGCAATAAGCTGGCCTGATTGGATTCCGGCACCACCCATTGAATCGATATTAGGGTTGTTCATCGCTTCAAGCTTCATAGTGTCAATATCCACGATGATAAAATATTGACATCTACCAAAACGTGGATCAACCTTAGAATCCAAATTATTTCCTTCTGAGGTAACACAAATTTTTCCGCTAATAACAGGGCTTGTTTCACTGCTCATAATTCCCTCTTTTCTTTTTTTAATCTTAACAATCCTTTTCATCAGGATGGTCGCATACCTTTTTATCCAAACCATAACCTTTGCCCGCACCGGGTTTACAAAGGCTCTCGCCACTTTTTAATGTGCCTTTTTCTAAATGCGCAATTACATCATCTATTCTTCCGTCTATCCCCACAACTGTCTTTATACCATATTCTTCAAAAAAACCTGTTGCCCGTGCACCCATGCCACCAGCAATGATACAATTTACGCCTTTTTGATGTAAAAATTGCGGGATAGCCCCTGGCTCATGTCCTGGATTCGCAACTTCTGTCCTTTCGACTATCTTGTTGTTTTCAATATCAACAAGAGTAAAAGAAGGGCATCTGCCAAAATGAGCAGATACAAGATCTCCATCTGTAGATATAGCTACACGCATAATTACTCCTTTTAAAACGGTTTAGATGAAGGGATAGAACATTAAAATCTATCCCCTCATCTGTAATAATTACTCGTTCTTCTCTGCCTGGACTTTTTTTAAAGTCTCGATACGGCTCTGGATATCTTCAAGCTGTTGTTTTAAGATATCAGCTTCATTTTTTAAGATATCCGCTTCCTGCCTAGGCGCCATATCAGGCACATAAGGATACGCCCCACTAGAAACAGGCATACCCATTGGGGCCATTCGCCAGCCTCTACCACCACGACCATAAGATCCTCTACCCCAGCCAAAATACCCTCTACCGGGGGCTGGATTTATATAACCTGGCGCATTATAACCGGCACAATAACCCATTGCCCTTCCTGTCATAGGACCTAATCCCATTGGCCCTGTTCCATCTCCTCTTGGCATATCAAACACCTCCTTTTCTTTATTATTTTTGTTACCTATGTTGGATATGCAATACCCCATACCCCTTCCTGTAAGCGCCCCTTTCCCTATAGGGCCGGTACCATCAAATCCTGGCATAGCTATCACCGCCTTTTCCTGTTATTGACAATCATTTCCATTATAAACAAAAAAAATATAACCTATTTCTTAGTACAGCCATTACATAAACCATAAAACTGAATTAGGTGATTGGTAATCTTAAAATTGTATTTTTTGCTGAGACCTTTTTCCGTTTGGTTAAGCAATTCCACCTCTTCATCTATAAAATCTGTATAATCAACAACCCTGCCGCATCCTGTGCATACAAGATGATGGTGGTGTCGGACTCCTTTCGGACCTTCTGATAGCTCATATCGTGCTCTTCCATCACCAAAATCGAACTTAAAAACAAGGCCCATCTGAACTAATAGTTCTAAAGTACGATAGACCGTAGTAAGACCAACATTAGGATAACTTTTATGAACAGCCATATATACATCTTCGGCACTTAAATGCTCAGATGTCTTGCTAAGAACATTCAATATGGCTTGCCTGGGTACAGTCATTCTATACCCGCATCCACTAAATCGTCCGTGCCACCAAGGTGGACCTGTTCCATCACGCATAGACATTGTTATATTGCTCCTTGTTGATAATGATTTCCACTACTAATATACACTAATGTACCATGGTTGTCAAGTCTTTTAGCAAATTTTGTGTGTGGCAAGGCAAAATAGCTCTGGACAGGTGCGACACTAAACATGAGAAACTAAACCGCGATTTAGAGATATCGAGATAAGCAGGTGAGATTATTTGGGGGATTTTGGTCTGCCTTTGAGATTGCCACGGCCTGCTTTGCAGGCCTCGCAATGACAGGAGGTAATATTTGACGTAAGTCTTTGACACGTGCGGACATAAAAAACCTCAATAAGGGTTACTTATTGAGGCTTGGGTTATCTCTCATTCTGGATTCAGAGAGGTTTATGTGGCTGGGTACTCCTGCATACGTTATAAATGTATCTCTTTAACCAGCCGTCATTATTATACAACATATAGCTTAAATATAATGACAACCAATACCGATATTGTTGGTTGATCTTCCTTGATGCGTGTGGAGATACAAAAGCCCCAATAAGGACTACTTATCAGGGCTTACATTATCTCTCAATTAAATTTAATTTTTCGCTGCGTTTTAGTTTTTTTATTTCTGCTTCTTTTTTTAAAGCATTTGATCTGTTCAACACCTGCTGAGAATATACTAGATTAACAGGCTTTCTGTATCTTGTAAACCGTCCTCCATGACCTGAATTATGCTCTGTTACACGTCTATCTATATCAGTTGTTATGCCTGTATATAATTTACTATCTTTGCATTCTATGATATAAACATGCCACATAAATTCTTTAGGATCCTTGTCACTAACAAAATCCTTCTGCTTGTTGTAGGTCCTTCGCTTCGCTCAGGACTAGATTTTGCCTGCACTGAGCTTGTCGAAGTGTCCTGTTTGTCCGGACATTTTAGAGAGCATTTGACGTAACTCTTTTAATAACAAATTGCTATGAATTGTCCAGGCATGCAGAGTGGGCATCATTTACCAGAAACTGACTCAAGATAATCCTGCATATCTTTTACTCTCACATACCATAGCTTGCCCCGTTTTGCTGCTTTTAACTTGCCTCTATTTATTAGATTACGCAGATAATCTTGTGAATAATCATAAGCAATAGCAATCTTACGCAGAGATAAGACCGCCTCAGGTTCAAAAGATAGCCCCTTTGCTGATTTAAGTCTATTAAGGGATCTTTCAAGGCACTCTAAAACAATCTTTTCGGTGGCCGTAAAGTCTTGCTTGTTAATATATTCATCTATCTTTTCTAGCGAAATATTAATTCCTTCTTCTATATCCCTGTTAATCTTTTCAAAGCAAGCATCAGATGCTTCTAATGCTTCGTAGTATTTTTCTCTATCAGTTTTTGCTATGCCTTTGATGGCAATATTAACTAGGCCGCATCCAATCAATATATAAGAAAGCAGAATCCTTCCAGACCGTCCATTGCCGTCCCTGAATGGATGTATAGTTTCAAACCATATATGACTTATTGCCGCTAGTCGTAAAATATCGGCATCTCTATTTTTTAATTGTATGTTGAACCATTTTATAAAAAGTTCCAATGCTTCTCTTACATAAAAACCGTTTACTGGTTTGAATGATGCCTGTGCCACTTCAATATCGCTTACCCTAAAATCTCCTATCTTACCATTATAAAAACCAAAATCCTTTTCATACCGCATAAGAAGAGTATGGATCTGCTTTAAATCTGACATTTTTAATACAAATTCTTTTTCTTGGAATTGGTTGTTTGCGTACTCATAAAGGCTCGATGCTGATTCAAAATATCCTAATATAGCAGCTGCTTTTTGTTTATCGGCTTTCTTGTTCCTTTCTAAAATATCCAATAAATCATTCCTATTTGCAAATACTCCTTCTATAGCTATGGAATTGCGTATCTCATCCTTAAACAATGAATACCATTCACTATTAGAAACGCTTATAATACCTATATTTTTTTTCTTTAAATCCTGTAGCGCTTCTTTTATCTTAGCTATCTTCTTTTCGTTCATGTGATCCTCTTTTCCGAACCAAAGCTGTTGGTTCGGAAACTGTTTCATATAACACCTTGCGAACTATGTACATGATATTATTATCGCATAACATGTTTTGTTACAAGAGGCTAATTAAAATATTGTTACCGAACCTTTATGTATGGTTCGATAATAATATATCATCAATTATAGGGCTTGTCAAGAGCTAATATGTTATAATTTCACATTTGACGCGCGAGGGCATAAAAAGCTCTAACAATAATTAATCATCAGAGCCTACTTTATCTCTCAATCTGGATTCAGAGAGATTTATATGGCTGGGTACTCTGGTATACGTTATAAATGTATCTCTTTAATCAGCCATCATTATTATATAACATATAGCTTAAATATCAAGAATTATCAGGCAATCAGAGATAAAGTTATAAGCATGCCCCGTACCGGAGCGATAGCGACTGGTTCGGGGTAAGATTGCCTTAAAAGTGTCCGATTTGTCCGTTATTTTTGGGTTTGAAATGACATAACTATTTGAGAGATAAAGAGATAATGTTTGTTCAGCACAGAAAGGCGGACATTATAATTCAGCCTTTTTAAAATTACCTTGTTTTTCCGTTATTCAATTTTCTTGGCCCCGGAAAATATTTCCTCAATAGTTACATATAAAGCGCCTTTAGGATGAAGATCGGGTCTTTTTTCCTGCACCCAATTAAAAACGTCTTGATATTTTTTACCTTCTTGTATATATTCTGTTTTTCCTTTTAATTGATATGATTTTTTTGTTTCAGGATCAAGCACTACAAATGAAAGATTAGAATTAGATAAGACATTACTTTTTGTTTTTACAAGTTGGTTATCTGCTATAACAACAGTTGTGTCATTTATGTATTTTAAAAATGTAACATATACTATATTCGGTATATATCCGCTGTTAACAGTTGCTATGCATATAGGATTTGTTTTATCAATAGCTATTTTAACTTCTTCGGGTATTTTTACCATAATATATTCCTTTCTTATGTGATTATTAGGTTCATGAGTAAAATTCTATTATTAATATAACAACCGCTAACAAACAATATTATTAACAGGCCGTCGCGATTAACCATGAAATTATTGTAAATAAATATATCTCTTTAACCAGCCATCCTTATTATATAACATATAGCTTAAATATCAAGAAATATAAGGCAGGTAGAGATAAAGTTATAAATAAGACTGCTTGAAAATGCCTGCCTACCAAAAGGCAGGTTCGTTTTGTCCTGTAATTTTTAGTTAATATTGATATAATTCTTTAAGGTATCGATAGACAGGGATATCTGATTCTAATACTTCTTGTTAAAAATTTGCGCTCGTTACTTTTATTTCCATTTCTTTCGTTTCCTATTTTATTTTGTAACGTATCTATGCTAACTTTTCATATTTTTATCGTTAATAACATTAAAAACTTACTGTAATACAAATTTTTTTAAGACACTGCTGACTCAGACTCTTCCAGGGGATGCGTTGGTACTGTAATTAATTCAAGTTTTTTATCCCTATATTCTTCTATTGCTTTATTTATTGTAAGCCCTTCTCTTACTTTATAAATATCTACAAAATTATCTTTTAACATATAAAAAGATATTTCTCCGATTTGCGTAGTAAATAATAGATCTAGTTTATACCTTATCACGGCTTTGATAACTTTAATTCCTATATGTTTTTTCTCTCCCAAAAATTCATTATAATAGAAATCCTCTATTTCTATGCTGTTATGGTCAAATTTTAATATAACAAAATATGGGGCTCTACCAAAGTGGGCATGAACAACAGAGGCTAAACCATTAATATCTTTAACCGGAATTATTACAGAAACTGTCTTTTTTTTAGATGGTTCAACATGGATAAAAACAGATTCTATGTGCTCATAATATCTGGTAATAAAATCTTCTGTTTTTTCTGCTAACTCGTGTGCTCTATACAATGAAAGGGTTGGAGATGTCTCAATCTTGCATTCAACCATTTTAAACGGGCCAGATTGTCGTATTTTAACTTCGCTTACACCCTTGACACCATATATCTCGTTTATCTTCTCTTCAATCTTAGACTGCATTTTAGGGTCTAAATTAGCATCCATTAAAACCAAAAGGGACATCCATGCATTTTCCAATCCTAATTTAAGAATTAGCAAAGAGATAAATATAATAATAGCCCCCTCTACATAAGGAATCTTTACATAAGCCAATAAAATACCAATCAAGACAACCATTGATGTAAATATATCCAGAAAAGACTCTTTTGCATTAGCCATAAGAGATTGAGAGTTAATCAACCTGCCAACTATTTTTTCTTTTCTTGCAATAAAATATGCTACAATAATCGATATTATACATGTAGTAATAGGCAAAATCGGAAATTTTTTAATATTGGTAATATAAAAAAGATTATAGCAACCTTCTCTGAGTATCTTTATCCCTGCCCATAATATCAAAATGCCTATTATAAGGGTAACCAGTGTCTCAGCTTTGTATAAACCGTAAGGAAATTTGGCTGTCTTTTTTTTAGAAGCTAACCAAAGTCCAAACCCAGAAGCAAAAATAGCTAGAAGATCAGCTACGCTGTGAAAAGCATCAGCAATTAGCACCTTTGAACCAAAAAAATAACCTACAGCAACTTTTATGATAGCTAAAAACAATGTTGTAAAACCCGCGACAAAAGCTACTTTTTGCCCTCTTTTCAGCTTGCTGATATTATATTGTTCTTTTTTCATAGCATCTAACTAAAATTATTTTACTTTAATAAAAAAATTGACGCGTCATATATGACCCGCATTTAGGGCATTTCACTTTAAAACAGGGTAATGCAAACTGATGAGGTACTATTATGTTGCAATTAGGGCAAATACAATTAATGGGGGTTTTCCCCAGCATTATACCGCCTGCTCCTCTGCCCTTACGAAAAGTCTTGCTGCCTCTTCCTCTGCCTCTTCCAGCGCCAAACCACATCTTGATCTCCTTTGCTAAGCTAGAATTAATATTAAAATCTTTTTATTAATTTTCTTAAGTAAAATTTCTTGTCTCTATAATTTAATTCTATTAATTTATTTTCGCTTACTAGTTTTCCAATTACCTGCCAGTCTGCTTTAGCTTTATTCAAAAATTCTTTTACCCCATCTTCTCTCATTGGGTGCACTGATGTAATGCTTAATAAATCTTCTTCCACGTTTCCTGTAAAAGCAAAGGAATTCCCTTCATATCCAATAAGATACTCTGTTTTAATAAGTTTATCATTAAAAATCTGATATGCGGCATTTATTATGTTTTCTGCTGCAGGTTCCACCCATTTTTCTGCTGGCGGCCTTGTTGGAATTGAAATATAACTTTTTGTAGGCATCAAGCCAGCAATATAATCAGCAATTCTACTTATCTCTTCCTTGCTATCATTTATACCTTTGATAAGCATGGTCTCTGTTATTAAGCTACCATTAAAATTATCTGAAAACTCTGATATACCTTGTAAGATTCTATTGAGCTGTAATATTTTGTATGGCCTGTCAATTCTATGCCAAACACTTTCGCTTACTGTATCAATTTTTAAAGATACCAGATCGACTTCATATAAATCATTTCGCGCGCTATCATCCCATATAAGAGAGGCATTTGAAATAACCGCTATTTTGATACCTAAAGGTTTAAGAATCTTTATAGTATTTCCAATATCCACATCCAGGGTAGGTTCTCCATCGGGCACAAAGGCAAGATAATCTATGAGTTCGTTCTTTTCTTTTGCTTCCTTAATCCTTTTCTTTACATCCCTTAATATTTCTTCTGGCTTATAAAAGGTTTTTCTTTTTACTAACATATTTAAAGTATTCCCTAATTGACAATAAACACAAGAATAACTGCAATTTTTTGGCGGTATATTATTGATACCTAAACTATGCCCGAGCCGTCTAGAAGGAACTGGGCCAAATGTTATCATATTAGTCTTATGTTCAAAATCCATCTATTTTCCTTTTATAAACCAGTAGGGCATGTCCCCGTAGGACAGCTTGGCCCTGAAAAACTGGATTTATTCCCTACGCTGAATGAACTTACTGTTTTTTGTATATTCTTGCTATTACATTTGCTGCACTTAAGTTCTGTCTTCTCAGAAGTTACCCCTATCAATAAATCAAATTTTTCACCACAATCTTTGCATTCATATGTATAAATAGGCATAATAATTACCTCCTTTTAGTTTAATTTGTCAAGCTCTTCTAAAGTCTTTTCTGCAACAATTTTTTCCTTGTTAAAATATTTTTTCATTCTATCTAAACATTTGCCTTTCTCTTTAACATCTCTGAGATATTTCGCGCAATCTTCCATACAATTTTTCACCATTTTTACGTTGGCTTCTACATCTTTTGGTATCTTTTCGCCATCGTGCCTCACCGCTTCTTGGGGGCAAACTGTATGACATGTACCACAACGAATACAGTTATCCATATTTATATTTGCTTTATTGTTTTCAATTAAAATAGTAGATACTGGACATTTCTCTACGCAAATTCCGCAACCTGTGCACTTTTCAACATCAACCCATGGCATTTTAGCACCTCCTTAAATTTTTAGAGTTATACCGACAAGCTAATGAAAACAACAGATCTGATAATTTATCCAAATAGACCAATATATCCTCGTCTTTTAGGCCCCTTTTATTTCTTAATGCTACTGCTCTGCGTTCCAAGCGTCTGGCGACGGTACGGCTAGCATGCAATACTGCAGAAGGCAGATTATCTCCGGCTAGCACGAAATTCGAAAAGGGGTATTGTTTCTCTAGTTTTCTAATCTTATCTTCTAACTTTTTAATCGTATTTTCCAGATATCTTATAGATTGAGAACTCGTTTTTTGTTTTGGTTTTCTAGAGTCTAAACCGAAAATTTGCCTTCCCACAATGAATAAATCGTTCTGTATTCTTTCCAGGATGCTTTTGTCCTTTTTATTTTTTATTAATCTCTTCGCCATACCTAAAAAAGAACTGAGCTCATCTATTGTCCCCATTACCTCAAACCTTAAATCATCTTTGTTTAATTTATCTTTTGAAATACCCTATTCAATATCCCTGTTATTTGTTTCTTATCCTGAATACTGCTTGTAGCCTCGACAACCTTACCATTTTTAAAGTATGCGGTAAAAGGTAACCCCATAAAATAAGCACACTTCGGCAAATTCCTGATAAAGGAAGCGGCGGGAATATCGAAATCCATATCTACCATCTGAACATGCTGGTATTCCGATTCTAATTTCTCCATGATACCATAAACGGGAATGCACATCGGTCCCATTCTCCCACAACAAACCATAACATTAGTATTATTTTTAAGTAACTCTTTTATTTCTTCATGACTTTCTATATGTTTAAGATTTGTATCTAACATTGCAACGCCTCCTGGTTATGCTTACCTTAACGTTCTAAAAATAAAGTTCTCCGTCAACCTTCACAAAATATTATCTTCTTTGCTTGCCACCACCTCTGCCGTCACGAGGATCTCTTCCTAAGCCCCTGCCCATCTAAACCCCTACCAGCGACCGGAAGCGGAAGATATCTGCCATTGGTTAAGAGAAAAACTCTGCTGCGCTCCTGCACTGGGATAAAGCGCGCCTTGAGGACAAACCTGGTCGCATCTACCACAATCTACACACTTATCAGCATTAATCTTAGCCTTACCACCGACCATTGATATTGCCTGAGCCGGACAAACTTCAACACAAGCACCACATCCTACGCATTTCTCTTTATCTACTCGAAATATATCGCGTCTCCTTCCTCGAACGTTCTCATATAAACCATCCGAAATTCTAAATCCTCAAAGCCAGGACCAACTAACATAACAATTTTTTTCTTTTCAAGAAACACTTTTTACCTTCTTTATAAAGTTCCTCGTTTTCTATTGCAACACCTTATAAATCACACCAAAAGCAAGAGCTATAATAAATACAGTAAGCCCAATTTCTAACCAAAATGGCCTTGTTTTTAATGAAACTTTACTTCCTATCCTTGCTCCTATCATTGACCCAATTAGAACATACAATGCTGGCAACCAGATTATGTCACCTCTATGCCAGTATATTGGTATAGCGCCAAAAGCAGTAAAAATTGATACAGTTAATGAAGTAGCAATTGCTTTATGCGTATTAAGACCAAGACTTTTAAAAAGGGCTGGAAAGATTTGACCGCCGCTGCCGCCCCTTAAACCTGTTATAAAACTTACAAAAAAAGAAGACCCAAAGATATTTTTCTTAGTAGGTTTAATCTTTTGAGTAAGCTTTGGCGAAATCCTACCTAAATGAACGCCAAATGCTACTATAATACAAAGCACAACAAAGATAATGGCTAAGATTCGCGCTGGAATAAACCCTACAGAATATGCTCCAATTACTTCTCCTAAAACACCTCCAATAATGGCATAGATAACTATCTCTTTTACAATGTTTCTTCTTTGGGTTATGGCGCCTACAAACGATGCAAAAGGAATAACAAGGAAATTAATTCCAAAAGCACTCAGCAAAGGTAAGCCTGCAAGATTAAGCAAAGGTATTCTTACAACCCCCCCACCAATACCAAACATACCGCTCATAAAACCCGCAAAAAGACCAATGCTAATGTAAATTACATTTTGCGTTATCATACTACCTTTATCTCCCCTTCATATCCAGGGAAATAACTTTCAATGATTCTCAAATTGAATTTTGAAAGAATCGATTCTTTTGATTCTTTCCTCAATAAAAACCGAAAAGACCTTTTTATCAACTCTTCTTTAGTTATATTACCTTTAGTCAATTTCTGATAATATTCATCTTCCAGTTGCACTTTATATTCTGTCTTGGAACCTTTCTCATCTACAATTACTAAAAATTCATTCGCATTTTCCTTTTCGACCTCAATCATTTTGTACCCCTACAATTATTTAAACCATTTAGATTTTCTCAAAATTCAATATATGTCCTTTATTGAAATGCTCATCATGTAAAAGACTTTCCAAGAATTTGTCTTTAAGAATAAACCCTGTTTCCTTTATTTCCTTTATAATATCTTCTAAATCCATATCAGCCCAATGATCTAAAGGATAATCCTGCTTATGGTGTTTCGGGTACACAGAAAGAATACCTTTACTATTTAAAACTCTGTGTATTTCACTGTAAATCGCATCCCTCTTCTTTCTATACTGATAATGAAGAACATCATAACAAAGAACCACGTCAGCCGAACTATCTTTTACTAAATTCAGCAAATTCCAACTTAATGTTTCTATATTTTCTATAGACCTCAATCTTGCCAGCTTTTTCAACCCCGATAACCTCACAATATCCTTATCTAAAGCATACACTTTGCCTTTTTTACCTACTACTTCTGCCGCCGGAATAGTATAATGGCCCTCCCCACAACCAAAATCTAAAACAGTTTGCCCTTCTTTGAGGCTAATCTTTCTTAAAAATTGCTCTCCGTCTTTTTCTATCCATTTTTTAATATCATCTTTCATATTTACACATCTGCTATGTTATTTTCTCCAAAACCCTATCCACTGAAACTGTGTGTAAATTGAGACCAAGCTCTTTTACCGGGTTTGCGCCTAAAGCTAACCCTAAAAGCTGGGGATAAAGAAGTACAGGTAAACTATACAGTTTAGCATATTCTTTATTTATCTCTTTCTGCCGGTCACTATACATAAGATAACAAGTCTGACATTGAAGAACCATTGCATCTACTTCTTTATTCATCAAATCATCGAGTTTCTTTTGTACTAAGGAATCAACTAAATTTTCGGAAACCGGAAAAACCTTTCCTCCGCAACAAAGGCCGAGAGTTTCATACTCAACAAGGTGGGCTCCTGTAACAGAAATAAGTTGATGAAGGCTCTTGGGATTATCCGGCTCCTCAAATCCTCCAAAAGCAGACTTCGGTTTTAAATAATGGCAACCGTAATGCGGGGCTACCTGTAGGCCGGATAAATCTTTATTTACCTCTCTCTTTATTTTCTCCACGCCTATATCCTCATAAAGAACTCTTGAAATATGTTTTACCTTAATCTTTCCTTTGTATTCTAAACCAACATTTCGCAATTTCTCATTTATTCCATTTCTTATTGTTACGTCGTTTAGTTTTTCTATCGTTTCTGCCAAGGCGCCGGTGCAGGCAGCGCAGAGAGTAAGAATATCCAACTCTTTAGCTTCTGCTAAAGCCAGATTCATCGCTGCCATCAAAAGCCCTGTCTCTATGCTTAAATTAACCTGATTAATACCGCAGCAAACAAAATCTTCGATATCAATCAACTCAATCCCAAAATATCTACAAACCCACCTGGAGGCAAGTTCATATTGAAAAACCTTTGTAGGGGTAGTGCAACCTAAAAATAAAGCGTATTTGTTCATTCCGTATCGACTTTCGGCTTAATTTTATCAATTCCTGTTAACTCAATTATTTTTTTAAGCTCCGGATGGCCTTCCTTTAAAAAGGGGAGCGAAAGCTCCTCTCTTTTTTTAACCCAACTCTTTTCAG
>Ga0268279_1001531_pt1 | contig 12552 bp, 11 predicted proteins | sample saktaG_6_FD_190142 | JGI IMG/M metagenome (GOLD analysis project Ga0268279, IMG submission 190142) | Saline water microbial communities from Sakinaw Lake, British Columbia, Canada - sak_2010_1_5_80m | ecosystem: Environmental > Aquatic > Non-marine Saline and Alkaline > Saline ...
TAGGCTAAGTTATGGTAGATAGATTATATGTGTGCCCGTGGCTCAATTGGATAGAGCGGCGGCCTCCGGAGCCGTAGATTGGAGGTTCAAGTCCTCTCGGGCACACCAACCATTTATTGTATCCCTTCCGTTGTCATTCCCACGAAAGTGGGAATCCGGATTCGCAAGCTAACGAAAAAAGATAGAGTCCCGTTTCCACGGGAATGACAGAAGTCGGTCAACTAAGCTAGCTTGTATCTTGAATTTTTAATTGGGGAATTGGCCAATTGGTCAATTATTATATAAGTAAAGTTAGGATAAATTTTATGTTCTATTATGTAGTAAAGGCTATTTGTTGGTTAATACTAAAAATATTTTGGCGAATGGAAATAATAGGAATTGAAAACCTTCCCCAAAGCGGAGGTTTGATCATTGCTTCAAATCATGTAAGCTATTTAGACCCAGCTGTTTTAACTGCTTCATTCAATAGAAAAATATATTTTCTTACAAAAAAAGAAGTTTTTAAAAATAATTTTATTAGTTTTTTGCTTAAAAACATGAATGCACTTCCGATAGATAGGGGAAAGGTTGATATGCTTGCTTTTAAAAAAGCCATAAATATTTTGCGAGAAGAAAAAGTATTAGGTATATTTCCGGAGGGTACACGTTCGTCGAATGGAGAACTACAAGAATTAAAATTGGGCACAATAAAAATTGCCATGAAAACGGGAGTTCCCATCTTGCCAGCGGGAATTATTGGCACTCATAAGATATATCCCCGAGGTATAAAATTTCCTATTTTATTTAAACACAAAATAATTGTCAAATATGGTGCCCTCCAATATTTAAACAAACTAAAATACAGAGATAAAATATACCAAAAGGAAGAATTAGGCTTATTAGGTAAAAAAATAAAGGAATTATCTACAACAAATACTTAAATAATTAATGTGGTTATATAATAAAACTATAAAAAGAAAAAAGGTGGTATTATGAAAAAATATTTTATATTTATTTTAACAATACTATTAACTTTTTTGTCTGTTAACGCCATAGCGGAGACTAATTATCTTACTATTCTAACTTTTGGTGAATATGGTAACAGACCTGGTGAATTTAATTATCCGGTTTGCCTGACACTCGATAAAGATAATAATTTATATGTATCTGATTGGGAAAATGACCGTATACAAAAATTCAACTCTAATGGAAGATTACTAAAGGTAATTCCGGAAGTAGAAGGGGAGGATGAGTTAAAACTTGATGGACCGGTAGGCTTGGCTCTGGATAGTCAGGGAAATATAATCATAGTAGAACAATTTAACAATAGAATCCATAAAATATCACCGGAAGGTAAATCCTTACAGATGACCGGGAAAGAAGGTAATGGACCGGGTGAATTTTCTGATCCAAGAGGTATTGCCATAGATAAAGATGATAATATTTATATTGTAGATACAGGAAATAGCAGAATACAAATATTTTCTCCTACTTTCGAGTATATCAAACAATTTGGAAAAGAAGGTATGGGAGACGGTGAATTTTATTACCCAAGAGGAATTGCTTTTGATGAGGAAGGAAATATGTATATTGCCGACACTTTCCATGATCAGGTACAGGTATTTAGCAAAGAAGGCATATTTTTAAGAAAATTTGGGGAAAGCGGAAGCGAGCTTGGTCAGTTTAATGGCACAAGATATATTGCCCTTGATTCAAAAAATAATATATATATCACTGATTACAAAAACGGCAAAGTAGTAAAATATGATAAAGATAATAATTTTGAATTAGAATTTGGTAATGAATCGGAAAGAATTAATTTAAATTACCCTGAAGGAATGGTTATAGATGACAGGGATTATATTTATGTTGCCGATGCCGGAAATAATAGAATTGTAAAATATTGCGTATCCCAAATAGTTATTCACAGTAATTTAGGCGATAAATATAGCGAAGAAAAGAATTGGGGGAAAGCAATATTAGAATATGAACAGGTTATTTCTACAGATCCTTTAAATACCAATGCTCGCGAAAGAATTGCTATTGCCTTTTATGAAAACAAACAATGGGAAGAAGCTATCGAAGCTTATAACTATCTTCAAAAAGACCATCCGGAGGATCAGAAAATAGAATTAAAAATTATTGATTCCCAATTTAATTTAGCTGTAGATTATGAAAATAATTTGCTCTTTAAAGATGCATCCAAAAAATTTAAGGAAGTCCTGGATTTAAATCCCAATTATCCTTCAGCTAAAAAAAGATACTATTTATCTTATTCTAAATATTTATTTTATTCAACTTATTTTAGAGTAGGTTTTTTATCCTTAATTGTAATAATATTTTTTATAGTATTATTACCAAAAATTAAAAAGAAGAAAAAAAGTAGCCAACATTCTAAAGGTGATAGATATTAATACCGAACGAATGAAAGTCCTTTATATACAAAAGTAGGGGAGGGGATCTTATGAAAAAGCCAGAAATTAGAAAACCTACCGTTGCCGGTAGTTTTTACGACGCTGATACAAAATCTTTGAATATACAGATTGAGAATTGTTTTTTACATAAAATAGGGCCAGGTAAACTACCCTCAACAATCATTAAGGGGGAAAGGAAAATCGTTGGTTTGATTAGCCCACATGCGGGTTATATGTATTCAGGTCCTGTTGCGGCTAACGGCTTTTATAAAATAGCCTTAGATGGTAAGCCAGACACCATAATTATATTAGGTCCTAATCATCGTGGCTTCGGGGAAGATGTTTCTATTATGGTGGAAGGAAAATGGAAAACACCTTTAGGGGAATTGGAAATTGATACAGATATTGCAGAAAAAATATTAAAAAAATCTAAAATAATTAGAAATGATCCAAAAGCTCATCAGTATGAACATTCTATAGAAGTCCAATTACCTTTTGTTCAGTATATTTTCGGCAAAAATATTAAATTTGTACCAATTTGCATGACTCGCCAGGATATTAATACTGATATCGAAATTGCCGAATCTATTTGTTCTTCCGTAGCCGATAAAAACATTTTAATAATTGCCAGCTCAGATTTTACCCACTATGAACCACAAGAATATGCCGAAAACGCTGATAAACAGGCAATAAATGCCATACTTAATTTTGATTCCAAAAGACTATACGATATGATTTATCAACAAAATTTAAGTATGTGTGGTCCTGGTCCAATTACTGTAATGCTCAATATATGCGAAATACTAGGTGCAAAAAAGGCTGAACTGCTAAAATACGCTACTTCAGGAGATATTACGGGCATGTATGATCAAGTGGTTGGTTATGCTTCATTGATAGTATCTAAATAATGCTCCATACTGCAAATGAATATAATTTTACCCATATTTAGTTGGGACATGAATGAGTTGTGTAAAATCAGAAGGAGGAATGGTATGTTCCCCCAAAAAGTATTACCGCCAGTTTTGGAGTTCCATCCGCTAGAACCAAAGAAAACCAGCATGCCCGACGCCTTTGCTTTTACTGGCTTGGCAGCTACTTTTAGTAAGGCAGGATTTTTAGAAGTGCTCCGCCGGTCAGAGACTCGACCTATAATGAGGTACTTTATTAAAGAAGGATAGGGGCATATAAAAGTTACTCTATAAAGAAGAGAAACATCAAAGTATTTTAATGTATAACACTCCCTTTGACAATCAAGCTGAAGGGTTTTTTATTTTTTAAAATATTTTTATAGAAAAAGAAGGATTTTTAAAATATTTATAGTATTGTATTATTAGTAGTATAGTTATCTGAAAAAATTAATTTCGTGAGATATACAGCAAAATTATTTTCTTTTTAAGAAAAATTAAAATCTCTTTACTTCTCTATAAAAGTAATAAAAAACATTGTATAAGGAGGAATATTATGAAATATAAACAAATTATTATTTTAACAGTTCTTGTTTTAACTATCCTCTCATTATTTTTATCATTTGTTTATGCTCAGGTTTGGGTTATCGAATATTCTGCTGACATTAGTCCAACTGCTAGTAAAGTTTCGTCAAAGATTAGAGACACATACTTAAAGGATAATTATTCTAATGACATAAGCCCTACAACACAACATGATGATAGCAATATGAGTAAATCAACCGGAACATTTAAAATAACAGATGGACAAGGTAACATTATTGGGGACATAAATACGACTTCATTGGTAATTTCAAAAAAAGTAGGATTTTCTTCTGTAGATGATGTCATGACCGCTGTAACTATTAATAATATTGGAAAAGATTTCAATGCTTTTCCCATTACCATTGGCTCTTCCGTAGAAGATGTTATTAGCACCATGGGGACCCCTGAATCTATTCAAATACCTTTTAAATCTTTTAAATATCGAAATTCTACTGTTTATTTTGATGACGATTGGAAAGTTCAGTCTTGGGATAATCGATATGGTAATTTAAAAGTAAGTTTGGAAAGTAAAAACGAGGATATATTTGATATCGGTGAATATTTAATCAATGAAATTTTTAAAATTACTAATGATAATCTAAACGAAATATCTAAAAAATTACCTACTGATAAGGCTGTTGAGATAATTATTAAAGAATTCTGGGAGCTTTTAGAAAATCAATAAATGTAAGTAATATTTATATCTAACTGGAAAACGATTATATTAAAGAGGTATTAAAGTATTAATTTTTGAAACGATTTTTATTATGACAAAAAAGAAGGATTTCTATATATAGAGTTATTGTATTAAATAATATATAAATAAACGAATAAGTGTTATAAAAAATATAGAAAGCCTGGAAAAAATAAAATGATAGAATCATATAATTTTGGAAAAATAATAATTAATAGTAAAGAATATAATTCCGATATTATTATTAATAAAAAAAGTATCGATGATAAATGGTGGCGAAGAGAAAGCCACAATCTTCGCATTGAAGATATAAAGAAAATCTTAGAGAATAAACCTGAAACACTAATTATCGGAACCGGGTATTATGGCTTAATGAAAGTACCCTTAGAATTAATTAAATATTTAGAATCAAATAATATTGAAGTCATCATTAAAAAAACAAAAGATGCTTGTGATGAATACAATACGCTTTACCAAAAGAAAAATGTTGTTGCCGCTTTTCATTTGACCTGCTAAACTTTGATAGAAAATATTAACATAATTAAAATCTTATTATAATAGTTAAGAAAACAGAAAAAATGAAGGAAATATAATAAAATCTATATTACTTTACATAAGATATATTATAGGACGTTGTAAAATAGAAAAAAAATATAAATTTCTCCGAACACCCTATCACTTATGTCATTCCCGCGTCCTCTATGTCATTCCCGTGAAAACGGGAATCTATTTTTCTTATTACTTTATAATATTTTCTTCCTCCTCCTGTCATTGCGAACTTTCAAAGAAAGTGTGGCAATCCCATCATCCAACTTATGTCATTCCCGATTCCCCTTCTGTCATTCCCGCGCAGGCGGGAATCCATCCTTTGTATTTCTTTTTGTATCACCTTTTACTTTTTTATTATTTCTTCCCTAGCTTATACCCCAAATCCCTTATTTCTTTATAAACTAAATACTAAATACCAACGACTAACGACTGATTTTAATAACTATGCGCTATTCCTATGCAATATTCCCCCCTTTTTCCGGGTTGAAACTATAAAAAAACTATATTTTTTATAAATATTTACTATATTTTATTATTTAATAATTATTCACACAAAACGCTGTAACCCTTATAAATAAAGGGCTTGAAGGATTATTGAGAATGCTCCAGAACTGCGTATATGAAGAGATTTCATGGGGTCGCTTATGATTATACGTTTGGGGGTAAAAGACCCCCCTTATATGTAAAATACGAAGAGTTATTTTTTTATGATCAAATAAAAAACCACCGATCTTTGGAAACAAGGTTTTTGCTAAATATTTGTTTGTTTTATTCTATTAAAATATATTATATGAAACGTCACAAAATAAGAACTAGGTCCTCTCCATTGAGTTGTTATGTATTAATATTTTTTTCTTGTTTTAATTCACTTGAAGAGATTTCCTTCTTTTTAGCCTCATCAAAGTCTTTGATAGCTTTTATTACTCTTTGGAATTGCTGAACATGACTTATCATTGCTAATCCAGGAGTAGCTCCTACTCTATTAGGTAAATATGCTGAAACAGCGCCAATTACTTCTATTCCTTCTTTAGTTATATAGAAAACGGGTCCACCACTAACACCGTTTATTGCTACGCCATCTACTAAATAAGTTCGAGAGTCATCTATCCAACAACTAATTCTACCTGTGAAGAAACATAAATTATTTGGAGAAACCGATGGAAAGCCAACCCAGCCAATTTCATTTCCTTCTTTAAGATACTTTTTTTCAGAATGAATTTTTAATGTAGATTCAGGGAAAGGGATTTTGTCCGTTGCAAAGAGAATAACAGCTGTATCTAATTTCAAATCACGATAAATAACTCTATCAGATTGATGTAATAATTTTGTTTTTCCAGAAATAAAATGTTGTATTCGGATTGGTTCTTCCCAAAGATGAGATTTATTTACAACATGTGCTGCAGTAGCTATACCACAAAGCAATTTACTTTCAGTATATGCACATAAAAAACCTGTACCAGAAACACTTGGAGTATCTATTGTTACAACATAAGGTTTCACTATTTCGATAGCTTTTCTCCATGTCATTTCAGCCATATATTTCTCCTTTTAATATATTATTCTTAAATTAAGATTCTATATTTCTCTTAAAAATCCTTCTTTTTTAAAAATTATTGTAAATTATTTATTAATCGCTTAGAAGTAGTTTTCATTCCCCTGCCCTTTTGGTTGATTAGGATTGTTAGTTAAAAACAATTTAAACTTTCATTTATGCATTTTACAAAGTATTTAAAACTACTTATTTTATTATTAATTTCTTCACTAAAACACAAAAATGCATAATCAATGTTATGACAGATATTGTAACTTTGTTTCTCCCTTTTTTTATATTTTATATCTACCAAAGATAAGATTTTTTTTACCTTTGCTGCTGGACTTTCATATAGTTCTGGATCGTCTTTTATAAGGTCAATATTAAGTTTATTTTTAATATAATTAGGGCTCAATATATTATCAATACGATAAAATAAATTGTAATCAGCAAGAAACCAGGACTCAATTTCCATTATTGCTAAAATAAACCCCAAATGATTTTTAAAAGATTTTTCATTAAATTTATTATTTACTAGATTTATAATCTTTTCTTTGTTTTCTCTTTTTTCTGGGTGTAAATCTCTAAGTGCTAACAGTCTATAATATTTAAATTGATTAATCATTTTATCAGCTCTTTCAAGAAGAGCACTAACTACTTTTTCATCACATCCTACGTCATAAATTAAAAAATTATACTTTATTTCAGGAGAAACATTTTTTTTAGTAGTAATTTTAGCAGACTTTTCACCCAGCAATTTTACACTTTCTATAGTATATTTGGGATAAGTAAGATATTCACTTAATAATTTTTCGACAAATATTCTTTCAGTTTGCCCCTCAACAAAAAATCCAATGTTTATCATTTTTTTACTTACCTTTATACATTTTATCACTTAAGAAGTCAAAATTATTTAAACCTGTCATTATTAAATCCTCAAATAAATTTTTACTATTTAAATAATTATATGTTTTGACTTTATGACCGTGTCTTTCTAAAAAACTTATATATTTAATATCAACTGAATTGATTAAAAATCTATCATTTGAAGTAATAATTGTTTGAATTTTGCTTCCTTCAACTTTGTTAAAAAGTAACTTAGTTAATCTCATTGATCTTGTAAAATCCAAGCCTTCGCCGAGGTCATCGATTATTACTGTCATTTTTTTATTTAATCTTAAAATTTGTTCAATTATTATAATTAATGATATTGCTCTATACATTCCTTGTGACATTTGTATCTGGTTGGTATGACAATTTAAATCCATCTCTTTTATACCAATAATAAATTTATTACGATCAATGGGTTCAACACCAATTTCGGTTGATGGATAACCAACATAGGCAAGATCATTAATAATTTGCTTTATAAATTCCTGTACTTTTTTGGAACCTTCTTGGCCTCTCTTTATATTGTCAAAAAGCTTTAAAAGAATATACGGTGTAGTATTTAAATTTTCTAATAATCCTTCTTCTTTTTGAGGAATTGATATTTCATTTGGTCTAACACAGGAAAAGGTGTAACCTAAAAAATTATTTGCCCACATTATTAAGTCCTCTAAATAAGGATAACTTTTTATATCTCTTCTAATGTTTAATGCTAGTTCATTTTCTGGCGGATAAAAAATTTCCATATCATTTTTTACCTTAGAAAATATCTTTCCTTTGTCTTTTTCTCTATCCAACAATAACACATCATTTTCTAATAATTTTTCTTTATTAATTATCCCTCCTTTTAGCTCTAATTCATATGCATATATCTTATCCTCTTCTCCACTAATTTCGATATTCCAATAACTATTTTTCAATTTAACTTTCTTTGAAATAAATTTTGCAAGATTTGATATAACATTCATTAGTCGAGTTTTTCCAACGGCATTCAGTCCTACTATTAGATTGAACTTTCCAAGATTAACATCATTTATTTCCCAATAATTAGGTTTGTTTTTATATTCGAAATAATTCAATTTTGTTAATAACATTTGTTAATACCTCTAAAATTAGATTGATGCAAGAAAAGATGTTTCGTATTTATTTTACAAAATAAATTTTTAAGTTGTTTAAATCTATATTCACTATACGACAAATCTTTTAAAAACCCTCTTTTTTAAAAAACTTATTTATAAACCCCTGCTCTTCTAATGCAATGACTCCGGAAATTTATTTAGTATTTTATTTAATTAATATAGGATGTTTATTTGGAAAATTTTCTTCTACACCCTTCTCTGCTCTAGTGGTACCAAAAACTCACTTTTAATCTCAAGAGTAAAGTAAACTGGAAATGTTAAACTAAAATGCACCTAAGGTAGAAAATAAAAATTCATCTTTTATTAAGTTAGTACAGCCATGCTCTTTGTGCTTAAAAAGTTCGAATCCTACCCGGCTCCCCGAGAAGGTCAATAGGCAGCACTTTTCGTATTGTCTTTAAACTTCCAAACCATAAAGGAAAATTAAAAATAGCAATAAGAGAATAAAAATGTATAGCTACTCTAGTTAGATGTACTTTATTTTAAAAATCATTAGAAATTGTAAAAATTGATGAAATAGCACCTTTTGCAGTAGCTTTGGATATTGTATATCTAGTACTCTCCTCTTTTTCCAAATGAACAATATTCCTAAAATCACGAAGAGAATCAGATAACTTTGAAATTCCTTTTTTAAAAAGGCTCTTTCTATCACATGACTTAATATATTCATTAAAAGTATTATCAGATGGCTTTATTTTTTGGTATTCTAAGTAAAGACGTAGCAACTCTTCTATCACACCACCAGCTAAGATTACAGCTGGTTTATTAAAACCATTTTGCGTAAAGAAATAAGCATGTTCTATATCTCTAAATATTATCTTCCTTTTAAATATATCTTTTACGAAATGTATTTTCTTGCCAAAAGTATATTTAGTAATATCAAAATCTTTTTTTATTTCAGTCCACGCATTCGAAGCTGAAAATTGTTCTACTTTTTTGAAATTATCTGATGTAGATTTGTAATTAGATATTTCTTCAACTTCGCTATTTAACGAGTGAATAAAAACTTCAGATTTTGAATAATATGGGCAATCTTTAGGACATTTTGGCCAAAAATAACTACTTGGTGCACCTCCTGCTGATGGATCGGTATGTACATTATCTGCGGAAATTCTTGATGCATATTGTTTCGTGCATTCTGTATAAAATGCATGAAGATCGCCTTCATCTATTCTAAGATGTTGGCAATCCTTAATCTGATCCTTTTTTAGTAAAATTTTAAGATAGTCTGTAATCTCTCCTCTTGACCGAATATCTAATTTTCTATTATTAAAATGCATCTTTTTTACTCCTTTTTTTAAATATCGACACATCCAATTTTTCTATGATTTAATTTTTCCTAAAGCCTCAACCATCTAGTTAAGAAACTTCTCCCGCACTACAACCCTTTTTTGTGTTTTAACTTTTAAATAAATCTTTATAATTTCAATTTATAATTAAAAAATAATAATTATTTATAGATTTATAATGATTTTATCAACTTCAATATAGGTTTTTTTCAATTTTCCATAATAATATTTCTGTTCTCCTCTTTTTAATATTTCTGTTCTCTTTTTTGTTTTTATGTCATAGGGATGCGCATCTGGCAAGAAACATCTTCTTCCATGTACTTCTCTAAAGGCATCTGCAACTAAAGGATATTTATTAGAAAAAGGTGTATTCTTTTGTAATAAACTTCCGAAATTTACTAAACAACCGCTACTACCAATTGTCATTTGTATAAGACCCGAATCATTATCAATAATTGTTCTTGTGATAATCTCATTAGCTGAATCACTATAACATAACCATTGAGATCTATTCATATCAAAAGATTTAAATGCAAGAATGAAAATTTTATGAATATGCTGATAATCGCCCTTACTAAAATGGGGTTCCCAATTACTTATTTTTATCTTATATTTTATTTCAAATATTTCTTGAAATGGAGATATTTTGGGAATATATCGTGACGTTGTTAAGCCTAATGCTAACAAACAATTTCGGGTAATTTGATTTATTTTATTCGCCACCTTTAAGCCTCTAAATTTAACGTTATCATTTGCCATTTGAACTACTGCGCACAAACCTGCTTCTGGTTTTGTACGTTTTAAGCACATTTTTAGAACATCAATATACTGTTTATTATTAAAATACATTGAAACATATGGTAAAAGTAAAGATTGTAATATTGCAGAATCACAATATGAATATTTATAGAATATTTTTCTTTCCATTCGAACTACAAAGGGTGCCAAATATGTCATTAACCCAAATTTAAAGAAAATACATAAATTTTTCTCAAATAACTTCTTCTTCGCGATTTCTATTATTTCCCAATTATCTCTTTCGGTATTAACTTCTGATAAGAGAAACCAGACATTTCCTTCAACATATTGATAGGGAAATTTTTTCCTTTTAACTAAAGCTTCGAAAAAAGTAATAACTTCTTCATTATTTACAAATCGGCGAAAATAAGTTACAAATGCATCACTCAAATGTGGATATTTTTCAAATAATTTAAAAATTATATTCAAATGCTTATTTACGGGCTCACCTCGATAAAGAAAATATTTAAATTTCGATTCATCTTTTATCTCATTTTTTTCCGTATTAATACAATCTAAAAATAGGTTTTCTGAACTACTGTAATTCATTTCTTCTGGGGATAAGCTAAAGTGTTTTCCTATCGCATCTTCTTCATTTTTAGCATAGAAAATATCTGTTTTTCTCGACTGAGGGATCAATCCCTTGTTTCTACATAATTGTTCTAAAATAACTAAACCTCTTCTTACTCTATCTTCATTTTTTGCAAACAATCTTATATCATCAACATATCTCAGATATGATAATTTATCTTGATATTGCATAATTTTTATATCTATATCTAATAGTATTAATTCGGCTATATAAGATGAAGCAATAGGACCTTGAGGAATACCATGAGAGAAAGTGTAGGAGGCCTTTTCAGCAGACCAAGTGTGAAGTATTTCTTTTATAAAAGAACAAATATCTGAATTTAAATCTTTTGGATTTATTAATTTCAAGATATGATCGTGAGAAATGGTATCATAAAATGCAGCTAAATCAAATTTGACAACCCATTTTCTATCTTCATAAACTTCTTTTATTTTATTTTGATAATTTCCGTAACATATCTTCCAATTTTTAAAAAAAAGATTTCATTTGGGCTATAAAGATTGCTATAGACAACGCTTTCTTCAACCTTATCCCTTCTAATCCTATGTTTTCTTTGTAAAAAATTAGCTAGTGCTTGCCAAATAATTTGATCCTCAACACTTAATAAAGTAATGGGCCGTTGCAATCCTGATGGTTTGGGAATAAATATCCTTTCAGGTTTTTTTGGTGTATAAGATTCACTCTTTATTCTTTCAATCAGATTATTAATATTATTTTCCAACGAGATTTCATATGCTATAAATGTTTTCCTGAAAAAACGCTTATAATACGCATTAGACCCTGTATTTATTCTACGCCATGCAAGTAAAAAATTATGTTTTGTTAAAAAATTATTCCAGTAATTCATACAGCACCAATTAATACATTTTTTATATTAACAGAAAGAAAGGGGATCAAGTCTTGCATTATCACTTTCCTCTTTCCCTTCATTTTTCTAATCAAAATGGAAAAACATCCTATTTTTTCTATGGTTTAGCTTTCCATTTTACGAGGTCTTCCTTTAGGACGTCTATCTATAATAATACCTGAAGCCTCAACAATCTGGTTAAGAAACTCCTCGGGTCCTATAGGTTGTCACGGTAGGACAGCCAGTTACCTGACTGCCCCCGCACAGATCCCAGCGTGCGGAACTACCGCACTGGGCTCTTCAGAAATACTCGCTTCCGTAAAAGTAAAACTAATAAGAATT
>Ga0268279_1001540_pt1 | contig 12511 bp, 9 predicted proteins | sample saktaG_6_FD_190142 | JGI IMG/M metagenome (GOLD analysis project Ga0268279, IMG submission 190142) | Saline water microbial communities from Sakinaw Lake, British Columbia, Canada - sak_2010_1_5_80m | ecosystem: Environmental > Aquatic > Non-marine Saline and Alkaline > Saline ...
TCTGCTAATCGATGGCGAAGTCCCGGTTCCATAACAATACAGGTCACCGCGATCAAGTATATAATTAACGTATATCACTTCGACATTGCACTAAGTTTTGCCCATATCACTCCTTTTGATCTCTGTTTCCTGTAGTAGCGCCACTATTTTCCTCTTTATTCAGTCTCTGATGCCTGATGTGATAGAATAAAGCACTAATGACGATAATAATGATAATGGGGAGAATTATGAGAGTGAAAAAATCTTCGTGTGTTCTTTCTTCCAGGACATATTGAGCTAATTTTACCTCTGTATCTGCCTCATAATCTGAATATTCTGATAGAACCGGCTCTGTATCCCCTATGACATCTGCGTCTTCTGGTTTTAATTCCTCCATGACCTGGGTTTGTTCTGCATATACCGGTGCCTCCTCTGTGTGTACCTCTTCCAGCGGGTTATTAGTCTGGAGGGTATCACCACGAACTGATGCGCTTGTAAGAGTCGTCTGGGGCTTTTTTTCCTGCGTATCTGTGACAACCAGAGACGAATCAGAGATACTGTCTGTGGAGGAAATCGTAATTTTCCCGGGTGCAAGCGGAACTGACAGGGTATCTGAAAGGTATTGACTCCCACTTTTCTGCTCTACTGATATAGTATATGACTGTGCTCTGGTTCCCGATGAGGTAGAAAACTGAACCACCCTTGTTCCTGATGCATCAGTTGTCACCTCTGCATAGTACCGGGTTCCCTCTTCTGGGAAGGACGGAACATCTGAACGGAGTGTATACCCGGGTTTCCCATTTATTTCATAGGAACCAATCCGGTACGGTCCGGGAGGGGAATCGTGAGAAACCCCTTCCTGACTGATAACCATCATAGGTGGCTGATCTCCACGCTCTCCTGACATACTACTGGTCCCTTTCACCCAGAGGTAACAGGTAGATTTTGGAGCTCCTGACAAAAAAACCGTAAATGGCTGCCCCCGCGTTATCTTTTCGGTATTTGATGTCAAACTAAGAATTGCCATTGTAAGGGAGACGGTGACTGGTTGCGTAAATCCGGATGGTATGTTATCTTTGATATGATTGAGGGTTATTTCAGTTTGTACCTGGTAAATACCTGCAGGATAGTATTTGTTTGTATCTCCCGCCGCTGTGTCCCATCCGGTTACACTGGTTTTTTCTGCCCAGTACCAGGGAGAAGATCCGGGATCAAGGTCTGACAGACTCTTCTCACCTCCCGGGACTGCAAGAGAGGAGAGGAGACTACCTTGTGGTGTTTTGAACTTTATTGAGAGTAATCCGTCGGTTGCCGGATTATAACCAGGCCGTGATGTTGCCTGCCAGAGATTTGAATCAATTCTGAAGTTCCCAAGATGGCCACGTTCCAGAGTCCCTCCGGTAACATCGTTACTGATACTGTTGTCATACACCCGTACCTCTGCCATAGCTTCCCTAACGTAAAAAGCAGCATTTCCAGGCTTTCCATCCCAGAGATACCATATCCCTGTCCGGTCAGTGAAATCTACCGGTGCGACATAGAATGTATCTTTTTCTGGAATGGTCAGTATCTGGCCAGGCTGAGAGGTCTGTATGTCTGATCCCGGTGAGAACCATGCTATCTGATGATAGGGATCAGGGACAGCATCTTTGATATTGAGACCTTCCTCACCAATGAATGCCGTTCCCCCTGCAGGGATGACTGAAGTAACTGCTGGGACTGGTGCAACAGACAGGGAGAAAAAGAACAATAAAAGGATTCCACATACATAATAATTCTGCATCTCGTTTCATCTCCTTATGCCCTGTATGTTCATTAAGATGAGATACTTCTTGTGGTAGTCACGTCTAGTTCCCGTTTCAAGCAATACCAATCGAAAAAACGTATAAGAATGAGAAGATTGCAGGATCTTCTAACGGCGGAGCATGTACTCCCTTTGCAGGAATGAGACCGATACCAACTTTCCTGTTCTTTCTTTTTTTTGCCCAAACATCGAATAACTATCGGAAACATACGTATGTATGTGAATTCCCTGCCGCTTCCGGTTGTTCTGGTTCATGGATGGAAGAGTAGTCCACAGATCTGGAGAGGGCTTGTTCAGTCTCTGGAAGAGAACGGAATCAAATACTGGAATTTTTGTCATACTACTATCAATAATCCGTCACTCGAGAGTGTAGCAACAGCATTAGGAGATTTTATCAGAACAAAACGAAGAGAGGAGGAGTATACCGGACCTGTTGATATCGTCTGCCACTCAATGGGTGTATTAGCAACCCGTTATCTGCTTGAAGTCACTGATAAAGACCATACCAGTGAGTGTGTAAGGAATCTGATAGGTATTGGTCCACCACATAATGGTTCATCCATGGCTGAGATATTCAACCACCCGGTTTATGGCCCTGAGGTTATCCAACAACTGAGCGGAGTCTTTGTGCCTCGTGATTATAATCCTGCAACCGACTCTGTTGTGCAGGGCATCAGGGTGACGAGTTCAATAGTTGCTGATATCATAACTGCAGGAATTCGTGATGATATCTGTTACCTGAGTATTATTGCCGGAAATTTTCTGGGAAAAGAAGATTTTTTTCCGCATTTTGCCGGAAAAACCTGGGTATGCTGCCCTGACAGGACCTGGAAACGTACATGCTTTGGTGATGGTGTCATCCCGCATGCAGATTCATATCTTCCAGGGACCGGATTTGATCTCCTCCCCTCTGATGCTTCGTTTTCTCATCTTTCCCCTGATATGTACTGCCATATGAATCTGCCATCTAATCCGGAAGTTATCGACCGGGTTATGCAGTATATCCTTAATCCTGCCACGAAACCGGGTTGCCTGTTTCCCTACTAAATTGTATAAGTTACTCTTAAGAGGAGAGGAACAACAAATCTTTCATTATCAGACAACTATGAATATTCCATTTATAAGACATTATACCAAAGCAGTCTGAAAACCGGGTGGAATTTTTTATCTCGCAACTATCTATCCCCACGAAATCAGTCTTTTTGGTATAAGAATACTTATTTCAGACAAAAAAGAGCATCAATTTCTTTCCAGTCTCAAAAAAAAGGAACTAAATCTGAAATTACACAGAGATGATTCTAAAGGGGCCTGATGCATGGTTATCAGACACGGAGCACTCATCAAGTGTTTTTTCAGGATCCAGCATAATAGAGAGTTGATTATTTCCTGTCGTTCCTTTTGGGATGGGTACAGCAATGACAACCCGTTTTATCTCTCCTGCATCAAGGGCAGGAATAGCTGCAGTAATATTTACTGATTTCCCGTTGGGGAGGGTTACTCTGACCGGAACCTCATGTGATGGGGTGAGTCCCACATTGGCGATGACCATGCTGAGAGACATATTCTGTCCGGGTCCTCCTGCAGCAGGTATATAAGCCTGAACAATTCGCAGGTCGGCGAGATCACAGACCTGTGGAAGTCTTGAGGGGACATCTGCAGCCGTTTCTGCAGAGGCAGTTCCTGCAATCAGAATTAACAGGAACATGAGAACTAGTGATAACGTGATGGGGTATCGTAGGTTCATATAGTCTCCATAGAGTATGATGTATATTGTATGTTTCGGGTAATGAACATGTATGATACTGTTAGTACTACAGGGAAACTTATTGGATTATACAGGGTTTATCCCATCAGGCTCTGCCTGAAAAACAAGTGATACCATACCATCATCTTCAGGCAGGATGTAATTATAGTGCACTGCAAAACTTCTTGGAATAATCGAAGTGAACCAGAAGTTATTCCAGGGTATTATACCAGGCACCATAATCCTTCCCTGACCGTATTTTCCGGATTTTTCTCTTATAGGGTCCTCACAGAATTGTATCAGACCATCTTCTTCTTCTTCAGCCAGTACGCACCATACCCGATAATAATGAACACACCAAGAATGGTTATCAGGATAGCAGGATTTGCAGAGAGGATATCTACAATACCAGGTTGTTGAACCTGTATGAATAACGTATTTTGATCAGAGAGGATGAGAGTGTGATGTGCATTGCGGTATTTAAGATCAGTTGCCAGACCATATGCCTTTATCGTCGCATCCGAATCTACTGCTAAAGTAAACACGGCGTCCTTTGATTCCCCAGGTCTGATATTTCCAAGTTGCACAGTCCCTATCACCGGTGAGACCGGACCGTTCCCAACGACCCGGGCCGTGGCATCAAAGACCTCTGAATCCCCAGTATTTGTAAAGGAGACTGAAATATCCCGGGTCTCTCCTGGTGAGAACAGATAGGGAGTGAGGGGAACCGTAAATTTCGGACCTGTTGCTACCGGAATGCCTATTGTCACCGGAACAGATTCCTGATCTATATCTGACGTGTCCTTATACCTGACCGAGAACTGGGCAGGGTACTGTGCCGCAGAGGTATCGTCTACTACCACGACCTTGAACGATACATTGGTTATGTCATCAGGGTTCAAGTCTCCAATAAAATCTACACCATCAACAGGGATGACCGGGCTTGCATTAGATTGTGTCAGTACACCGTATGCCTGTTTTGCATACCCTGATCCGGCAGTCTGAAACCCAATGGTCACATATCCTTCCTGACCCGGTACTACACCATCAGTGGTAATTATTAGATTTACCGGGCGTATCCGCTCCTGTATTCTGACCGAAACAGGTACCGATACTTTGTTATCCCGATAATTATATCGCAGGGTATCGACTCCTTCTTCCTCTGTTCCATATACATACCGGTACGTCAGGTCAGGACTTATGGTATACCATCCAGCAGTTGCATTCTCAGCAATATGTACAGGAAAGGCAACCGGGAGTACCTCGCCGGCAGGAATGTCTCCGATAAGAAACGGGCCTCCTTTTACCGTGATAGGGGCTGTGCCCTGTTGCAATGCAGCCCTGACCTCAAGAGCAAGACTCCGGTCATATGCACCAGGAACCATGATTTCTGAAAGAATCTCCTCTGTATCAAAACCCCGGTTGGATACGGTCAGCACGAGATCCGTATCAGTTCCTGGAACCAGGGTATCACTTCCTGAGATCGTTACATCAAGCAGTGGCTGCCCTGCAGGGAATATTGCTCCTGCTGCAGAGGTATATCCAGGGATCAGAAAGAGAAGGCATAATATCAGTGCAATGGTACAGGAGGAAGTTGCCTCTTTTTTGCGATGTCTTGGTATATTGTTCATGTACAGACTCAGTATATAGAGATTCATATTTGGTCCAATATCTGTCCCCTATTTATGAGATAGTGACCTTTTTCTTTTGTCGAAGGTAGTATCCACCACAAGCCACGAGAATGATAATAATGATAAGACTGATATAAAGCAGAGTGTTTTCCGGTTTGTTCACATCAATCAGAATTTTAACCGGATCTGAAACAAAATTATTATTCTCGTCATCAGTATACCGGATAAGAGAATCAAGAGCATACTCTTTGATTGTGGCATCACTATCAACCTGCAGACTAAAGACTGCACTACCACTCTCACCGGGTTTTAATTCACCAATATAGGCACTATCATCATTACTGGTAAACGGATCCACAACACTAATACGCGATTCTGCCTGATAAACCGTGTTTTTTCCCATGTTTTTATAGGTTACCTGTATCTCATCGGTTGCACCGGCATGAACAACAGCAGGTTCACTCACCACTTCAAATGAGATCTTTTCTGCGAATCCTGCGCCAAATGTCACTGAATCGCTCATGGTAGCAATGCCTTCATAATCTTTGTATGAAGCAAAAAGAGCCAGAGGGTACTCTCTGGTTGCATCGGCATCAGATGAGACAGATACCTTGAATCTGGTTTTTGCAGTATCTCCGGGTAAAAAATCTCCGATATATACTTGTGAATCAACCGGTATGACAGGACTTGCTTCTGATGCTGATAGATATAACACCGTATCCCTGCCGGTATCTGTTCCACTGTTCGTTACTTCCAGGGTAAGATATCCGTTACCACCTGCATACATATTCTCCCCTTTTATGTTCGTCACGTTCAGAAGTACATCTTTTCTGAGTGTTACCAGAACCGGTATGGTAATTTCTTCATCTTTAAAACGGTACTCGATATCGTCAATTCCTACCTGGACCGCTTCGGCCATATACTCGTAAGTAACGATGCAATCTAAATAATAGGTACCGGCATGTGCATCCTGTGGTACGGTAATAACAAAGGTTACCGGCACAACACTTCCAGAGGGCAGATCTCCGATAATCTGTGGATCAGATCGAATCGTTACCGGTGAGGTTCCTGGTTCAAGCCTGGCTTTAACAGAACGTGCTGTTGTCGGGAGATAATCAGGAGTGATATATCCACTATCAACAAATTTCATATCTATTGAGCCACTGTTCTCAATAAGTACTGACAGTGGGATCTGCTGACCTGCAGGAATTTCATTTGTACCTGACAGAACCGCAGAAATATCAGGTCCGCCAGAGTAGATCTTCTCTCCTGCATATACAAAAGGTATCATACCGGTTATCAGAAAAATCAGCAGAGAAAGGATGAGAATATGTTTGATTGCCACGATTCTTTTCATATATCTACTTTGATAATGTGCTATATAGCATGATGGTTTCATCATTGGGATTAGAAATACCCAATGCATAAATATTCTGCAGGATGACTCGGTAGTATGAAAAACAGCCTTCGGGCACAAAGACCACATGCTCCAAAACTGCCGGTAATCTCTCCAGCACGTCTGTTTGGGTGGATAGCATCGGTAATAATCAGGCATCCAAAGTTAATTCTTGCTATAATGATCGTTTTCTGCATAGTTGCACTCTATACCAGTACCTTCATTCCTGAGCAGTCCATGTCTGATGAATACATGGATAAAACATCATTTGACGGCATTACTTATGATAATTATAATGACCGGTTTGTATCAGATACCTATATTATCCTAATTCAGTCATCTCATCCAACAGATTATACGCTTCTTCATGATATTCTCATTATAAGTGAAGAGATACAACGATTGCCTCATGTTTCTCACGTGGATTCTGTTGCGGGTCTGATTACCGGTATGTATGACGGGTATCTTCCTGATAACCAGCACGTGATTGACGAGGCCTTACACGAGCTTCCCCAGGAAACCCTCAGCGAATTTATCCCGGATTCACAGACATCCCTTATGTTCATCTCGCTCTCTCCTGGTGTTTCAACAGATACCAGTCAGACCGTCGTTCCCTATGTCATGGATGTTATTACATCTGCATCGCTTCCCCCCGGAGTCTCTATAGAACTTACCGGAAATACCCCGTATGATATGCAGGTGGAAACTGCGATGATGAATGATTTTTCAGTGCTCATCATCGGTTCTATGGCTCTTATGCTCCTTGTGCTCTCTCTACTCTTTTCGAATATGCGATTTTGGATCCTCCCGATTGTCCTGCTTACTTTTGGCCTAATCTTTACTTTCGGTGTGATGGGACTCCTTGGGATTCCTGCAAATGATGGTGCAACAGCAGCGTTCCCAATTCTTCTTGGACTGGGTATTGATTATGCGGTTCAGTTCCATGCCAGGTTTGACGAAGAACGAAGAGTATCTGCATTACATCAGGCAATCAGGGAGACCATCACTAATACCGGGCCCTCTGTGCTCTACGCAATGGTTGCAACCTGTATGGGTTTTGTTGCCATGCTGATTACCCCGATTCCAATGATTCAGACATTCGGAGTCGTTGCTATTTTAGGGGTGATCTGTTGTTATGTTTCAGCACTATTTGGGTTCGGATCCCTTGCCATCCTTCTTACATATGCCCCAAAGGAGAAGAAAAACGGCATCACTGACCGCCTGATGGACGGGTACGGGAATATTCTCTCGCTTCTTGCAACAAAAATAACCTCAATTGCCGTTCCGGTCATTATATTCTCTGTTCTGATAGCATTCATCGGCATTTCATATGACGGGACAATTCCTATTGATACCAGTACAAAGTCGATGACCCCGCCTGACCTTCCTGCCCAGCTGGTGTTTGATAAAGTTGAGGCGGTATCGGGATCGATGCTCCCGCTCCCTCTTTACATTACCGGTGGGGATGTTATCAGTCTTCCAACTGTGCAATGGCTTGACCTCTTTGGATCCGGACTGGTAAGAGACCATCCTGAGATAACGGATGTATCTGGTCTCAGTCTGCTTATCAGACAGTATAACAACGGAGACATCCCAAAAACAGAAGCCGAACTAACCAGGGTTCTTTCCCATATTCCTGTAAATGAGAAGATGCTGTACCTGCAGGGTGATGCATCAGTCATGGTATTGAGTACGATAGCCCTTACCGTCAATGAACAACGAACCTTAAAAAGCAAGGTTATGGAAGATGCTACCTGGTTTGAACCTCCTGCCGGGCTGAGCATTACACCAACCGGTGATTTTAGCCTGTATACACTTCTGATAGACACCATTGAGAAGGCAAAGGATCAGATGACCATTCTCGGATTTATTCTCATCTTTTTATTCCTGCTCGTAGCCTACCGAAAACCAGTCGCTCTCTCTCCTCTGGTCCCTCTTATCTGTATCGTTGGCTGGAACCCTGTTGCCATGATACTAATGGGGCAGAATTATAACGTTATGACTGCCGTTCTTGGATCCATGACTATTGGCGTAGGATCAGAATATACGATTCTCGTGATGGAACGGTACCTCGAAGAACACAAAAAGACCAGAAACAAAACTCTTGCCATAAGCCAAGCGGTAAAAAAGATTGGGAGTGCCATTACGGTATCAGGACTGGTAACAGCATCAGGATTTGCTGCCCTTTTAATATCTTCATTCCCAATCCTCTCCTCATTTGGAATATCCACGGTGATTGCAGTAGTCTTCTCTCTTATTGGTGCTATATGTATCATGCCGGCAGCCCTGATCCTTTTTGTTTCAGTTCGCAGCATACCAGATGATAATGCCTGAAATAACCATATTTGAATTGAATATGTGAGATAACCTCCCATTTTTTTCTTAACCAGAGAATAAATTTCGTCTTTTGGTCCATTTGTATGAGGATGGCTCTGTCTGAAAAACAAGTGATACAATCTCGTCACGTTCAGGCAAGATGTAATTACATAGCATTCTGACTTTCATATTGACAAGTCCTATATTATTTTAGAATTCAAACCGCAGAGGACGCAGAGGACGCAGAGAGGGGAACCAGGTGTCAGATACTCTGTGAACCTCACTCCCCTCCGGGGTTACATCATTTCAATCATCAAACGAATGTCGTTTCAACTGGAAACATCGATGTAAAGAGTGAAAGCATGATTGGCAATATCACTTAAAAAATCGACAGAGCCTGAGGATACGAGGGGATGTTTCATGATGAAAAACATTATCTATGAAATAACTAATAAAATCATATGCAGAGACAAAAAGGCAGGCAGAGTGCAATATCAATTATCCTTCTTCTCATGCTACTACTGGTAGCAATCAGTACCCTGTCAGCCGGATGTATAGATACCCAACAACCGGTTCTGTCAACACAAAATACTATCACACCAGTGCCAACAGAGGATATGCCGGGAGATGAACCTGTCACCTTTCACAGATGTGGGTGTGTATCAGAACATATAACTATGGAGAAGGGATGCTATTCGTTTTTTATGAATCATACTGATGTCGGACCCTTTGAGGCTGATATCAGTTCAGATGAAATTTATGTACTGCTCATTAAAACCACAGCAGATGCTGACTGGCATGAGGGTGCACAATTCATTCCCTCTGGTGTATTTTCAGGAACTCAGGGGGTCTGTGTCCCATCTTCTGGTGTATATACCCTAAACGTAACCACACAAGGCTGCTGGGATATTATTGTAACACGTTCCGGTTCAGCAGGCCTCTCATTCCCGGTTTCTTTTTCTGGTTTTGGCCCATGGGCATCTGATTTTTTCACGTTTCCAGCAGGAGCATACCGGTTTGTAATGGCTTCTGCAAACAGTTCGCTCCTTGCAGTAACCATGCAAAACGAAACCGGTATGCCTCTACTTGATCCTGCAACACAACGGGAACTGCCCCTTGGATACCATATTGGATCCTATCAGGGGAGTGTTGATGTACAGATACCATCACAAGAGGGATATCTGATTGATGTCCTGACCAATGATCTGTGGAATATCACCATTAGTACAATAGAGAATTGAGACGGAATTTTCATCACCAGGTACGAGTGAAGAGGAAGATATCAGTTCATCAGATCGGTCTGATTGATTCCATCATACCTCCATACCTTGGATACCGAAGGAAAACTGATTGAACACCATTTTTTTCCTACGCATCTTCCCTTTAGGGACTTGCAATGATCTATTTTATACCCAATCTAACAAAAACATACATTGATAGCCCCGGATTATGTTCATGGATATTCTGATAGAGAATAATTCAGGCTTGGCGATCAGGCATCCACTCTCGCATCCCTTCTGCATCAGGGTATCAGATATGAAAAAGGATCCCGTGTTCTTGAAGCTGGGTGTGGAATAGGTGCTCATACAGTAATCCTTGCTTCGAACTCTCCCAATGTTCACATTACATCAATAGATCTATCAGATCTCTCTCTTTTGGAGGCTGAAAAGCGGGTTGCTATGGCGGGATACTCAAATGTTACCTTTCAGAAAGGAGATTTCTATCATACAGGATTTCTGAACTCACTTTGCGAACCCACCCAAGTTAGTACAACAATTTAATATTTTAGCACCCAAAAGTACAATTACTGCGTAAAACAAATATTTTACGATTATGGCCCCGAAAAAAGCCTCGAAAAATTTGTTCTTCGCAAAACTCATTCATGACGCTGAAGAAACAGTAAAAGAGAGGGATATTGCACAGACTCCACTCATCGCTATCGTCGTCGCTCTGTTTCTCGACCGTCTGAATTTCGTTGCTTTCATCAACTCGGTCCTCCGTTGGGATGAAAAACAATGGCATGTCTCGCCTGGTAATCTCGCAAAATCAGTTGTATTGACTCCCTTTCTCTGTAAAGGTACGAGAATCCCACTTTATGGCATTTCCGAAAATTTCCAGTCGGTAGATATGTCCCTTCTCTTCCAAGACCGGGTTAAACCCGAGTGGCTTACTCGTGACGCATTTGCCTGCCTTCTCGATCGTGTTTATGCCGCCGGCTGCGAACAAATCTTCACGAATATTGCTTTGAAGGTCTATTCTGTCTTTAAAATTCCATTCAAATCGATATTTCATGGAGACACGACCTCCATAATCCTGTATGGAGAGTATGAAGGAGAAGAGTCCAAACCTGATGGGCCAGCTACCCCTGCCCATGGGTATAGTAAAGACGGAAAACCAAACCTTAAACAGGTTCTCATCGGTATGGTCACCGATACATTCGGTATCCCTCTAAGTATTACCGTTCGCGATGGGAATCAGAATGATTCAAAATGGAATAATGCAATCATCGATTCACTGGCCGATTTACTTAAGACTGCCACAGGCGGGATTACCTATATCGCCGATTCTAAATTGACTACTGGTCCGAACATCAAAAAACTACTTCAACATGCATTTCACTTTGTCACCGTCTGCCCGGTAAACTTCGAGAAGAAGATCGCTGAAAGGGTTAGACAATCAGCATACCTGAATAATGAGTGGACAAATATCGGCACCTATCGGGAACCGAGGACAGTCAATCTCGCTCTATACGAGGTACAGGAGTTTCTGAAACCTGCATGTGATACCATCTGTCGTCTTCTCGTTTTCAGAAGTAGTGAAACAAAGAAGGATGCAATGAAAGCACTAGATAAAGAGAAGACAGATGTACTGGCTTTAATTAAAACTTCAACATCGAAAGAATTCTCCTGCCAAGCTGACGCATTGAAGGAGATTAAATCTCTGGAGAAGAGTCTGAAAAACCGGGTTTGGACGACAGTGTTTACTCTTGCAACTAAAGAGATAGCAAGTGAGAAGCGTGGTCGGGGAAGACCTCCGAAAAATGCAAAACCTGTGCCCACAGTAACTATCTGGATGATACATGCTGACGAACTGATTATCAGGCAAGAGAGATACGACCTGTTTCGCTGGAGAGCAGAGTCATTTATTCTTTTTACCAATGTAATGCCTGATGATGCGTCAGCAGTCGAAATCCTACGCCTCTATAAGGAGCAAAAGACGGTCGAAGACAATTTCTCAGTACTGAAACGACCAGCAATGATAGATTCACTATTTCTCCATTTGCCAAGACGGATCGTCGCCCTGATCACATTGCTGTCATTCGCTCTCCTGATTCAGGTGATCATCAGAATTCTTGTTCAGAGAAATCTCGATGCAATGGAGGTAAAACCAGGGATTGATCACGATGGTAAACCCATTGCAAGGATAGGGTTGAAGAAGATCATTCGTTTCCTCGGATATTATACAATTATTTCGGAAGATGGTGAGAAATATTGCATATGCAAGACTAAGAAGCATCGACACCATCTCATCACTTGGCTAAATTTGCTGGAAATCAAGTTCTAGCCGAAAATTAACCGACATTGGTGATCAAAAAACGCTATGCGTAGTGGACACTTTATTTGTCGGATGAGATTGATTTG
>Ga0268279_1001543_pt1 | contig 12505 bp, 8 predicted proteins | sample saktaG_6_FD_190142 | JGI IMG/M metagenome (GOLD analysis project Ga0268279, IMG submission 190142) | Saline water microbial communities from Sakinaw Lake, British Columbia, Canada - sak_2010_1_5_80m | ecosystem: Environmental > Aquatic > Non-marine Saline and Alkaline > Saline ...
ATACAACCAACCGGCTCAATACATATTGGCGGTTATTTAGGAGCCATCAGCCAATGGAAAAAACTTCAGGAAGTGGGAGAGTGTATTTTTTTTATTGCTGATTTACATGCTCTAACCACTCCTCAAGACCCTAAAACCTTCTCAAAAGAAATATTGGAAACAGCTGTAGAGCTTTTAGCACTGGGAATTGACCCAGAAAGATGTATTCTTTTTGTTCAATCCCAGGTCAAGGAACATACAGAGCTTGCCTGGCTTTTAAATACTCTTACCCCAGTTGGTGAATTAGAAAGAATGACACAATACAAAGAAAAATCAAAACAGTTTAAAAAAACTATTAATGCTGGCCTTTTAGATTATCCAGTCCTACAGGCAGCTGATATTCTCTTATATCAAACGGATTCGGTACCAGTTGGCAGAGACCAGACTCAACATTTAGAACTTGCTAAAACCATTGCCAGAAAATTCAACCAGAAATATGGCGAAACGTTTAAAGTGCCCGAATCTTTGATTTTGAAAAGTGGAGCAAAAATTATGGCCTTGACAGCTCCCAAGAAGAAAATGTCAAAATCTGTACCAAGAACTTCTCTCTTCCTTTTTGATGAACCTGATATAATTAAGAAAAAAATAATGTCAGCCGTCACTGACACTGGTAAAGTAGTCAAATACGATCCTTCTAAAAAACCAGGTATTGCTAATCTTTTAACTATCTACTCCCTTTTCAGTGACAAATCAATCTCTCAAGCAGAAAAAAAATTCAGAAAAAAAGGTTATGCTGAATTCAAAAAAGCTTTGGCTGACCTTTTAATCTTGAAATTTGAACCTTTCCGCAGAAAGAAAAAAGAATTATTGGCAAGAAAAGTCTATGTTAAAGAAATTTTGGAACAAGGCAGAAAAAAAGCTGAAGTTATTGCTCAATCAACCATGGCTGACGTCAGAAAAAAGATGGGTCTCTTCTAATTTTACAAGACTGAACCTCAATCAGTTTTCAATAAGAGCTATCAGCTCTTTTTTCTTTTCTTCTAACAAGTATTTTGTTTTTGCTTCAATAACCAACCTTAAGACAGGTTCGGTATTGGAAGGTCTAGCTAAAAACCACCAGTCCTCGTAATCAACCCTTAAACCATCAATCTCTAAAACCTGGCCGTCACTATAACGATCTTTTAATTGTTTCAATTTTGCCTCTTTGTCCTTTACCTTAAAATTAATCTCTCCTGAATGAAAATATTTCTGATAAGGTTTGATTAATTGAGAAATTGGCTTCTTACTTATTTCTTGCAAAAGCTTAAACAAAACAAAGAATGGTGCCTCGCAAAAGTAATGGTCTTTATGATAATAGTGCCCAGAAAATTCTCCAGCAAAAACAATATTTTCTTTTCTCATCCTTTCTTTGATGAAAGAGTGGCCTATTCTGCTAATGATTGGCTTACCTTGTGCTTTTTCAATGCTTTCTTTAACAATGTTGCTGGAACGAACATCATACAAAACTTTCTCTTTTGGATAATCTTTCAAAACTAAAGAAGCCAAAAGAGCAGTAATTAAGTCACCAGCAATAATTTCTCCATTCTCCGCAACAAAAATAATTCTATCACCATCGCCATCAAAACCTACTCCCAAATCTGCTTTTTTGCTCCTTACCTCCTCTTGTAATATTTTTAAATTCTCTTTCACCAGGGGATCGGGTGAATGGTTGGGAAAACTACCATCAGATTTTTTAAAAAGATGATAAATGTTGCAGGGAAGCTTCTTGAAAATCTCTGGGATGACTATGCCTGACACAGCGTTAGCAGTATCAATGACTATTTTTAAAGGTTTTAAACTACCTGCCTCTTTGAGATTAAAACCTACATAGCCTCGGAGAACTTTTTCTTTAGTTATCTTTCCCTTGGATTTGGCTGTCTGAAATTGAGATTGAGAAAGCTTTTTAATCTCTAGTATGCCGCTTTCTTCACTGATTGGAATGGCTTTTTCACGAACCATCTTAAATCCATTATATTGAGAAGGATTATGAGAAGCGGTCACTATGACTCCTCCATCATACCCATAACGAGCAACCGCAAAGTAGAACATGGGAGTAGTTGATAAGCCAATATCAATAACATCAGCTCCCATATCAGTTATTCCCTTAATTAAGTTTTTATGTAAGCCAGAACTGGAGAGACGATTGTCTCTGGCAACGATGATCTTCAGCTTTGGTTTTTTAAGAAATATAACAAAAGCTTGACCAATCAGGTAGGCTGTTTCGGTATTAATATCCTCAGGGTAAATTCCCCGAATGTCGTAAGCTCTGAAAATTTTAGGATTGATTTTCATGTGATTTTATTATACCATAAAATATATGTCTTTCTCAGTTGGTATTGTTGGTTTGCCTAACGTAGGTAAGTCCACTCTTTTTAAGGCCTTAACCAAAAAACAGGTTGATATTGCTGATTATCCTTTTACAACCATCAAGCCAAATGTTGGCGTGGTCGCTGTGCCCGATGAAAGATTAGAAAAGATTGCCCAAATTATAAAACCCCAGAAGATTACTCCAACTATTATTGAATTCGTTGACATCGCTGGCTTGGTCAAAGGCGCTCATAAAGGAGAGGGCTTGGGTAATCAATTTTTAGCTCAAATTAGAAACTGTGACGCTATCATAGAAGTTGTTAAATCTTTTGGCGATGATATTAATCCAGAAGAAGATATTAAAACAATTCAACAGGAACTGGAAATGAAAGACTTGGAAAGCAAAGAAAAAGAAAACCTCTTAGCTAAAAAACCTGTTATTTATGTCTACAATATTAAAGATTAATTTGAAAATAGAAGAAGAAATCTCTGAACTTTCTGAAGCTGAAAAAAAAGAGCTCGGCCTAAAATCTCAACTTGACCAACTCATTTTAGCTTGTTACAATACTCTCAGCTTAATTACTTTCTATACTATCACCGGAGGCAAAGAAACAAGAGCCTGGACCTTAAAAAAGGGCTCTCAGGCTCCTCAAGCTGGCCTTATAGTCCATTCCGACTTCAAAGAATTTATTAGGGCTGAAGTTGTTCCCTGGCAGAAACTGGTAGAAGCTGGTTCCTGGTCCAAAGCAAGAGAAAAAGGCTGGCTTCAGACTGTAAGTAAAGAATATGTGGTTCAGGACGGTGATGTCATTGAATTTAAAATATGAAAAATTACGAACTTACTTGTATAATATCTTCTGACTTTTCTGAAGAAAAACTCATGTCTTACCTACCAACTGAGCCAATAAAAAAACAATTGACTTCAGTTTTGATTAGTTTAGAATTCCAGGCCGAACCAGATCAAATCAAACCACTCGAAAAGAATCTTAAGGGTGACCCACAGATTCAAAGATACATGCTTTTAGTTAAAAAACCAGAGAGACTGAAAGCCAAACCTGTCAAACCCAAAAGAGTGCCTAAAGAATCTAAAGTTCAAGCAGAAAAACCAAAGGTCGAACTAAAAGAAATTGAGAAAAAGCTTGATGAAATTTTAAAAGAATAGTCATAATATGAATCTAAATAAAGTTATTCTCATTGGCAACCTAACGAGCGACCCTGAATTAAGAAGTACCCCTTCTGGCCAACCGGTCTGCAACTTTCGTATGGCCACCAATCGAGTCTGGTCTGATAAAACAAGCGGTCAAAAACAACAAGAGGCTGAATACCATACAATTGTTGCCTGGGGAAGATTGGCTGAAATTGCTTCTCAGTTCTTGAGCAAAGGCTCTTTAGTCATGATTGAAGGCAGATTGAGAACAAGATCCTGGCAGGATTCAAGTGGTAATAAGCGCTTTAGAACAGAAATTGTTGCTCAAACCCTGCAGCTTGGCCCAAGAGGCGCTAAGACATCAACACCTTCCGAAACAGGTGCGCCGGTAAAAGAAGATATTCCAGTGATTGAGGAAGAAAAGACAGATGAAATCGATATAAAAGATATCCCTTTGTAGAAAATGGCTTGCTATTTCTGTCAAAAAAACATCCAAGAGCTTGATTTTAAAGATACGCAGCTGCTACGGCGTTTTATTTCGGGTTTAGGAAAAATCAGGCCAAAAAAAAGAACTGGTGTTTGTTCTAAACACCAGCGTAAATTAGCTCAAGCTATAAAGAGAGCAAGGCAGCTGGGATTGCTGTCCTAATCTTCTTAGCAACTGCTGGATTTTCTCTAAGGTATTTCTTGGCTCCTTCAACGCCTTGTCCTAACTTAACGTTTTCATACTGAAGCCAACTGCCGGCTTTTTTTATTATACCAGCTTTAATACCAGTACTAACAATATCACCAAAATAAGAGATGCCTTCATTATAAAAAATATCAAATTCCGCAATCTTAAAAGGAGCTGCCACTTTATTCTTAACAATTTTAGCTTTAATCCTGGAACCGGTAATCTGTTCTCCTTGTTTAATCTGGGCAATTCGTTTTAGTTCAATTCGAACAGAAGCATAGAATTTTAGAGCCAAGCCTCCGGGAGTTGTAATAGGACTGTTGTGAACAATGGCTCCATTAACTAAAAAGTTGTGGGTATTTTGAACACCAATATCAAAACGCATCATACTTCGAGTTCGCGGTTTGGATTTAATATTAATAATAGGAACGCTTATAGGTTTCCAAATAATTTCAGAAAACGTTGGCTTAATAGAAAACTTACCGCGATATTTAGGTAAAAGCTTATAATCCATTGAAGGATGAATAAAATGTTTAATTAAGTTTAAGAATTTATCAGTATTTTTCTGATCAAAGGTTAATACCGGCCTTGTGCCTTGAAATCCTATTTTTGTTTTAATGTCATAACGGCTTTCAAGAAGGTTTTGAAGCTGATTCCGACTTTCGGGATGTATTTTTTTAACACAAATTTGAATGCGTCCCTTGGTTTGAGCTAAATCTCTAATATCAAGATGAGCATCATCCATATACCAAATTGCCAATGATAGTGGAGTAAGATTAGCTAAATAGTCGGCTGAAAAAAACTTATATTTTCTTCGATATATTTCTTTCCTAAATTGGAAAAGCTCTGGAAGGGGCGTTAAGTCGAATCTAATACTTTTTTTATCGGCCCAAATAGTATGAGGAATATTTTTTAATAAACTAAGTTCCCACTCCAAGTATCTTTTTTGTTTTAAGCCGTGGCTTAAACGAAACTTTATTCCAAGTGAATTTTTATTCTTTTTGCTTTTACTTAAGCTTCCATCACCAAGAAGATTCCCCCTTATAATTTCTAACTGAAAGGGGCTTAACCTAAATGGTGCAGCAACAAGAATTAAGTCATTAATTAAAAGGTCTTCAGCTTTCCGCCAACCGGTCGGTGTAAGAATCGGATGGTTTAACGTACAAGCGAAATGCGTAGCACCATTATCATAAGGTTTATAAGCAGTAATTTGTAAAAATTTATCGGTAGGACCATTTCTATACCACTGAATAATCTTTCGTGGTATAATTTTCCCCTTTCTCCAATCGTACGAAAGAACACTTACTGGCTTCCGCTGATTTACTATCTTTCCAATCCACTCTGTTGTTCCATCGGATAAATTAATTTTTGATTTATAATTTAAACAGCCCCACATTACTCCGATTTTCATTCTGGTTTGGTTAAGGAAAATAACTGAGGTTTTTGTTTTAGCAACAACACTAGCTAACCTTCTCAAAGTAGCTGACATCAACCTGGCTTGCAAGCCAATATGTTGATCGCCGATTTCTCCAGCAATCTCAGCTTTGGGGGTTAAAGCAGCCACTGAATCAATAACAATCACATCAACTTTGCCTGACCTCATTAAAGCTTCAACAATTTGTAAAGCTTGTTCGCCAGAATCTGGCTGAGATATCAAAAGGTCGTCAACATTAACACCAATCCTTTTAGCATAGTCAGGGTCTAGAGCATGTTCAGCATCAACAAATGCTCCAACGCCTCCTTTTTTCTGGGCTTCAGCTAAAACATGTAACGCCAGTGTAGTTTTTCCTGTAGCTTCGGCGCCGAAAATCTCAATAACTCTGCCGCGAGGCACACCGCCAACTCCTAAAGCTAAATCAAGCGAAATGGAGCCAGTCGGAATAACGTCAATATCAACCGCCCTGACATCACTCAGCTTCATAATAGCGCCTTCGCCAAAACGCTGTTTAATTTCATCTATTGCTTCTTGCAAATCTTCTTCTTCAGTTTTTGGTTGCTTCTTTTTGATCATTTATTTAAAATATCATAGTTTATAACTCGTTTCAAGGTTCTTATACTTTTTTCCAACCTTCATCCTCTTCCTCTGTTTTAATGTAAACCTCCCGGGGTTTAGCTCCCTCGCCCGGACCAACCACTCCCCTGCTTTCTAAAATATCTATCAACCGAGCAGCTCTGGCGTAACCAACTCTCAATCTTCTTTGCAACAAGGAAGCTGAAGCTTTTTTCGTTTCAACAACTAGTTTCTTTGCTTCTTCGTACAAAGGATCGTCTTCACCAGCTAAAAATTCAAGTTCGCCTTTCTCCTCTAGCGTCTTTTCAAGTTCTTGAGTCAATTCTTTGGGTAATTCTTCTGTTTTACTCTGGTCTTTAATATATTTAACTACCTTTTTCACTTCTTTGTCTGAAGCAAAAGCAGCCTGAATTCTTTTTGGTTTGCTGATTTCAGCTGAAACGAAAAGCATATCACCCAAACCCAAAAGTTTTTCTGCACCAGCTGTATCTAAAACAGTTCTTGAGTCTACCTGAGATGCTACCTGGAAAGTAATCCGGGAAGTAATGTTAGCTTTAATCAAACCAGTAATAACCTCGACCGAAGGCCTCTGGGTTGCCACAATTAAATGAATGCCCACAGCTCTGGCCATCTGAGCCAATCTGACAATACCAGCCTCAATCTCTCTGCCTCTGGCAGCCATCAAATCAGCCAACTCGTCAACAATTAAAATAATATAAGGAATGGGCTCTTGACCCTGTTTCAGCATTTTTTCATTATAGCTTAAAATATCTCTAGCATGCTCTTGAGATAAAATATCAAATCTTCTTTCCATTTCTGAAATCAGCCACTTCAAAGCATTGACTGACTTCTGGGCATCAAAGATAACCGGCGTCAAAAGATGAGGCAGGTCATTGTACACAGGGAACTCCACTCTTTTTGGGTCAATAAGAATTAATTTTAAAATATCTGGAGAATTTTGATAAAGCAGACTTAGAATAATGCTATTTAAGCAAATAGTTTTACCAGTGCCGGTTGAACCAGCTACTAAAAGATGAGGCATACGACCCAGGTCAGCAAAAATTGGATTGCCAGCCACATCCCTGCCCAAAGCTATGGTTAAGCTAGAAACAGAGTTCTGGAAATTCTGATTTTCAATCAAGTTCCTAAGCCTGACTAAAGTACGACTCCTATTAGGCACTTCTATGCCAACTAAGGGCCGACCAGGAATTGGTGCTTCAATCCTGATCGGGTGTGCAGCCAGAGCTAAGGATAAATCATTGCTCAGAGTAGTAATTTTAGATAATTTAACGCCTTCAGCTGGCTTTAATGTGTACTGCGTGACCGTCGGTCCGGTATTAACGCCTGACATCTCAACATTAATATTAAAGTTCTCCAGAGTTCTTTTAATAATAGTTGAATTGATTCTAATATCACCGACTGTGGGTACGCCCTTGTCTGACTCTAGCAAATCAAGGAGAGGAAAAGCATAATCTTCTTTGGTTAAGCCAACTGGCCTAGTTTTCAAATCAAGCACTGAGGCTTTTTCTTTGGCCTGTTCTTTCCTCTCAATTAAAGCAGGCAGTGCTTCTTCAATAGGTTTGACCTTGAATTTCGGAGCAAAGATTCTCTTGATTAAAGTTGGCTTCTCTTCCTTTTCTTTGGGTTTAGGACGATAGAGAAACTGCCAAAGAATAACAGCGCCAATGATAATAATGGCTCCGAAAATAACTTGAGTGGCAATCAAACCAAAAGCTTTCAGAAAAGGAAAAGATGCCAAATAGCCAACCCATCCACCTTGTCTAAGATCGTGATTAAAACATTCAAAAAGCCCTGAAATGCCCAAGACTAAAAGAAACATAGCTAAGATAATTGGCCACTTGTTTTTGTATTTCAGGCCTAAAAAAGCCAGCCCACCCAGAACTAAAACTAAGGGCAAAACAAAGACTGCCTTGCCGAATAGAAATGTAGATACTTTTACAAAATACTGGCCGGCAGTTCCTGCCAGATCAAAAAAAGAAAGCACGACTAAAACAGCTATCAAAAACATCAAAACCATCCAGATTATTCGCTTGATTTCATAAGGCAAAGAAAAACAAGAAGGCTTCTTCACCCTTTCAAAAACCTTCCTATTCTTTTTGGCTTTTTTCTTCTTTTTCGCCATTATCTCTTTCATTTTACCACATCTTCATTCTATAGCAAAACTAATTCTAAACAAAAAATCGCCTGGCTGACGATTCTTTGATTTTCAAGATTCAATCTCGAATAATTTTCTTAATTAGTATTACTTTTTAAAGCCGGTGCCGGCTGGAATGAGTTTGCCAATAATAACGTTCTCTTTCAAACCCTTTAACTGATCTTCTCTGCCTTCAATGGCTGCTTTAATCAAGACTCGAGAAGTTTCCTGGAAGGAAGCAGCCGAAAGGAAGCTGTCAGCAGTTAAAGCCACCTTAGAAATACCAAGCAAAACAGGCAAAGTTACTATTGGTTTCTTTTTCTCTTTTTTAAGCCGCTTGTTTTCTTCAGCTACTTTAGAAAATTCAAGAACGTCGCCATTGTTAAACTGACTGCCTCCGCCGTCCTTCACTCTAACTCGAGAAAACATCTGGCGAGTTATTACTTCTAAATGCTTATCATGGATAACTGCTCCCTGAGAAACATAAATTCTTTGAATTTCTTTAACAACATAGTGTTGGGTTTTCTCTTGGCCGCTGGTTTGAAATAATTCCTTTAAATCCAAATTACCCTCGCAAAGCTGCTGACCTCTCTTCACGTCCTGACCTGCTTGAACCCAGATTGCTCTTTTGCCAGGAATCTTATAGTCAACAGTTTCTGATTTCTTTTTCTTAGCTTTTTGTTGGCGATCCTGAATTTTAGGTTTGATTTTGATAATCCTGTCCTGAGTTATCTCTATAATTTTGCCATCAACCTGGGAAAGCGTTGCTTTACCAGAGGGCACCCTGGATTCAAAGATTTCCTCAACCCTGGGTAAACCCTGGGTAATGTCACCGCCTTCAGCTACCCCGCCAGTGTGAAAAGTTCTCATGGTCAGCTGAGTACCCGGTTCACCAATAGCTTGAGCAGCAATAATGCCAACAGCCTCTCCCAGCCTAACCAATTGATTCTTGCCAAGATCCCAACCATAGCACTTCTGACAGACACCAGAAGGAGACCGACAACTCATTGGCGAACGAACCTGGATTTTCTCAATATCAGAGTCTAAAATAGCATCAGCTTTTTGCCAGTCAATAATATCACCTTTCTTGCAAATGCCTTTGATATTCTCTAAAGATACACGACCAACAATCTTGAAAAGGAAGTTTTGACCAAGTTCCTTAGCATCTTCCTTAAAAATAGTAATACCTTCTGTGTCATGGCAGTCTTCTCCTGAAACAACGACATCATGACTGACATCAACCAATCTGCGAGTAAGATAACCAGCAGCTGAAGTCCTTAAGGCAGTATCGGCTGTTCCCTTTCTGGCCCCATGAGTTGAAATAAAGTATTCCAAAACACCAAACCCTTCTTTAAACGAGCCTTTGACCGGCAGTTCTAAAATCTCACCAGCTGGATTGGTCACCAGTCCCTTCATGCCAGTCATCTGCACAACCTGAGACCAGGTACCTCTAGCTCCTGACTCAATGATGGCAATAACCGGACCCAAGGGAGGCAAAGTTTTGGTAACGAGTTTTTCAATCTCTGCTTTGGTTTTTTGCCAAACTTCAATAGCTTTAGCTGTTTTCTCTTCTTTAGACAAAAGTCCTTTCTCATAGTGAGAGTCAATGGTTTCAATCTGTTTTTGAGCTTGGCCGAGCAAACCCTCTTTTTCTGGAGGCACGACTAAATCATCCATGCCCCAGGTAATGCCAGAAATGGTCGAATATTCAAATCCTAAATTCTTAATTTTATCCAAAGCTTCTTCTACTGTCTCTTTGCTATGGAGTTCGATGACTTTGCTGGTTAACTTCTCCAGCTTTTTAGAATCCATGACAGTATTCCCAAAAGGATAGTCCTTGGGCAGGCAGTTGTTGAAAAGAATCCTGCCAACCGTTGTTTCAATTAACTTGTCTTTAATCCTTACTTTAATCTTAGCCCGCAAATCAATGACTCCGGTATCAGAAGCTAAAATTGCTTCATTTTTAGAGCCGAATATTTTGCCTTCGCCAAGTGCTTCAGGCTTAATCTTGCTAACCCAGTAACAGCCAAGGACAATATCCCTGACCGGGCTAACGATAGAAGTACCGGTAGCTGGCTTGAGTAAATTCAAAGTAGAGAGCATAATTTCTCGAGCCTCTTTTTGAGCTTCCTCTGACAAAGGCACATGAACAGCCATCTGGTCACCGTCAAAATCAGCATTAAATGCCTTGCAAGCCAAAGGATGAAGACTTAAAGCGTCTCCCTCAATCAAAACAGGCTGAAAGGCCTGAACGCCTAAACGATGCAATGTGGGTGCTCTGTTTAACAGAACTAATTTGTCTTTGACGATCTCTTCTAAAATAGCCCAAACCTCAGCTGTTTCATCGTCAATTAAACGGGAGGCTCCCCTGACATTGTAAGCTAACTCTCTTTCTAATATCTTTTTAATAACAAAAGGTTTGAAAAGTTCCAAAGCCATTTTCTTGGGCAGACCGCACTGATGCAGTCTTAATTCAGGTCCGACAACAATGACTGACCTGCCTGAATAGTCAACTCTCTTGCCTAAAAGATTCTGCCTGAATCTGCCCTGCTTGCCTTTCAACATATCGGCCAAAGATTTCAACAGTCTCTTGCCCCCAGTGGTGGCCGTAGTCAACTGGCCCTTTCTCATACCGTTGTCAATCAAAGCATCAACTGCTTCCTGGAGCATTCTTTTTTCATTTCTAACAATGACTTCTGGAGCATCAATCTCCAAAAGATACTTCAGCCGATTATTACGGTTAATGACTCTTCGGTAAAGGTCATTCAAGTCAGAAGAAGCATAACGGCCCCCGTCTAGCTGAACCATGGGTCTTAAATCGGGCGGTAAGACAGGCAGAACAGTTAAAAACATCCATTCCGGCCTAATGCCAGCCTTAAGCATAGCTTTAATAATCCTCAACCTTCTCAAGGTTTTCCTGCGCAGGACCGGAGAAGATTCTTCAGCTTGCTTTGCTAAGTCTTGAGAAACCTTTTTAAAGTTTGTCTCATGAAATATTTTTCTTAAAGTTTCAGCACCAGTACCTGCTTCAAAAACCTCTCCGTATTTCAAAGACAGATTGTGATAAGCCAATTCAGAAAGAATCTTCAAAGGTTTTAATGACATGACCTCCTCTCTAGCTCTATCTCTGGCTCTTTTTAAGTCATTTTTTTTGACTTTTGACTTTTGACTTTTGACTTTACCTTTGTATTCTTTCTCAATTTCACTCAAAACCTTTTTCCTGGCTTCATCTGATACTTTAGTAACGATATAAGAAGCAAAGTAAATTACACCTTCTAGGTGAGACATCGGAATATTCAAAAGCAGGCCCATGCGAGAAGGCACTCCTCTTAAAAACCAGATATGGGAGCAGGGAGCAGCCAAAGCAATATGGCCCATTCTTTCTCTTCTAACTTGAGCTTTGGTGACTTCCACCCCGCACTTGTCGCAGATAATGCCTTTATAGCGAATTTTGCGGTATTTGCCGCAGTAACATTCGTAGTCTTTCTCCGGTCCGAAAATCCTTTCACAAAACAGACCGTCTTTCTCTGATTTTTGAGTACGGTAGTTGATGGTTTCTGGTTTTGTTACCTCGCCATGAGACCATGCTAAAATCTCATCTGGTGAAGCTAGTTTTATTCTAATTGACTCTAAATCTATAACTCTCATATTATTTTTCTTATTTTGGTTTTTCTTTAACTTCAACGTTTAAACCTAAGGATTTCAACTCGTTGACTAAAAGATTAAATGAAGCGGGTACGCCTGGATTCTTGATTTTTTCTCCTTTCAAGATTGCTTCATAGGTAGCAGCTCTGCCTGGCACATCGTCTGACTTAATGGTCAGCATCTCCTGTAAGGTATGGGCAGCACCGTAACCTTCCAAAGCCCAAACTTCCATTTCGCCAAATCTTTGTCCGCCGAACTGCGCCTTGCCCCCCAAAGGCTGTTGGGTAATTAAAGAATAAGGACCAATGGAGCGCATATGAATTTTATCTTCGACCATATGAATCAGCTTCATCATATATACATAACCAACGGTAATCTTTTCCATGAAGGGCAAACCGGTTCTACCGTCATATAAAACTGTTTTACCATCTTCTGGCAAGCCGGCTTCTCTTAGCTCTGCTTTTATATCTTCCTCGGTTGCACCTGATAAAGCAGGAGAGACAGCATGATAGCCTAATCTCTTGGCAGCCCAGCCTAAATGAGTTTCCA
>Ga0268279_1001547_pt1 | contig 12498 bp, 9 predicted proteins | sample saktaG_6_FD_190142 | JGI IMG/M metagenome (GOLD analysis project Ga0268279, IMG submission 190142) | Saline water microbial communities from Sakinaw Lake, British Columbia, Canada - sak_2010_1_5_80m | ecosystem: Environmental > Aquatic > Non-marine Saline and Alkaline > Saline ...
CAGAACTTGAAAAAGATAATTTAAAGATTAAAGAACAAATGAAAAATGTATTAAATGATTTAGGATTTCTTAAAGAATATTTGAGACAGTCTGGAGATAAAAAACTTGTTGAATTTCTGGAAAAAGAGAATGCTCTTTGTTGAATTTTTGGAAAAAAGAAGCAAAAAAGCGTGCGCTTCTGCCACATTCCAAAAGAATTTTAAAAACAAAACTTCAAAAGTGAATTGAAGGTCTTTTAATAAGGTTTTTATGTTGAAAAGAAGGTTTTGATGGTCAAAACCAAACCACAACCCCTATAAAATAAACTTGTCACTACAGAGATTTTATTAGATTCAGGCAATCAAAACGATTGAAATGCTTATATTATTAAGAACGCATAAAAAAAAGATTGTAAAATCTCAACAAAAGAAATTGAAGCTCTTTAAGGTTCAAAAAATCAAGAAATCCCTATGAATTAAGGTTTTGAAGGTTCAAAATCAGACTGCACCCCCTTATAAATTAACTTAGCCACTATAACCCTTTTTACTGATTCAAGGCAAGTTGGTTGTGACGTTCAAAAGACCGAGAAATCATTATGAAATGATGCTTTTTGATGGTCAAAACCAAACCACAACCCCTATAAAATAAACTTGCCACTATGATAATTTTTACTGATTAAAATGATCATCAAAAACGATTGGAATACTTTATTATTAGAATTACAGAAAAAAAAGATTATTTGGATTTAAAACGCAAAAAATAAATTTAGTAAGTTTTAAATAAATCAATTCATAAGAATTTTTATGGGCTCCTAAGATATTTTTAGGAGAGTTGTTGTTAAGTTAGCCCTTTAATTAGATCTTGTTCAAATTCTGGTTCATTTCCTTTATTATAAAATCTAACTCCCAAAATATTAAACCCCTTTCCCTCAAATTTTGTCAAATCTTCTATTTTTGCTTCTTTCTTTAATCTTTGCAAAAATTTCTGTTTCCATTTTTCCTTACCGGTTTCAAAAGTTTTATCATGTCCTTCATATTGTGATCCTTTAGGTTCTATAAATATCTGATAATTTATTTGCTTTCCTTTTTTAGTTTTCATAAATAAAACAAAATCTGGGTAAAATGGCTGGCCATCATCAAAATCATAAATTTTAACATGTAATTCATTTCTAACTAGATAAATTTCCCCATATTCTTCCAATTTATTATTTTCTATTAATTTCTCAATAAATTTAACACAAAACTTTTCTTGATCTGTTCCATAATTAGAATCAAAAACATACCAATCCTTTCCTTTGATATATTCTTGGTCTCCATCTGCTCTAGGAGAATTCTTTTTTACCCTAATCGTTTTATCATAAAATGCAACTTTATCCTTTTCTTCCCCAAATGCCTTAATTGCATAGAATTCTTTTGTTCCTTCATATCTAGAATAATTATTTATTAAAGTTTCTTTAATTTTTTCTAAAACAAAAACCAAAGCATTTAATTTATCTTTAGCAGAGATATTATTCCAATCTTTTTCTGTAACCATAAAATCTATACTAATATCTCCTAGTAATTTTGGTTTTTCCATGAGGTCTTTTGTAGAGTTTAAATTTGGGAGATATTTCTTCAACCCCCTTTTTTCATTTCCAAATTCAAAGACTTTTGCAATAGCATTTTTGACAATATGGGGGCTGGATTTGTAGATATCTAAAATCTTAAAGGTTCTTGGTTTTTTTATTATTTTTGAATTATCATAATTTTCATTATCTAATGCCTTGCTTTTTTCTCCAATACTTGAATAAATTTCATAGGGAATGCTCTTATTTGTAAATCCTAAGTCTTCAAAAGATTTTATTTTTGAAGTTTTCTTTAATTTTGGTTTATTAAGATATATTTTAGCAGTTTTATAAAATGGTTTTTTCTTAAATGAATCCTTAATTTTCAATTCTTTTTCTACTAATCCTGTTTCTCCCAATCCTTCTCTTTCAAAAGCTTTTTTTAATTCTGCAATATATCTTCCTTTATCTCCAGGATGACAATGAAAATACAGTTCCTCTAAAATTCTTAAATCATGGTTTTCTTCATCATATTTTCGTAAATCCTTTTTTTGACTTGGTTCCAATGTAAAAGGAAAATATCTAACCCCTCTTCCAACTAATTGGGCTTCTGAAATAGTGGCTTTTGCTATACCTCCTTCTGTCCCCCCTCCTGAAGCCTGTTTTTCTGAAATTCTTACAATATCATACAGATTTAATACATCCCATCCTTCGTTTAATTTCTGAACCGCAAATATGGCTCTATAAGGATTATTTTTATCCTCCAAAGAATTAAGGATACTTTGTTGGCTTATTGCTTCCTCTTGATCCTCTCTTTTAATATTTTTTCGCTCTAAATCTGTTTCATTAACATTAATGCAATGTTCCTTACTGAAATTTTTCTTAATTCTTTGGTTAATTAAGTCGTTTAATGAAGTCCCTTCTTTTTTATAAAACTCAAATATCTTTTTTATTGTGGGGTGTTTTATTCTTTCATTTATTCTTTCTAAGTCCTCTTTTTTTAGATTTCCTATTATGTTATGAAAAAGCTTTTCATTTTTTCTAGAGTCATCAATTGTTTTTGTCGCTTTAAATAAGATAACTGGTTTAAAGTTTGACAAATTTTCAGAATCTTTAAACAAGGAGGCATATTTTTGAGCAATATCTTGTCTATATTGATTTATCAAAACTGCTGTTAAGATACGGTATTTTTTATCTTCGTCAAGGTTAAATATATCTGGTTCTTTTGAAAAACCATCATTTCTAAAGTCAATTAAATCATATTTGAAGATTAATTTATCTAGATATTTTTCTTTAATATATTCATCATTTTCTATACCCATCGTTGCAGTGAACTCTAAAAGAATATTTTCTGAGTTTTTTCCAAAAATTCTTTGAATAGTTGTTTCCCAATTTCTCTCTTCTTCCAGTGTTTTTTGTTTTGTTGCTGTTTGTGAGTGATGTGCTTCATCTGAAAGAAGAACTATTTTCTTATCCTTAAAATAATTCATAGTTAGAGAGTTTTCCTTATCTGTTTTTAGGTCAATATGGAGTTGCTGGATTGTAGTAAAACAAATGTTTATTTCATCTTTATTTGAAGAATCAAAATTATTTACTTGTCTAATTTTAATTTCTTTTCCTTCAAACATTATTTTTTTATCAAATAGATATTTTATGTGATTTAAATCTAGGAAGTTATTTTTTGTCTTTTCAATTATGTTTTTAGAATTTACAAAAAATAAAAATTTGTTATATCCTTTTTTATAGAAGTAAAGAATTAAGCTTGCCATAATCAAAGTTTTTCCTGAACCTGTAGCCATATTGTAAAGTAAATGAGAAGGATATTTTCTTAGAGGATATTTATCAAAATAAGCAATTGAATTTTGCAAAGCTTTTCTCTGATATTCTCTTAATTCTAAATCTTGGTTTATGTTGTCTAAAATTTCTCTTGGAATTTCGATACCCTCTATATCGGGCCTTCCAACCTCCATTAATAAAGAATTATAGAGCCAGTTTTTTTGAGAATTTAATGTTGTTTGAGGCATTTAATCTTCCTTGTAAAATTTTTTATTAAGTTCTTTATCTTCTTTAGAAACTTTAAACTGAGAATCTTCAATTTCTGAAAGATTTACATAAAGCTGATTTTTATTAAGCATTCCCACAAGAGATTCTTTTTGTTGATTCAATGCCATCTTTTCAAATTTAGAGTAATCAAACCCATGAATTTTAACATCATAATTTAAGAAATACTTTTCACACATTTCATCCCAAATTTTAAGAAGTATCTTTGTATCTTTTGCATCTTGGATTTTATCAATGGCCTCTTCATTATATTTTAGAAGTTCACAATAGGTGAAAGAATCTTTTGATTTATCCTTTTTAATATTTTGATAAATTCTAGAAGCGCAAACTTCAAGATGCTGGTCTAATTGTTCAATTAAAATGAATTTTCTATTTCCTTCATCATCCTGATTTATCTTTAAAACAGCTTCACCTGTTGTTCCTGAACCTGAAAAAAAATCCATAATGAATTGCATCCTTATCTTTTGATACTACTGAATATAAACAATCATATACCGCATATAATGATTTTGGGAAGCTAACTGTTTTTCCATCAATTATTTTGTTTACTATTTTAGATCCAAATGTGCTAGCATCATATCTTTTTCCAGTCCAAACAGTTCTGGGGATTTTTTCATCTTTAATTCTAAATATATCAATTTCTCCATTATTTTTTGTTTTTACAAATAATTTATCCCTAATCTCCTCTACAGTTTGCTTTGCAAAAACCCATTTTCTTTCTATTCCTTTTGCATCAATTGGCCAGATTTCATAAACCCCCTTATTTTCTGTAACTTTGCTTTTGGGATGAAAAGAGTCTTTTGGAACTTCTCCAAAGCCAATAATTTTTTTATCCTTTACTAAAATGGGATAGAAACAATTTTTAGCATCAGTTCTTAAAGATTCGCCTCCATGGTCTTTAAATTCTTCCTTTAAAGGATTTTCTCTTTTGATTTTATTAATAACTTTTAATCCTTTTTTAAAGACAAAATATACAAACTCATTGGTATATGAAAAATTGTTTCCTTGGACTCCTCTCGGATTATGAACTATTGTTATACAATGTTTTTCATAGTCTTTAAAGACCTCATCTAATAAAACTCCCAAATACTCTTGCTCCCCTTTATCTATAGCAACTTCTAAAACCCCGTCTTCTCTTAAAAATTCCTTAGCTACTTCTAATCTATTTTTCATAAAAGTTAGCCAAGTAGAATGGTTAAAATTGTTATTATATGTAAATGTATTATTCTTATTATCTGGATTATACGGAGGATCAATATAAATCAATTTAACTTTTCCAGTAAACTCTTTCTTCAAGGAATGTAAAGCTAAAAGATTATTTCCTTTGATTATCAAATTATCTTTAATTGTTCCTGTTTTTTCATCCCTGTTGAATTTCTCAACATTTTCTTCTCCTTTTGCTGTATATTTCTTAAAATTGGTCAAAACTTTTGTATCAAATAATCTATCAATCTCATCCTTTGCCAGAATTTCGTTAAAGAATATTTCGTTTCTCTTTGGATCTTCTTTAGTCATTCCACCTTCCAAAACACAATCCTTAAATGGCCAAACAAGAGAAACTTCTCCTCTTTCATTAAGATATTTTCCATCAATATTTAAACCAATCTCAGCCTCAAATTTTGTTCTCCCATTACTAAAAACATTTTTATCCCCAATATAATCAACGAACTTATTTATATTAAAAACCCAATATTTTTCTATTTTATCAAAAAAAGTTTCTCTAATCTCCTTGTCCTTAATCAATAATCCTATCAAATCTTTATCTATTTTTCCTGCAGAGCCGATAATAACAGACTTAATTAAATCTCCTTCTTTATCTATAAATCCCTCATTTTTACTCAAAACTTCTTTTAATTTTTGTTCAAAGTTTTTTCTCATATTTATATTAGATTTTAATTGTTTTTAACTATTTCTCCTTTAAGATTTAATTCCATAATTTTTTTCCTTGTTTCTTCATGGATTTTATCATAAAGAACAATATAATTTTCTTTTATTTCGACACAACCAATTCTCTTATCTAAAATCTTTTTCCAAATTAATATTCCTTCTTTATTAAAATAATAAACGCCCCATTCTGGACCCATAGTAGTTAGCCCAAAGAAATTTTTGTCTGGAGAAATAGAACAACTAAGCCCATCACAAGGGATTTTTATATCTTTAATGACTTTCCCCCCTTTTACCATAAATATGTGACCTCCACTTTTATAACCCCCCGGCATTTCTTTTTCTTGTAACTGGGTTACTAAAATTTTATAAGAATTATCTTTTGCTTCAGTTGAGTAAACTATATTTTCAATTTCTTCTTCTTTTAAATTATTTAAATGCTCCATAATTCTTCTCCTTTTCCTTCAAGAGCTTTAAATTTATCTATTAAATCTTGGATTTTATTAGAATTGTTTTCATTACCTTTTTTAATAGAATCTAAATAAGAGTTATTGAAAACACCCCACATTACATCTGCAATCAAAGGAGAAGTTCCAAATCTTTCTTTTAAAACATAGTACATATTTTCAACATCTTTTTTAGAAGCACCAAGTTTTTTTAATTCTTGCATCCAATAAGAATCAAAAAGATAATCTATCCAAGCATTTTCGATTTTATCTATTTCATCTTCTTTAATTAATACTTTTTCCATTTTTGGAGGAATAGTTCTAACAAAAATAAATTCACTACAAAATTTACATTTTGTTTTTCTTGAAGGGATCTTTTCTAATTTTTGTTTACAATAAGGGCATTTATTTTTTTCCATCTTTCTCAACACCAATCTGCTCACAGATAGCTAAAGCTAATCTATCATCCCGATTATTTTCGCGAGTAAAATCTTCTAAATATTTTTCAGGATTTTCTTTCCATTCAATTATCTTTTCAACTTTCTTACTTAATGTTTTAATTGCTGTTGCTCTTGGTTGGGCAGTATCTAATTTCTTTTCTGTTTTTCCTAACTTAATATTTGCCCTTAATCCAGCATAACCTATTGCGACTTTTATTTTATCTTCTTTTATTCCTTTAATCAAAGCGAATGCTTTTTTGTAGGCCATTAATTGTTGCCGATATTCTCCCCCATTGCTATCGTTTCTAGAAGTTTTCCAATCTACAATTAAATATTCATCCCCATTTTTAAAAACAGCATCTAATTTTCCAGAAAATTTAAAATCAGAATCAATTTCAAACAAATCTCTTACAGTATAATCAAATTCTTCCTCTACCAATTCAATTTCGGGATAGTTTTCTTTTATATCTTTAATTAATTCTTTTAAATTCTCAAAATAAACTTTGTATTCCTTCTCAACCCCAATTTTTTCTTCTTTAAGCAAACATTCTGCATATTTATGAACTTTAGATCCCAAATCTAATGCTGGACCTATTGAACTTAATCTAAGAATATTTCTTTTTAAATATTCTAAAGGTTTAATATTCAAACTTGAAAATGAAATATGATCTAGTTCTTCAAAATGGCCTTTCACAAAAGAAATTAACCAAGATTTGTCTATTTCCAAATATTCTTTTGCTTTTTCATAATCTTTAGCAACAAACAAACTAAACGCCTTCTTTGATCTTTCTGCTAAATCTGAAACAACACTTTCATCAGAAGAATAATCTTTAGTTTCTGCAAAGTCGCTAACATAATTTTGGGTATCTGCACTTATCACATAAAGATTTTTTTTTGCTCTTGTAAAAGCCACAAAGTCTATTCTTAGAGGCTCTTCTAATAATTCTTCTTCAACATTAACTTCTTTGGTTTTCAATATTGCTTCGACAACTCTATCTTGAAAATTACTATTATTTCTTGTTTTTAATGGTAAATAAATAACCGAATCGTATTGTAATCCTTTTGATTTATGAACTGTTGTTACAACGATTTTCTTTTTACTTTCAATTGTTTGGCTTTGAAGATCTGCCGAGGACATAAAATCTATAAGAGGTTTATAATCCATCTCCCCTAAATAAGTCAGAGCCTCTCTATAAGATTCCCTTACACTTAAGCTTGCTAGAAGATATTCACTTCCATAAGCAACTGAAACAGGGATAATATATTTTTCAAATAATAAATCTAAATCTCTCAAATTTTTCACTTCATTTCTAATATCTTTAAGTCTTGGACAATTTTGCAACAACCCTTTTTCTTTTAATTTACAAAGATCAAAAGCCCTCTGAATTTCTATTGGGAAGAATGGGCTAAATAAGGCATTTTTCATTTCCTTTATGCTATTGCTTAATATTCCTTTAAGGAAAATTATTATTTCCTTCTTTGCATCTTTTGACGCAGAAAAATATGTGGATGAAAAATCCAAATTTCTTGCCTTTAATTCTTTTGTAATCTTAGCTATTTGATTATTTGTTCGGGCAACAATAGCAATCTGTTTTTCAGAATCTTCTTCAGATAATTCTTTGGCTAATTCACAAGCAGAAGAATATAATTTTTCTTTTTCAACAGAATAAACAATTGGTTTATCACAATGATCACCCAAAGCATTTTTCAAGGTCTTTAATTCTTCTTTATTACTTTCATCAATTGAATTAAATTTATCTCTAGCATAATCCAATATCTCTTGGCCACTTCTAAAATTATCAGATAAAATAAAATGTTTTGAATCTTTGAAAAGTTTTAGATTAGAAACAGACCCTCCTTGAAACCCCATAATTGCTTGCTTTTTATCCCCTACACAAATAAAAGTTTCTGCGCATCTCAAAGCAATTTTAGCTTCTATTTGATTAACATCTTGCATCTCATCAACTAAAATATATTTGAATTTTGGAACTTCTTTTTGTTGTAAAAAATTGAGAAGCATATCTGAATAATCAACACCCTTTGTAGATTTTATCTTTTCATAAAATTCATAAGTTTCAACAAAATAATCTGCAAATTGGTCTACTTCTTCTTTAGTGTTTTTCCTATCTGCTTCTAAAAATTCTTTTGCTTTTTCAATTAAGATATCTTTTGGAAGAACTCCATAACTTTTAAGATATCTCAGAAGATTTTCCATTTTTGGAACAATGGTGTCAATTAGATAACTATCTCCATAGGTTAGTATTTCTTTTTCCTTAAAAAATTTATAAATAGCATATCTTAAAAGATTAGAGGAAACAATATCTGCTTCTTCCCCATTTTCCAAAGAAAATGAATGAAAGGTGTAAACTTTAACATTTGAAGGATTAACTTCAATTTTTCTTTCTTTTATTTCTTTAAGTAATCTATCCTCTAATTCTTTTTTTGCCTTTGTTGTAAAAGTTAGACATAAGAGATCTTCGGGTTTGATTCCATTTTCTATTAAATTTAAATATTTGAATATCAAAAGAAGTGTTTTTCCGGTTCCGGGATTTGCTGTTACAAAAGCATTTCCATCATGTTCAATTATCTTTATTTTTTCTTCATTTAATTCTTTCTTGATCCAAGGCCGAACATCCATAACAAATTAACCAAATAATCCTATAAAATTGTTTCTATCCTCTAATCGCCATTAGGGAACATTCAATAATATTCCCAGAGAATTATTTCTTATAACCGATACAAATAATATGTAAGAAAAAATCTAGAGTGAAAAGGGGCGACAGTATGATACAGACTGGCAAATTTTATATAGATTAAATGTTTATGGTATTCAATATGGATTCAGACGAGTTTTCAGAGCAACTTTGGAATAATCTAATGAAAAATATAGATACTACGCGAAAGGGTAGAGGATATATAATAGATAGAGTTATCCAAATGGAGATTCTATTAAATCAAATTATTTCATCATTTTTTTCTGATGATAAAGAAAAATATAAAAACTTTAATGAGTTAATACTTAATAAAGAATTCTTTACATTACATCAAAAAATCAAGATTTTTTCAGAATTAAAATTACATAAAGATAAAAAATTTGATAAAAAATTTGAAGGATTAACTGAAAGATTGTTTGAAGTTAATAAAATTAGAAACAAAGTTGCTCATTTGAATGATAATCCTTACAATCCTGGATTCAATGTGAAAATCAAAGATAAAACAAAACGAGTTCAACTTAACGATAAATTTCTTAAGGAGTTTGAAGAATTTATGCAAGAAATCTATAAGTCTTTGATAAATATTCAAGTTGAATCTGGATTAGCAAAGAATTTCCATAAGCATGACTAAAAATTTGTCTATGGAGTAAGATCGCGTAATAACACACTAGAAATAGAACTAAAATTCTATTTCCATCCCTCCAAAGAATATTTAATAACCTTTTATACATCTCTTTCTTATATTGAACATAGATTTAATAAATTAAAAAATTTAAAAGAAAAAATAAGTATTTCTAAATATTATTATATCCCATTTGGTTATTTAATTCCTGAATTGGGTGTTCAATTGAGAGAACGAAGTGATACACAAAGAACAAGAATCAAGGGGAACAATTTTATTTTATAGTTTTTTTAAGAAGAGTTATCACTTCATCTAAATTATCTGAATTTTCTATTGTTAATCTAAAACAATCACTATTATAAAATTTTTGAATGCCTTTGCTTAATGTTGTGATTTTGTGATTTTTTATAAATTTCTGCCCTTCAGAATAAGGTAATGTAATAACTATATGCATTTTTGTTTTTCTTATTTGAATATATGCAAAATTTCTTTTTTTAACAATTGAAATATAATAATGTTGTGGATTAAAAATAAGTTCCTTATCTATTTCTTGTAACTTATTTTTAATATTGTAATAAACTTTCTTAACTTCTTCGTTGCCTGTTTCTAAATGATATGCTTCATCATATCTTTCTTTGGTTTCACTTGAAGAAGTATCAGATATTTCAACTTCTTCAAAAGAAGGTGTTAAGGTAAGAAGAATATCATTATCTTTTTTATATTGATTTAATAATTCAACTTTTACTAATCTGTCCCATTCAGTATATGCTTTTTTGGCCTCATCAATTTCGGCTTTATTTTCATCAATGACTAAAATTATATTTTGACTATTTTCTACGGCATCTGTAATAATTTTATATATTTCTTTTTTACCGAGGAGGTCTTTGAATTGAGTTCCAAGTTCCTTGTTGGTATTAACTGATTCAAATAACCTGTCAATTAATTTTTTTCTATTTTCAGAATTGTTAAAAAAAGCTATAAATTTTGTTATTTGCGGGAAAATATGTCTATAAAAATCATGCTTTGCTAATTCAACTTCTATTAAATAAAATTGGGGATTGTTAGTATCTTTAAAATCAAACAAAAAACCATCAGGGATTGTATTACCCAAAGCTTGATTTTTTATTTTTGTTTTCTGGATAAAAATAGTCTTATTTCCAAAAAGGATTTCGTAATTTTTAATCATTAAATTTTCTAATTCTTCTTCCTTTTTGAAATTAGTTCTGGAACACTTTTTTCCATTAACATAGATTACACTTTCCATATATGTATAAATTAAATTAAATTATATAAATGTTCTGATAAAATTGTTTCCCCTTCTACGTTTTAGCCCCGGGAAATTATTGGGCAAAACATCGCGCGATTAAAAGAAGTTTTCGACCGAAGGGAGAAAATTTGGACGGAGGCTGCAAGCCGGAGTTTTTTAAGTGCTGTTATACGTTTTTTCTGCAAGAAAAAATTCCGAAGCGAAGCGTAGGCACAGTATGACGCAAGGCGACTACTTTTTAGAATCCCAAAGATTTAGCGGCTCAAAATATGGATTAAGAATCAAATTACGACCCAAAAAACTAGATCCATAGGATACAAGATAGAAATACATTAACCCTAAAGAAGCAGATTTGCCATTTATTACCTTAAATTTATTTTCATCTTCCCAATTAAGTAACCCCCCTTTCTTAATTAGAACGCCTTTATCAAGAATACAAATTAAATCAAATAAATCTTCCCATTTATTTTTATTAATTTCATCTAATAAAGTTTCCCATGTAGCACCCTCATATGCAAAAACAATTCTTAATGGCCTATCTATTTTTGCACCAGAAGAGATAACTGCACCAATATTTATCTTTAAATTCTTGACTTTTAAAAGACCATTTCCTGCTTCTTTTAATTTTTCTCTAGTAAGATTGGATTTAATTTCAATAACACTAAAAGCTCCTTCCGCAAGATAAATATCGTCTGAACCTATATGTAAAGCAGGCGCATCATCTCGAAGAATAATTACATCTTGTTGACCTGTTTTATTCTTTTCTGAATCCCATATTTCTCCAGATTTTACTGAAAGTTTACTTGGCAATACTTTACTTAAAAAATTTTTACAGAATAACTCCCTATTTCTTCCTAAATTAGCAGAAGCATTTTGCTGACTAGAACGTTTATATTCTGAAAGTAAAACATCTGCAGTAGATTCAAAATATTCAAATAAAATTGGTCTGTTTTTTGGGTCAATATCCATAATAATGTTAAGAGTCGCGTAAGTTATATAAAGTTTTTTGTAGTTGCCTAAGTAATATTAAGCATAACAAGATATACTATTAAATTAATTTGATCATACATCCCCCAGATGGTTAAATATATCAAATTTATTTCTAATTGCCCTTTGTAAAAGACTTGCTGAAAAAGTTAAAAAATAAGTATTTCTAATCTTATTATAAAATAAAAATATTTATATAGTGGGATATCCTTAGGATATATATAAAAATAAGGGTGAAATAAATACAATGAAAAAGATTAAAATCACAGGAAAAACACTTGAAATAGAAGGAGAAGTTGAAAATAAGATCGTAACTCCCACAGGAAACTCAGCCCATATTAATATTCAAAAAAAACATATAGGGAAAAATCTAAAAGTTATTTATCCAAAAAATGTTAAATACTCTTGGATATTTAGTAATGAAGATTTGAGTAATGTTGTAAAAATTTGTAATGATTATCTTTTAAATAAAGTAGATCAAAAAATGGATTTTGATAAAAGAGGATCTGTTAAAAATATTCAAAACAACACATTTTCATTACATGATTTATATCA
>Ga0268279_1001551_pt1 | contig 12486 bp, 10 predicted proteins | sample saktaG_6_FD_190142 | JGI IMG/M metagenome (GOLD analysis project Ga0268279, IMG submission 190142) | Saline water microbial communities from Sakinaw Lake, British Columbia, Canada - sak_2010_1_5_80m | ecosystem: Environmental > Aquatic > Non-marine Saline and Alkaline > Saline ...
GTAGCGGTAGTTGCACTAACTGGCCAAACAATATTCAATATGAAGGATGTAATGGAATTTGTGAGGCATGCCAATCAGGTTCTTGCAGTGATGCTGTTAATGGGACTGATCCTGGAAATGATTGTTTTGAAACATGGGGAAATTGTCTTGGCTCATGCGTTAGGGTTGGAGGAAATGGCAACTGTTATTCTGGGGTTTGCGATATTATGAATAGACTCGGTGATATTGCCGTTAGATATATATGCACAGGATTTGGTATTGAAACTTTGGTTTCTAAATCTAATTATTGTAATTTTGAAACAACCTGTAATATGGATAATCAAAGCGCAACTGACTGGTATACTTGTTGTGATGGTTCTGGTCTTTGCAGCCCATCGTCTGAACATATAGGCGCTTATTCCGAGCCAGGTGATTATTGCGGAGATTGTCCTCATTGTGGAGATGGAATTTGTAATTGCGGTGAAACTGGAGTTGGCTGCCCAGAAGATTGTAATATTGCGCCAGTAGCAGCTTTTCTCTTTGACCCTTCCTCTATTATATACAATACGGAGCCATTAATTTTAGTAAATAAGTCAACAGACCCTGATGGCCTCGGAGATATTGTGTTATCAAGGTGGGATATTCTAAACTGGGGCAGCAGCCCTGATTCAGATTGTTGCTCCTCTGGATGTGATTTTTCTGACCCTCTTTGCAACTATACTCCGCAGTTTTTATCAGCGAATAACTACACTGTTAATTTATATATTGAAGACAGCGCAGGGGATTCTAGTAGCGTGAATCATAGTTTCAGTGTACTTCAAGACGCTATTGCTGGTTTCCAGTGTTCTGTTGATAATGTAATATGGCAAGTATGCGAGGACATAGCGCCAGAAATCGGTCAAGAGATTTATTTAAAGGATGACCCTTCTTTGGCTGAACACTCAACCGTCTCGCAAAACGCAAGTGTTATTGCCTATAGAAGGTGGAGTATTTTTGGCGAAGCGCCATTTAGTGATAATAACGATTCTAACCCTATGCTGCGTGTTAACGAATTAGAGACAATTATTGAACTAATGGTTACAGATAATGTAGGCAGGACTGCTGAGCGTGTTCACATAGTAAATGCTGTTTTGCCTTTGCCGGAGTGGACAGAGATAAGACCAGAATAATTAAATAAAGGTCGCAAAATTAAGATGTATAAGAATATGGGACAAGAAAAAATAAAGAAAATAATGAAAAACAAAAAGATTTTAGTTGTAGTTGGCGTAGTAGTTTTATTGGCTGTTTTGGGCGTTGTCTTAAATCAAGGAGGGTTTTTTGATATATCTGATTTGATACCAGAAAACACTTCTCCAGAAGAGTCCGAAGGGCCCGAAAATATTTCTCCAGAAGGGGAATTAGAGGGGATAAGCGAAGAACAGGAAAGAATTCAAGCATTAATACTAGAAGCAGCTGAGAAAAACGACAGGTCAATATGTGACAGCCTTGAAAATGAAGCCGAAAAAGAGCAATGCATAATACATTTTCTTTTTAATCAAGCGGTTCAAGAAAAAGATGCAAGCATCTGCGATGAGATTGAACGAGAAGCGCAGGTGCAAGGATGCAAGGATAATGTTTATTTTGTGAGAGCTGTATCAGAAGGAGATATTGAATTATGTGACAATATAGAAAACCAAACTATATCTGAGCGATGTAAAGAAAACGTTAGTAGAATAATCGAATAATATCTACTCTAAAAGGTAATAGAGATTTTGCTAAGATATCTCTTTTTAGGAGAATCTATTATTTGAAACACAAAAAAATACATGTATAAATTGTATTTTTTGTGTTTTTTCTTTGTTTTTCATAATCTTTATGCTATCCTAAAAACAGAATTAAGTATTAAAATTAAATAAATTTGGTATTTAACAAGATGAGGATTTATAACTACCAAATCAAATTGAAATATGGCAGAAACTTTAATTATCGGAGTGAGCGCCGCTTGTTTAATGGTGGGCTCGATTTTGGGTTATTTTGCCCGGCAATCAATTGCCAAAAGACAAGCAAATACTTTAGAAGCAACTCTTCATAAGAAGTTAAGTGACGCAAAAACACAAGCAGAAGTAATTATCGGCAAGGCAAGAGAAAAAAGCCGTGCTGTTTTGGATTCTGCAGAAGAAAGGAAGAACGATATTAGAAAAGAACTCTCAAGAACAGAAGATTTTTTGAGGAAAAAAGAAGACAACTTAGAAAAACGAGGTGATGGGTTATCTCAAAGAGAAGCAGAGTTTAATAGAAAAGTGGAGAGATTGAAAGAGTTAAAGGAATCAATATCTACTGTTAAACAAGAAACAGAAAAAAGATTAGAGCAAGTTTCTGGGCTTTCTAAAGAAGATGCAAAAACAGCTGTTTTTGCTGATATTGAAAAAGAATATCAGTCTGATATTTTAGCTCGTATCAGACAATTAGAGTCCGAAGGTGAAGAAAAATATGAAAAGAGAGCCAAAGAGATTTTAGCGACTGTTATTCAGCGTCAAGCATTATCGCAAGCGCAGGAAATTACTACTAGCTCTGTAGCATTGCCTAACGACGAAATAAAAGGCAGGATTATTGGCAAAGAAGGTAGAAATATCAAATCCTTAGAAAGGTTAACTGGAACAGAAGTAATTATTGATGATACGCCGCAAACAGCTGTAATTTCCAGCTTTAATCCTATTAGAAGACAGATCGCTAAACTTGCCTTAGTTAAATTGATTAAAGATGGAAGAATTCAGCCAGCAAGAATTGAAAAAGAAGTGGAAAAAGCAAAACAAGAGATTTCAGTACAAATTAAAAAAGATGGAGAGCAAGCGGTTTTTCAAGTAGGTATTTTAGGTCTTGATCCTAAGCTTATTAGATTATTGGGTAGGTTGCGGTTTAGAACAAGTTATGGACAAAATGTTTTACTTCACTCGCTTGAAGTTTCTCATTTAGCCGCCGCTCTAGCGGCTGAGCTGAATGCTGATGTGGATGTTTGTAAACGTGCTGGGCTTTTTCATGACATAGGCAAAGCAATTGATCATGAAATAGAGGGCTCCCATGTTGATATTGGTATTAAGGTTTTGGAAAAGTTTGGCGAAGATAAAAAGATTATTGACGCGATGAAATCCCATCATGGTGATTATGAACCAGAGAGTTTAGAAGCGATTTTGGTTCAGGTGGCTGATCAAATATCTGGCGCTAGACCTGGAGCGCGTAAGGAGAGTTTGGAGGAATATTTAAAAAGATTGAAAAGTTTAGAAGATATTGCTTTAGCTTTCTCAGGGATTAAAGAGGCATATGCTATTCAGGCAGGTCGTGAATTAAGAGTATTTGTAAGGCCTGATGAGATTGATGACTTGGCTGCTCAGAAAATTGCGAAAGGCATTGCTCAAGAAATTCAAAGAGAATTAAAATATCCCGGCGAAATTAAAATTACTCTTATTAGAGAAAAAAGAATTGTTGAATACGCAAGATAAGTCGTATTTACTACATTTTCTCTATTACTTCAATACCTAAGAGATTAAGGCAGTTTTTGATTACTTGAGTTACGCTTTTAACTAAAACCAATCTATATTGTAATTTTTTATCTTCTGCTTTTAATACAGGGATTGTTTCATAGAAATTATTGAATTTTTGGCATAATTCAAAAGTATAATTACAGATTAAGTTTGGGCTATGACTTATAGTTGCTTTTTCCACTATTTCAGGAAATCTACTAAGATGTTTTAAGATATTTATCTCCTTAGTTTTTATTTGTTTCTCATCTGGCAGGCGTTTTAATTGGGCTAATTGTGTTGCCCTGGCTTTTCTTAGAATAGAGAGCGCTCTTGTATAAGTGTATTGGATATATGGGCCGCTATTGCCTTGTAGATTCAGGACTTTATTCCAATTAAAAACAATATTTTTTGAGTAATGTTGGCATAAGTCATTATATTTAACGGCGCCAACACCTATTGCCTTAGCAAGTTTTTGTTTTTCTGGGAAAGACATATTAGGATTGTTTTGTTCAACAATGTTAAAAGATTTTTCAATTGCTTGTTTAAGAATATCTTCTAAAAAGATTATCTTGCCTTTTCTGGTGCTCATTTTACCACTTGGCAAGCGCATTAAGCCGTGGGCAATATGTTTGTATTCTATATTTTTTCCCCAATCAAATTTTTGGGCGGCAATGAATAATTGCTTGAAGTGTAATGATTGTTCTGCTCCTACTTCGTAGATTATTTGACATGGCTTAAATTTCTTGGTCCTAAATTGGATAGTAGCTAAGTCCCTTGTATGATATGTGGTAGCACCATCGGATTTTAGCAAAATCAAAGGAGGCATTTTTTCATTAACTTCAATTATTAACGCTCCCTGACTTTTTTTGGCAATGCCTTCTTTTTTTGCCTGTTTGATAAGATTTGCTGTTTTATTTTTATAAAAACTCTCGCCAAAAGCATAATCAATTTTTATGTCTAAAATATCATATATTTTATTAAACTCCTGCCAACTAATATCAATACACTTTTGCCAAATTTTCTTTGCCTCTTTATCTCCTTTTTCTAACTTTTTAAACCATAGTTGCGCTTGCTTGTTAAATTCAGGATATTCTTCTGCCTGCTTATGGAATTGGATATAAAGGTTCACAAGGTCTTTGATTAAAAGTGTTGGTAATTTTTTGACACTACTCCATTTTTTAATAGCTACAATTAACTTGCCAAATTGTGTGCCCCAATCACCGATATGGTTATCTCCTATTGCCTTGTATCCAGAAAACTTATAAAGATTGTAAATTGCTTGTCCAATTATTGTTGACCTTAAATGCCCAATGCTAAACGGCTTGGCAATATTTGGGGCAGAGTAATCAATAACAACTGTTTTGCGCTTTCCGATTTTATTTGAACCATACTGGTCTTTGTTTTTAAGTATTTTATTCAAAACAGGAATAAAAAACTTAGGTTTGATATAGAAATTAATAAAACCAGGACTGATTGCTTCTATTTTCTGAAGATAGTCCTTTTCTGGAAAGTTTCCAGCGATTTTTTGCGCCATAACTAATGGAGTTTTGATGTTTGGCATTAAAATGTCGCTGAATTTTATCAAAGCAAAGTTTGAACTATAATCGCCATATTTTGAGTCCTCAGGGATCTCTAAGTAGATTTTATCTACATTGACCTTATCCCCGAATACTTTGATAATTGTTTTTTCTAGGTCTTTTTTGATTTGTTTTTGAATATCCATTATCCAATTTTATCATTTTTTTGCTTGGAATTAAAATGTTTAAAATCGGATTTTGAATATTTGTTTTAGGCACATACATTTGTCGGTTTTAAACTAATGTTAATTAATGAATAATTTTGTAATACTTGATTTGGCGTTTTTCCATTTAAGCCACAATGCTCTAAGTTATTGTATTCCATATTCCATAGTTTAATTTTCTTTTTTAATTCACTATGGGTATTAAACTTAGTTCTGTCATAAAATGTTTCTTGATCACTTCTATGGCTTCTTTCTACTTTTCCGTTTTGAGTTGGTTTGCCAGGGTCTATTAAGTAATGAATAATATTCATTTCCTGACAAAGAACATCTAAGGCATGTAATCTTGGGTTTAAAGGATTTTTGCTTTTAGCATATCCAGTATACCTATTAGTAAAGTATGCTCCATTGTCTGTTTTAATAGCCCTAACTCTGAACGGAGCAACCCTAATCAGTTCTTTGAAAAACTTTAATGCGCTATTAGTGGAAATATCATCATATACTTCAAGGTATCTCCACCTTGAAGAGCAGTCTATGGCTGTGAACTGATAATATCTTAATCCTTTTATTCTTCCAGGTACATACTTTACATCTATTTCTACTAACTCACCTGGTCTTAATGGAAACTTAACATATTTGTATTGAATCTTTTTTGTTTTGTACCTTCTAGTTAAACCTTGTTTTTTAATGATTTTGCCCACAGTTCTGGGATGAATGATTACCCCATCTTTTTCTAACCTCCAAGATAGTTTCAAGGCACAAAGCTTTGTTTCTTTTCTAAGCTCAATAACCCTTTCTTTAATCCGTATTGGTGTTTCATTGGGATTGCTCTTGGGTCTTGTGGATTTGGGTTCTAAGCCATTGATACCATGCTTACGATAAGCAGATAGCCAACGTTCTAAACTTCTTTTAGAATGAGGACAGACCTTGACCACATCTACTAACTTGATTTGTTTATTGTAGATAGGTAGAACCCATTTTAAACGTTCTTCCTTAATTGTTTTTGACATTTTTATACACATTGCCTGAGGATAGCATTTCTTCCTCCAAAAACCGCCATATGTCTATACACATTACATATTCGGCTTTACAAAACAATAAAAATATTATATGGTTTGATAACTGTTCTTTGGAAGTGGAGTTTAGCTCTGCTTTATGATTTAGGGGGTGAAAAATGACTGGTAGGCGAGGTGGAGAACGAAAAAGAATTGTCATTATTGATGACAATCGGCTACTTAATGCTGCGTTTGTAGAGGGGCTGTCCAGGTTTTTGGAAGGCGCCGAGGTTTCATGCTATGCTAATGTTGAAGCGTGGCTGTGTGCAGGAAGGTCACAGCATGATGTCTTTGTTGTTGGCCAGAAAATGGGAGCTGGTTTCATGGACGGAGATGTTGGCGCCCGCATTATTCGCGCACTCTACCCTGATGTTTTCATTATTGGGTGGAGCGCGGATCGTGGTCTTGAAAATGCTTTTTTTGAGGCCGGTGCAGATGCTTTTTTGTCCAAGCCATGCGACTTTGACGAAATAATCGCACTTTTGGAATAGGTTGGAATAGGAGGGAAAGTAAAAGTTAAGACACCAAAAGACACGGCAAAGCCGTGTCTTTTATTTTAAAATATCTTTAACCTTCTGTGGATTTTTTAAGCAAATATTAAAATTCCGCAAGTTTTCAATATTATTTTCCCAAATTTAATCCACGAATAAAGAAAAATTTGCCCCGATTTATTGTTTTCAGGAACAAAGATAAGTTTTTTTGCTTTTTTAAAGTAAAGAGTTTGCATTAAATGATATTGGAGCGGGATACCGGGATTGAACCGGCGCTTCTACCTTGGAAGGGTAGTGTTCTACCACTGAACTAATCCCGCGTCTCTAGATTTGTTTAAAAGATGTTTCAATCCATCCCATAATTCGTCTGTGCAGATTTACTCCAAAATCTTTTTGACCATTTGCTCGTACGCTTAAACGAATTGTTCCATAAGGAAGCGTATTTTTTTTCTTGGTTGACTTATTAACCCTTCTATCGATTTGAGTTTTACCAAATTGGTTTTTTGGAACTCCTGTTATTATCGACCAAAAATTTATTGTTTCTTCAAGATCATTATCTGGATAGGTGTGAATAGCGATATGGAAATTTGCTGTATTGAGCCCGCAAATCTTTTTAAGCCACTTGATAGTCAATCTTATTGTTTTGGGATCAGAATTTGTTATTTGTACAGCCTCTTGTTTTTTTGTGCCTTCCCCAAGGTACAAACCAATGCCTAATAGCCACAGATCTCTTTTTGTTAATTTACCTAATTCTTTTTTTGCTAATTTTTTCATTTTTGCTATGCTGGCCGATTTTTGATTCTTTCTGATACTTACCATCTTTAGATGCTTTCTACTAATTCGTTTTTGAACTTCCTTGTTTGGCTTATAGGGAATTTTTTGAAGCCAGTTGCTAAGAGTGCTTTTTGCTACCCCCAATTTTTTTGAAATCATATTATATGAACATCCTTGCTTGCGATAATTTATGGCTTTTCTTTTAATATTTAAAGATTTCATAAACTTGTTTGATATTACTTGAACCTACTTTATATATTATACCAAAATATCAACGAGCATTCAATTTTAGGGGTAGAAAAAAATTAATCGTATCGGATTTACTGAACGCAGGACGAATTTTCTTTAAAAAAGTTTCATCTGGTCGGGGCACTGGGATTCGAACCCAGACTAAATCCTCCCAAAGGACTTGTGCTGCCATTGCACTATGCCCCGTTTATTTTAGTTTAGCAAAAACATTGTTTTTATCAAGCATAGTTAAGGTTTTTTTATGTTTTATGGTATAATTTTTTAATGAGCTTAAAAAATATTTTTGCACAACTTAATATTTTTTCTCAATGTAAACAATATCATCTGCCCCTTTGGCAGTGCCCGCAGTTTCTTTTTGTGGTTATGGGTTTAATGATATGTTTTATCTCTATTGGCACTTTTACTATTGGAACTCGTCTTGTTAACGACCCTGCTATTGTTGCTTTGATTGTGCTTTTCACATCTGCTCTTTTTATTGTTATTGCTTTTTTAATTATTAACAGTTTTGAAAGGCTGGCAGAGGCAAATAGAATGAAGTCGGAATTTGTAGGTATTGTTTCTCATCAACTGCGTTCTCCGCTTTCTAATTTAAATTGGGCATTGGATGCTTTAATGTCTGGCAAATTGGGTTTGGCAAAAGAAAAACAAATAGAATATTTAACAATATTAAGGCAGAATACCAATAGAATGAAAGAACTTATTTCTGATTTAATAATTGTGTCCAGAATCCAAAATGCTACCCTACCTATTAAAAAGGAAATGTTTTCTTTAGAAAAAGAAGTAAAAACACTTATGGATAGGTTTCAACCATTTGCGGATGCATCTAATGTGAAGTTGGAGATTCACTCTGAAAAGCAAGTTCCATTGGTTTTTGGGGACATAAAACAGATTAAACAAGTCATAGAAAATCTTTTAGACAATGCTATTAGATACACAAAAGGAAAAGGAACAATAAAAATAGAGATTAAAAAACATGGCAAGAATGTGCGTTGTGAAGTTGCTGATAATGGGGTGGGGATTCCAAAAAGTGATCAAAAATTTATTTTCCAGAAGTTTTTTCGTTCAAAAAATGTTTTAAGACATGAGACCCAAGGTTCTGGTCTTGGGCTTTTTATTGCTAAATCAATTATTGAAAGGTCGGGAGGAAAAATTGGCTTTAATAGCACAGAAGGAAAAGGAACCGTTTTTTGGTTCACTTTACCAATAAAATCATGAAAAAAATTCTCTTCATAGAAGACGAATCAGCATTGCAAAAAGCTCTTGGCGATGTTTTGAGTCAAGAGGGCTATAAAATGATTTCTGCTTTAGACGGAAAAATAGGTATGCGATTAGCTAAAACAGAAAACCCAGATCTGATATTGCTTGATTTAATTCTGCCTCGCATGCTTGGCCTTGATGTTTTGAAGTCCTTGAAAAAAGATTCTGAAACAAAATGGATTCCAGTTATTGTATTAACTAATCGTGAAGACTTAGAAATGATTGAACAAGCAATGACTTTGGGGGCGAGCAGTTATTTGATCAAAGCAAATTATAGCTTAGAGGAGCTTTTGAAGAAAATAAAGCAAAAATTTCAAGAAGAATAAACCACACTTTTATTTTTTATGAGAATTGAAACAAAAAGATTAAAGGCCTTTCTTTTGGATTCTGGCTTGGTTACTGAAGAGCAATTTTCTGATGCAGAAAAAAAGACAAAGAAAAATGGTCAGGATATAGAAGAGGTTTTAACAAAAGAGGGCTATATTACACAAGAAGAACTTACCAGATTAAGAGCATATATTTTAGGTGTTCCTTTTGTTAATTTGGAAAAAACAGTAGTTAAGCCAGCTGTTTTAAGAATTATTCCTGAACCAATTGCCCGTTCTTACAATATTGTCGCTTTTAGAAAAAATGGCAGGGAATTAAGTGTTGCAATGCTTGACCCTGATGATTTGCAAACAATTGATTTCATTAAAAAAGCCGCGGATTTAAAGATTTTACCCAGACTGACAACACAGGAAAGTATTAAAAATGTTTTAAGACAATATACCAAAACATTGGAAGCAGAGTTTAGCGATATTATTAAAAAAGAATCAGGGGATATTAAAACAATAAAGGAGCAAGGGGATGAACTTACAGAAGGGAACGGTTTAGAGATTTTAGAGAAACAAGCAGAAGAACTTCCTATTATTAGGGTTGTTGATGCTCTTTTAAAGCATGCCATTTTACAAAGAGCGTCTGATATCCACATAGAACCAACACAAAAAGAAATCATTATACGCTATAGAATTGACGGTATTCTTCATGAGGCAATGGTTCTTCCTAAACAAGTGTCTGCAGGTATTGTTGCAAGGATAAAGGTTCTTGCAAATCTTAGACTAGATGAACATCGCTTGCCGCAAGATGGACGTTTTAAAATTGAGAAAGATGAGTATAAGTATTCTGTAAGAGTTTCTGTTTTGCCAGTCATTGAAGGGGAAAAAATTGTTATGCGGCTTTTGGCTGAAACGACTAAGGCATTAAGTTTGGAAGAAGTAGGGATTTGCGGTGATGCATTAGAAAAAATTGAGGAAAATTTAAAAAAGCCAGTTGGAATGATTCTTGTAGTCGGACCAACTGGTTCTGGGAAAACAACTACACTTTATTCTCTCTTAGATATTTTAAACACCTTGAGAGTTAATATTTCTACGATTGAAGACCCAGTGGAATATAGAATTCCTCGCGCCAATCAAACTCAAGTAAGGGCTGATATCGGACTTACTTTTGCTTCAGGCCTCCGGGCTTTGGTAAGGCAGGACCCAGATATTATTATGGTTGGAGAAATTAGAGACAACGAGACTGCCTCATTGGCTATAAATGCTGCCTTAACAGGGCATTTAGTTTTTTCAACGCTTCATACTACTGATGCAGCAGGCACGATTCCTAGAATGATTGACATGGAAGTCGAACCGTTTTTAATATCTTCTACGCTAAACATAATAATTGCGCAAAGATTGGCGCGCCGCCTTTGTCCCAACAAAGAAGAATATTACCTTAGCGACTCTCAAATAAAAGAAATTAGTAAATGTTGTAATGAGGAAAGAGTTTTAGAAATTCTTAGAAAAAGGAAAATTATTAAAAAGGGAAAAACCTTAAAGCAAGTTCCATTTTTTCGAGCGCAGAAAAGTAAAGAAAATCCAGAAGGATATAAGGGAAGAATTGGTATTTTTGAGGTTTTGCCCGTAACAGAATCAATTAAGGCCTTAATTGTAGAGAGAGCTACGTCAGACCAGATACAAAACCAGGCTGTTCGTGAAGGTATGGTTTTAATGATTGAAGATGGGCTAATAAAGGCTGCTCAGGGTATAACTTCAATTGAGGAGATTTTAAGAATTATTATTGAATAACCATTTAATAACAATGCCTAAGTATTCTTATATCGCCAAATCCCAAAAAGGAGAAACAAAAAAAGGTTTATCAACGGCTAAGGATGAGTCCGAGTTAGCTCGTTTTTTAAAACAGGAAAATTTACTTTTAATTTCTGCCAAGGTTAAAACGGATGCAAAAAAAGAAACTTTTTTAAAGAAAATTTCTTTTTTAGATAGGGTTTCTTTAACTGAGAAAATCATGTTTACAAGAAATCTTCAAGTTATGGTTTCTAGTGGAATTGCCTTGCCAAGGGCAATGAACATTTTAGCCAAGCAGACAAAAAATAAAAAGTTTTCTAAAACTATTCTTGATATTGAAAGAAAAATAGTTAAGGGAATAAAATTCTCAGAATCTCTAAGGGCCTATCCAAGCGTTTTCTCAGAGCTTTTTATAAGCATGATTGAAGTTGGGGAGGAAAGCGGGACATTGGAACAATGTCTGGGAACGCTTACTGAGCAAATGGTTCGCCAGGATGAGTTAAGTTCTAAAATTAAGAGTGCTATGATTTATCCTTTAGTTATTATTACCGCCATGTTAGGCATTGGGTTTGCAATGCTTTTATTTGTTGTGCCAAGTATTGCTGCTACTTTTGATGAGCTTAATGTTTCCTTGCCTGCCACAACCCAGTTTGTTATTTGGCTTGGTAATACAATGGTTTCAAAGTGGTATTTAGGGTTGATTATTATTGGGCTCCTTACTGCTTTTTTTGTGCGTGTCGGGAATACAAAAAAGGGCAAAAAAGCTATTGGGTTTTTAATGCTTCGAATACCAGTAATTAACGTTATTGTTAAAAATATAAATTCGGCTAAAATGGCAAGGACTTTAGGTTCTTTGATTTCTTCTGGAGTCCCATTGACGCGCTCTTTAGAAATTCTTTCAAATGTTTTAGGCAATGTTTATTACCAAGAAGCGATGTTGGACGCGTCAGTAAAAATACAAAAGGGAATTAAACTTTCTGATGTTTTAGAAACTTATCAGAATATTTTCCCGATTTTAGTTGTTCAGATGATTGCTGTTGGGGAGGAAACAGGGGCAACTGTTTCTATTTTGGGAAAGCTAGCTGACTTTTTTGAAAAGGAGGTCGCAAATGCTACAAATAATTTGGCTGCGATTGTTGAACCATTGGTTATGCTTTTAATAGGCGGGGCAGTTGGTTTTTTCGCCATTTCCATGGTGCAACCAATGTATTCAATGCTTGGGGCTATTGAATAATTTTAATGTTTAGAGAATCTCAAAAAAAAATTAAATCAGGATTTAGCTTGGTTGATGTTTTAGTTGGCACTAGCATTATTTTGATTATTTTTATTGGTGTTTTTGGC
>Ga0268279_1001553_pt1 | contig 12471 bp, 6 predicted proteins | sample saktaG_6_FD_190142 | JGI IMG/M metagenome (GOLD analysis project Ga0268279, IMG submission 190142) | Saline water microbial communities from Sakinaw Lake, British Columbia, Canada - sak_2010_1_5_80m | ecosystem: Environmental > Aquatic > Non-marine Saline and Alkaline > Saline ...
CGTTCTTTCCAATATTCATTATAATCTAGATACATTGCCCTGTCATCAAAAATATTATTTATATACAGCGATATTTCACTCCTGGTCGATAGAGATTTGGTAACCCGAAAGTTAAATAACCAGTATCCCGAATAATCATCCATTAAACTATCATACCAGTAGCTCATGCCCTGATACCATACGACATACTGCTTAATATTCTTGTCTATTAAAATTGTCGAATTGGAATTATATACAGTTTTTCGGTGTTCCAATGGTATATATTGTGCATCGACAGTCATCCAAATCCCAAGTCGCTTACTAATGTAGTTAACCTGCATGTCAATAATAATTTTTTCCTTCCACGTCGTCGATGGAACATACCAGATATCTTCCCAGGTTGTATCCGGGCTGCTATCGTATCTTAGCCCACTACTTCCACTTTTGGTAAATCTGTACGTAATATTGGTTTTGAACTGTAAATTCTTGATGCGTTTTGTACTAATCGTCCATTCAACACCGCGACTTTGATTTTTGCCTACATTCCTGTTTATAGAAAATGATTTTCTCGTAATCGTATCAGGATTAGTATAGTATCCCCAGGGATAGGTTACCGAGCGACTTCGCTTATTTGACTTAGAAAAATACCCGGTGACAGACGTGCCAATCATATCTACCGGTTTCCAATCTAAAGACAACTCATATTTAGTAGTTGTATAACTTTGTAATTCCGGATTACTTTCATCCTGAACTTCTTGAACATATACACCATCAATTAAATGTGTCCAATAGGCCGGCGGATCGTATATGCTCCCAAGGCTTATTGTTTTAGCAGTCCGACCTGCGCCAACACGAACCCGCAGATCATCATTAAAAAAATATCGAAAATTAAAACGCGGATTGAGAAAGACGCCATGTTTTGCTTTTGTCAGACTTACTGGATTAAAACTATCATATCGAATCCCCAGCATCATATCATAGCGATGTTTAAAAATTGTTCCCTGTATTTCATCCTGCAAATAAACACTAAGAGTTTTTAAATGCGGATAATCATTAAACGAATAAGATCGGCGCGTTGAACTAGTCCCATAATAATTGAAGATTGAATCAAGAACGACTCCTTCGCCGGTGTTAAAATCATGCTGATATAACACACCCGCCAGGATTTCATGATTCGTATTTACAGTGCTTATTGTTTGTCTCCTTTGAAATTTTGATGAAATCTTCCATTCTTTCCCGATCAGGTCTTTTTCACCAACAAAACCATAATATGAATTTTTTTCATCGATAATTGTTGAATCATAAGTAACAATTTGACCATTAATAACATCTGTAAAGGTAGAATCTTTATAGACATACACATTATCGTTAACCCACTTTTCGGCATGATTCTGCTTTCGATTAACATTAACATCCACCTGCCCGGAATACTTCACCTGCTTATTATTATTAAAATCAACCCGAAAAGAATTATTGAAATAATAATCACGGATATAACTTCGAATTTTTTTCTCGTCTTCCGGCTCCTTGTTCTGGATCATTTGAATAAAATTGCTACTTAATCGGGTTTCCAGTCGATCATCTAAAAATTTTCTGTTTAGAGCTCCTTTGACATTATAACGATCGACCGCATCCCTTTTTAGGCGCAAATCACGCTCGCCTCTTGCCCAGTTGAAATGATAATCAAAGATGCTTTTACCAATATTAAATCCGTGAATAAAACTTGCTTCTTTCGTATCAGGATTAAACTTAAATTTCATTTTCGGAGCAATTATTCCCGATTTTGTTTTGACTCGAATAATACCGTTACTAATATTGCTATATTCAACAGAAGGAATACCAGTGATAACTTCCACAGTTTTAATATTGTCAGCGGGCATAATCCGTAAATCTAAACCGTAAATTACTTCTTCACCTACTTTTGCATCGCTGGAGATTTCGTTTCCATCGACCACAACACCTGTTCCAAACGATTCCGAAACATCAACAACACCGCCACCGATCGCGATAGAACGGAGACCAATATAATTCATCGAAGACAATCCCGGATTCCGTGATTTTTCCACACCGGGAACCAGCGATAAAATATCGCCAAGGTTTGTGGCCTGCATGTGTTCGATTTCTCCGGAGCTGATTTTACGTGTTGTGGCTATCTCTTCCGGGATTAGGTCCTTCTGGACACTGCAAACCTCGATACCCCCAAGCATAAAGCAGTAATCGCTGGCGCCTTTCCGTTCCTGCTTAAGCAGTTTCACGGTTAAATCATAGTGTTTATCTTTTTCTATTTTTAAATCGAATAACACATTTTTATAAAAACCGTCGCGGACTACTTCGAGGTTATATTTCCCCGGCTCGACATCTTCCAGAAGGAAAAAACCCGTTCTATCAGATACCGTGGTTATGGAGAATGATTCATCGTCAGGTTTTAATAAAATCACCAAAGCATCACTAAGATAGCGCTTTTCCATATGGCACTGAACCTTACCGGATATCGTCGCCGTAAAAACCTGACCGGACATGAGGATCGATACAAACACACCGATTATTATTTTTTTCATGTATTTACCCTTACCAATAGAACACCCAGTATAAATATATTCAAAATCCAACGATTATCAATAGAAAACATACTATTTAAACATATCCAGGGAATTTTCATCCAGGTCCCCGGAAACGGAAATGATATAGTTATTCACATCCAGGTACTTATTCGCCAGACGCTGCACATCCTCTTTGGTAACTGCCATGATTGCATTCCGGCGTTGATCGAAGTGATCCAGCGGTTGATTATCCCGGAGCTGGTTGAAAATGATCCCGGCAATGTCGTCCACCGTGCGGGTCCGCAAGGTCAGCAACGATATTTTCCGGGCTTTGGCTTTATTCAATTCTTCTTCCGTGATACCCTCTTTCTGGACATTTTCAATCTCTGCCAAAATGCCCTGAATCATTTTTACTATATTCCCTTTGTCCAACTCGGTACGAATGTTCCAGTAACCGCCGTGGTCCCGAATCCAGAGTGTGCTTTTAATGCCGTAACTCAGCCCCTGTTTATCGCGCAATTCCACTCCCATCCGTGAAGTCAGTGAACTGCCGCAGAGAATATGCTCCAGTATTTTCAGCGTTTCATAATCTTCTATATCCGTGGTAATGCCGCCATCGATCGGATTAAATGCCATATCCAGGCGACACTGTTTGTATTCAGGGTTGTTAAATATATAGACATATTTCCCCTGAATTGGCTTAATTTTAGTAAAACCGACATTCTCATCGCCTGAAGGATGCTCCCATCTGCCGTATGTGTTATTCAGTTTTTTCTGAATCCATCCCTTGTCAAAATCGCCGACAACCACCATTTTCAGGCGATCGGGGCTGTAATATTTGTTATAAAAACGAATCAAATCGTCACGGGTTGTATTTTCAAATGTTACCACTGTCCCGGCATAGGGCAAGGCATACTGGTGACCTTCGAACACCTGCTCAAACATGGTGTAAAAGGCTTTCATAGTTTCTGTTTTCTTAAAATTTTTAGCGTTGGAAATCAGACGCGGATGAACTTTGTCCATTTCTTCTTCGGGAAATATCGGTTCCGACAGAATCTCACAGGATTCCTGCAGCATTTTATCCGCATCCTGTTTCAGGGAATACCCGGTAAATACAATCTTATTCCAGGACTGACCAAAATCAAACTGGTAAGGCGTAAATGAACGCTCTTCCAGCAATTCTTCATAGGTATGTTTGGCGGTTCCTCTGGCCAACATCGAATTCGTAAAAATGCGGATACCAGGATTCTCAGCATCTTCCGGCAACCGGCCGGTTTCAATAAATCCCATAATATAAACTGTGGGAAAATCGTGATTCTCGATCGTATACACTGGAACACCGTTATCAAGTTTAAACGAATCAACCAGGCCGGCGATCGGACTCGGCGCCAGAACCTCGCTCAGGCGCGGCTTATACAGTTCCCGCACATTCTCTTTACTGCCAAACAATCGCGAGAGCAGCCCACTTTTAGAAGCAACGTCGTCATCAAAGTCAATTTCCGGTGCGGCAATATTACCTGTGTCATGAGCTGAATCCTCGATTTCTTCATCCCCGTACTTTTCCAGTCTGCTGTCCGAGACTTTCGCGCTGGAATCCGGCAATGAATAGCAGACGACCAGTCTGTCCTCATCAAAATATTTGTTGGCCACCCGCATGATATCTTCTTGAGTGACCGCCGCAACCATATCATCCCACTGATTAATGTGTTGCCAACTGACATAATTATCATAAGTAGCTATGCGGTTGCCCACATCGCTGATATACTGATCGCCGGTGAGTTCCTTAAAAGCGAGTTTGTTTTTTATTTTTTGCAAATCATAATCGGCAACCAGGTGGTTTTTCAGGCTGTCAATCTCTTCCCAGATGATGGCTTTCACATCTTTCAGAGAGGCGTCGGGCAGAAGACTGGCATAGATTGAAAAGGGACGTGGATCTTTGCTGAAGCCAAGTCCGCCGCCGGTGTTCTTACACAGCTTTTCCTGCCGAACCAGGCGTTTATTCAGACGCGAGGTTGCACTGCGTGAACAGAGAATGTTACCCAGGACATACAGAGCTGCGCCATCCTCCCGGAAGCGGGTCGGCGCCGCAAAATACATGGAAATACTCTCGTTCAGAATATCGGGATGCTTGAATTCCAGAATTTTTTTACCATCCTGCTCCACATTGAAAAAGCGCGGTTGCTCCAGTCCCGGTCCTTTTGGTGCTTTTCCGAAATATTTCTCAACCGTTTTTATTATCTCAGCGGTATCAAAATCACCGGTCAACACCAGCGTGGCATTATTGGGCGTATAGTATTTTTTGTAATGCGCAAACGCCTGATCGCGGGTAATATTCTCAATGTCCTCCATCCAGCCGATCACCGGGTTGCGATAGGGGTGGCTTTTATAGAGAAGGGTATTCAGTTCTTCCCGCTTTTTTCCGGCAGCCTGGTTTTCAGTACGCTGCTTGCGTTCTTCCATGATGACCTTGATTTCCGATTCAAATTCAGCCGGATCAAACTCACATTTATACATGCGCTGTGATTCGATATCAAAGGCCAGCTCGATTTTATTCTTGGGTAACAGTTCATAATAGACCGTAACGTCATTGGATGTAAAGGCATTAAACACACCGCCATTTGCGGAAATTAATTCGGCAATCGTCCCTTTGGGAAAGCGTCTGGTGCCCTTGAACATCATATGTTCAACTATATGAGAAATACCGGTCTGACCATGGGGCTCATATTTTGAACCAACATTATAAGTTAATCTGGAATAAATGACGGGAGCCGTGTGCATCTCATATGTAATAACCCGTAAGCCATTATCTAAAACATATTCATTGACCTTAGCGTCCTCAATTCCCGATAACGGCAGCCATAGACAAACCAACAGTAACACCAATAGCGGCAAAAAACTTTTCCGTTTCATTCTACTTTTACCTTTTCTGTAAATTAATTGAATTCCTATTGTTTTTGAACAGCCCCCTACATATAAAATTAGTTCAATCTTTGTGCCAAAAAAATAGATCCCTTGAAATGCAGGGAAAAGCGTCTATCATCTACCGCTAAAAGCTGACAATATTGTCAGCAGAAGCTACATTATTGTTGCCTGTCGGGCGATTTAACCGTAATTTTCCTACGCCCAAACAGAGATAATGGGTCTGCCGCTGGCGGCATGGCATTGCTTTTGCCTATAGATATTAACTGCAAAATTGAAGACATGATTACTCTAATTAACTAACAAACCGGAAAGCAACAGATTATGGATAATGTTATTGAATGTGTTAATCTGACACACTGTTACGGCAAAAAGTTGATTTATAAGGATTTGAATTTTTCCGTCCAGCGCGGCAAAATCTTTGGTATTCTCGGAAAAAACGGGACGGGGAAAACCACAACCATTAACATTTTAATGGGTTTCCTGAGACCTACAAGCGGTAAATGCTACATTTTGGGTGAGGAATCCCACAACCTCTTCCCGCAAACCCGCGCCAAAATCGGGCTCTTGCATGAAAGTCACGTTTGCTACGAATTTATGACCGTCGCCCAGGTGGAAAAATTCTACAGTCGTTTTTTCCTGAAATGGAAAAAGGACTTGTACTATGGTCTCATAGATCGGCTGGGAGTAAGTTACGATCATAAAATATCGCATATGTCCTGTGGACAAAGATCACAGGTGGCGTTAGGATTGATTATGGCACAGAATCCCGAGCTGATGATTTTGGACGATTACTCCATGGGACTGGACGCGGGCTATCGCATGCTGTTTATTGACTACCTGACTGATTATGTTCGTGAAAATAATAAAACCGTTTTTATGACATCCCATATCATACAGGACCTGGAACAGGTAATCGATGACGCTATTATCATCGGACGCCAAAAAATTCTGCTGCAGATGCCGATAAAAGAATTTTTAAGTACTTTTCATCAATATCACTTCAATGTTGAGGGACGACTTCCCGATCTGGATTTCGATGATACCATTGCAAATTGGGAAAGTCTTAAAAATCATTACACGGTATATTCCTTCAAAGCCGAAAAAGATGTAAAAACGTATCTGGAAAATAAAGGCATCTCAATTCAGGATTTCCATGAAATATCCATGAATCTGGAACATGCGTTCATCGGACTAACCGGAAAATATTAGGAGAGTGCAAAATGTATAAAGCGATACTGTATAAAGAGTGGCTGAAAATCCGCTGGGTTGTATTGGGATCCGTGCTCGTCATTTTAGGATTCCTGATGTATATCGGACTGAATGTGCGTCAGTATTTTGAAATGAACGATCCAATTAAAGTCTGGATTTATTTGATTCAGAAGAAGGTTCTCTATTATTCTCTGTTAAAGTTCATCCCGATATTTACTGCGATCGTACTGGCTATAGTTCAGTTCACACCGGAAATGGCTAAGAAGCGTTATCGGTTAACATTTCACCTGCCGTTCAGTGAAACCAAATCACTGCTCTTCATGTCCGGTATCGGGTTGGCATTTATTCTACTTATTGCCATCATTCTTCTGGTAGGCTTGGCGATTATCGGATCGATCTATTTACCGGCAGAAGTCACAATTAGTTCACTGATCAGTGTGCTACCATGGCTGTTAGCCGGATTTGTCAGTTACCTGGCAACGTCGGCAATTGTACTCGATCCATCCTGGAAATACCGGCTATTGTTTGTATTGTTTTTTGCACCGTTTATCCAGAGTTTATTCCTGGAAAACGGCTACTATGAATATAAATATTCAATTGGGATTTATTTCCTCATCTCACTCCTGTTCGGGATAATCATACTATTCCCGGGATACCGTTTACGGAAAGGAAGCGTAAAATGACCGCAAAAATATCACGCTATTCAATAATCATCCTGGTGACTGTATCACTGTCAATTCTATTGCCCAATTTATACTGGATGATTTTCGACAAACCCATCCGAACACCGCAAGTATCTTTCAGCCCGATTATTAAGGATTTTGTCTTCACTCAAACAAAAAATAATAACGATGATAAAATATATCTGGACACTCAGGGCAATTCCTATGATCGCAAAAGTTATCAAGCCCTCTTACCTTTCTCATACTACTATAACCTGGAGAGATGGGGCGTTCTTCCCGACACTATCGAAGGAATTCCCATAAGTATCTCCTATATCCGCCGCAATACTCAGTTTGTCCGGCTTCGAAGCTATTATTTTCACACTCCAATGATTCAATTGTACCCTCTTTTTGAATCCCAATCCGACTTTGCCCGTCTGGAAATGCCAAATGAAATGTTCCGTATTACGAATAGAATTGAATTCCTGGATGCCCGCACCAACAGTGTCGTGGATTCGCTTTCGGAAATCTACAATCTCGCTTTAGTTGAACAGGGATTTCAGTTCCCGGCACGTTATATCGCCGGTAATCCGACCACCCGGAAAGCCTTTGATGAAGGCTATTTCATTATCGATGCCGCCAACAGCGTTTTTCATCTGAAACAGATCAAGGGAAAACCCTATTGCGTAAATACCGGCATTCCAGCTAATCTGAATATCCGCTATATCACCGTTCAGGAAAATTCCCGGCGGGAATTCTACGCTCTCATGGTTACCCGGGAAAATGAAATCTTATTAATCAGTTACGACAACTATAAACTCATTCGTCTTCCTGTTGACGATTTTATCGCCGACGAAATGGACCTCTTGTTTACCATTGATCCGATTTACAGAACGATCAAGTATTTTAACGATCAGGAGCTAAAATGCATCGTAATCGATAAGGATTACAATATTATCGACACTTACGAGACCATCTGGCTTCCAAAAACCGAATGGACCAGCAGCAAAATTGCAGCATCTCTGTTTCCTTTTCAGGTAGAGCGGGAAAATGCCCGAACCGATTATGTTCTTTTCAATCTTAAATTCAACGGCTGGCTGGCGCTCATTGGCATATTCCTTGCCCTGGGCATTACCGTGATAGTAAAAACAGTGGTTTACCGGGAAAATCTAAAGGAAAACCGGTTTGACTTACTGATTGTTGCGGTAACAGGCTTATACGGTGCTTTGGCCGTGCTTCTGATTCGTCCGGAACCCTGGGATTAAAATTACAGCACTAAACGTCTCCTTTCGTGACGTAACCGGATAGCACGCCTCTCCTCGCTATCCGGTTTTTCTATCATCGAGATTTAACTTCATTATTTTTTTTGTCAACCCTATATTTATAGGTATGAGTTATTGAAGGTTCAGTTGAAAGCACACTTAACACGTTTAAAAAACATCATCACCACCAAAACACTGATCTCGGTGTTTATCCTTCTCTTTCTGATTCTCAGCATTTCCGCGGTTATTGATTATCTTTCACGCCGGAAAACTGTTATTGATAATATGACTCACTTTACACAGTTGCTGGCAAATACGATCCAAAAATCTACCGCAAATTCCATAGACATTTATAATTTAACGGAGCATTACATTGAAGGCCGGCTTATTTCTAATTTGAAACTGCTCAATAACCTTGAATTAACCAGAACATTAGACAATGAATATCTGAAACGTTTTGCGGCGGAATCCTTTATTTTCCACATTAATGTCTATAATCAGAGAGGTGAACGAGAATATTCCAGCCACAACGACCGTCAATGCGTTAACATAGAAAAATTGATTGAACCAATCCTCAAGGAGCAAAAGGACAAGTTAGTGCTGGGAATTCAGTCTTTACGAAACCAGGCGGATAAAACCCATGTTATTGCAATATCACGGATAAAAGGCGGTGCAATCGTTGGATCGATTAAAGCCCGAAAATTATTATCTATCCAGAAGTATATTGGTATTGAAAAATATTTAAACTCAATCGCCTCGGACTCTTCAATAATCTATATTGCCATCCAGGATTCCAACGGCGTCACTTCCGGAACGGAAAATCTGGATTCACTCTCAGGATTTGCTTCTGATAAACTGCTCAGGGATGTATATAAAGACAATCAATTCCATTGGAGAATTTCAAAATTCAAGAATATTAAAATTTTTGAAGCGTTACTGCCGCTATATGTTTCTGGTAAATCATACGGAATTATCCGCATCGGTCTGGACTATTCCCCGGTACAAAAAATGCAAAGAGATGTGTTGCGACATGTGCTGATCCGGTTAACAGTACTTTTGATTATCAGTTTTATTTTATTTTCCTATTCCATATCCATCCAAAACATCCGGCTTCTGGAAAAAGAAAAAGATAAAATTACCAATGAAGTTTATATGCTTCAACACGATTTACGGCAAAAAGAAAAAATGAGCGCCATCGGTGAGTTTGCCGCCGGCATAGCCCACGAAATTCGCAATCCCCTGAGCGCCATCTCTATAACAATTCAAAGGCTCGGACGTGAATTTAAGCCGGTCGAAGAAGACCGGGAATTGCAAAAATTGTTCGGCATTCTTTACAAGGAAATTGCTCATATCCGCAACTCGATTGACAACCTGCTCCAATTTTCCAAACCGGCGCCGCTGCAGAAATCCCGCAGCCGCATCGACCGGATCATAACGAAGATTTACCGGCTTTATGAAACAAAGGCGAGTGAGCAGAACATCTCTCTCGTCTGGCAAAATCGGGAACCGCTCGAAGCCGTCGTTGACCCGACCAAAATCGAAGAATGTCTGATCAATATACTTGAAAACGCCCTAACTGCCACCCCGGCAAACGGCAGCATAACTATAAGCGCGCAGCAGAAGAAAAACATACTGGTCATCACGATTTGTGACACCGGCGGGGGCATCCCTGAAGAAAATATATCCAAAATATTTAATCTGTATTTCACGACCAAAGCCAACGGAACCGGATTAGGACTGGCGCACGCCCACCAGATCATCGCCGAGCACGGCGGTGAAATAAACGTGAAGAGTGTAGTCGATAAAGGCACATGTTTTACAATAAAGTTACCCAACCGGAAAGAAAAATGAATCCATTAACCCTCTCAGCATTGGTCATTGACGACGACGATTCCCACCGCGAAGTACTAAGCGGCTTTCTGAAAAAACTGGGCTGTCAGGTCGCCAGCTACGAATCCGGCGAAAAAGGTATCGCGGCATTAAAACACAACTATTTCGACGTCGTGATTACCGACTTCCGCATGTCCGGCATGAACGGTCTGGAAGTACTCAAACAGGTGAAAGCAATTAATTCCGAAATCCAGGTAATTATCCTGACCGCCTATGGCACTGTGGAGGATTCCGTAGCAGCCATGAAAAACGGCGCCTGGGACTATGTGACCAAACCCGTAGATGTAGATGAACTGGAACTCAATCTGCGCAAAGTCGCCGAGCACAATATCTTAAAAAAAGAAAATGAAATTCTGCATATTCAACAACCCCAGGTTAACGTCGCTTCCGATATCGTCTATAAGAGCAAATTAATGAGCAATGCACTCAATCTGGTCGCCCGTGTCAGCAACAGTCAATCCGCCATCCTTATACTGGGTGAAAGCGGGACCGGCAAGGAGATGATCGCCAAAGCCATCCATCAAACCTCACCGCGCAATGACCGGGCCTTCGTCGTGGTCAATTGCGCCGCCATACCGGAGACCCTATTGGAAAGCGAACTCTTCGGACGCGAAAAAGGCGCCTTCACCGGCGCTCATGAGAGATTCAAAGGTTACTTCGAAATCGCCGACGGCGGAACCTTGTTCATCGATGAAGTCGCCGACATTCCCTACAATATTCAGATCAAATTACTGCGCTTCTTACAGGAAAAGGAATTTCAGCGTCTGGGTTCGACCCAGGTGATCAAATCCGACGTGCGAATTATCTCCGCCACAAATAAAGACATTCATAAAATGGTGAAAGAAAACAAGTTCCGCTCCGACCTCTTTTTTCGCCTGAACGTCATCCCAATACAGTTGCCACCCCTGCGCAAGCGCAAGGAAGATATTCCGCTTCTGGTCCGGCATTTTATCAAGAAACACGCCAGCCTGAACAAGAGCCGGGTTCAGGAAATTTCCAACGAGGGACTGGATCTTCTCATGCGCTACGATTATCCGGGAAATGTGCGAGAGTTGGAAAACATTGTCGAGCGCGCAGTGGTTTTAACCCGCGGTTCGATCATTACCCGGGATGACCTGCCTCTGGATACATCAATCAGCCTGGGCGAGTCGCTTTCCCGTAGCCTCACCGACCAGGTCGGAGAACTGGAAAAAGCCCTGATCCGAAAAGCCTTACAACATGCCGACGGCATCCGCGCCCGGGCGGCAACCTTACTGGGCATCACCGAACGTATGCTGCACTATAAAATGAAAAAATATAACATTTAGTAGCAGGCTTTAAGCGCGTTTCCGGGGTTGGTCAAATTATTAGTCTGAATTATTCATAGCCACTAAGGCACTAAGACACAAAGTGATATTTAATATAAAAATAAGGACTAATGGAACAAAATAGCTGCTGATATCTTTCACTTTCTCGTTCCGGGGCTCTGCTCCGGAACGTATTCGTAGAGGCTACGGAGTGTAACCCCGTAGCCAGAAAAGTCTTTCTTTATTTTACCCACTGAATTTGAGAAGGAACCATTTTATTAGTCGTCGTTCACGGCTTGAAACTTGTGCCGAAGGCACCTCTTTGGGGAAATTGGTTGCGCAAACTCATTAGAAGAAAAGTATTATCTGAGTCAAACGCAAAGGCTAAGCGATTTTTTCTTTTAAAATTGTGACGACATTGTCCCCGGGAATTCGAATCTGTTCCAGAGTATCGCGCTCCCGCAAAGTCACCGTTCCATCTTCCAGGGTCTGGGAATCAACCGTAATACCAAAGGGTGTTCCGGCTTCATCCTGGCGGCGATAACGTCTCCCGATTGAGCCGCCCTGATCGAAAAAAGCCGCCATGTGCTTCTTAACATCGTGGAAAATATTCTCCGCTATATCCGGCATCCCGTCACGATTAACCAGCGGTAAAATAGCGACTTTTATCGGCGCAAGTTGGGGGTTCAGGCGCAGTACGACGCGATTATGCTCATCATCT
>Ga0268279_1001557_pt1 | contig 12447 bp, 12 predicted proteins | sample saktaG_6_FD_190142 | JGI IMG/M metagenome (GOLD analysis project Ga0268279, IMG submission 190142) | Saline water microbial communities from Sakinaw Lake, British Columbia, Canada - sak_2010_1_5_80m | ecosystem: Environmental > Aquatic > Non-marine Saline and Alkaline > Saline ...
TATTTTTGTTGCTAAAGGTAGTGATTCTTCAGCTTCGTCAAAAACAGAAACCAAAACTGGAACCACTCGTACCATCATTATTCCACCTACTACTACCATGGCCATAACTATAAAAGCGGGGTAAAGCATCATAGTCTTTAATTTATTACCGGCCTGACTATCTCGCTCCAAAGTATCAGCTAGCTGCAATAGAACAACCTCTAATTTACCTGTTGCTTCTCCAGCTCTGACAGCGTTAATAAACACTCGACTGAAAATTTTCGGATGCTTGGACAAAGCAGTGGAAAAGCTATAGCCAGTCTCTAAATCTTCTTGAATATCAATGATGGCGTTTTTCAAAACTTCACTCGTTTCACTGCGCGAAAGTAAGTTTAGTACTTGGGGCAGAGGTAAACCAGCATTCACCATAGTAGCCATTTGGCGAGTGAAGTTGGCTCTATCTTTCATTTTAACTTTCCCGCGTAAATTGAATATCTCTGCAAAAGTCTTTGGGGTTTCAACAGACAAAACAGCCATACCGTGCTCTGATAAAGTTTTTTCAGCCGCTTCCATTGAGGCAGCTTCAACTAAGCCAGTGATAATATCACCTTCTTTATTACGCGCTCGATATTTATATCTATTTAGTGTAGCCATTTAATATAAAAGCATCTTTAATGATTTAGGATCTTGAGCCCAAGTTAAGGCATTATCTATTGTGATCTCTCCGTTGTTAACATATTCAGCCAAAACCTTGTCTAAACTAATCATTCCTTCAGCTGCTGATGTTTGGATGATGTTTGGTAATTGGTGTGTCTTGCCATCACGAATAGTAGCTCTAACCGCAGAGTTAGCCACCATTACTTCTGAAGCTAATATTCTACCTCCTGAAACTCGAGGGATTAATCGTTGAGAAACAATTCCTAAAATTACTGATGCTAGCTGAGTTCGAATCTGCTGTTGTTGCTCTTCCGGAAAAACATCGACTATTCTATCTGTCGTCTGGGAAGCAGAGTTAGTATGCAAAGTAGTTAGTACCAAGTGGCCAGTTTCTGCAATAGTAATAGCTGCTTCAACAGATTCTAAGTCACGCATCTCACCAACCAATACTACATCTGGGTCTTCACGCAAGGCGGCGCGAAGCGCCGTACTAAAAGATTCTGTGTCAGAGCCTACCTCTCTTTGTGAAACAATACTTTTTTTGTGTTCAAAGACATATTCAACCGGGTCTTCAACTGTAATTATATGGCTGTGACGCTTAGCATTAATAGTGTCAATCATTGAAGCTAGGGTAGTAGATTTGCCATGACCAGTTGGCCCAGTAATCACAACTAAACCCTGTGAATGCTCTGTAAACTTTTCAATAATGGGCGGCACCCCTAATTCCGATAAAGGCTTAATAACATTAGGCAATAATCGCAATGAGCCACACACTCCTCCTTGCTCTAAATAGACATTTGCTCTATAGCGAAAATCTTTATAGGCAAATGAAAAATCTACCTCTTTTTTCTTTTTCTTTAATAACTCTATTTTATCTTCATCTATAATGTTTAAAATTAAAGCCTCGGAATCTTCATTCTTAAGCACCGAGTAATCGAGTGGCACTAGTTCTCCATCAACTCGAAGTGTAGGGGGTACACCTGGTACAATATGCAAATCAGACGCTTTGTGTTGAATCGCCGCTTCTAATAGCTGGTTGATACTAACCGTTCCTCCACCACCTTCTGGTGAAGCTGGAGGAGCTGCTGGCGGTACAACCGAAGGTGTCATAGTTGTAAGATTTTGATTATCGTTCACTTGTTTCTCTTAATACTTCGTCTAATGTAGTTAATCCTTCTAATACTTTAAGGATACCATCTTGCTTCAAGGTGATCATTCCAGCTTTTGTAGCTACTCTTTCAATATCAAATGCTGGGGCTTTTTTAACAGCTAGATCTTCAATTTCATCAGACATATGCAACACCTCGAATAGTCCAAGCCGACCAAGGTAACCGTTACGACATTTATCACATCCTTTCTGTCTATAAAACTTAATTTCATTCGGAATTCTAGCAGCATCTTTTGAATTATTGGCCTTAATCAGCTCCAGCTCTTTGTCTATCTCTTTTCTAATAGTCGATGTAAGTTCAAACTCTTCCTTGCATTCATTACATAGCTGTCTTACTAATCTCTGCCCCACTACTGCATTCATTGCCGAAGTAAGTAAAAACGGTTCCACTCCCATATTGATAAGTCGTGGCAGGGCTCCAGCAGCGTTATTGGTGTGAAGAGTCGATAAGACTAGATGTCCCGTCAGCGCCGCATGAGTCATCATTGAAGCAGTCTCGGAATCACGCACCTCACCAACCATAATTATATTAGGGTCTTGGCGTAAAACTGAGCGCAAGCCATCGGCAAAGGTAAAACCAATTTTTGGCTTAATTTGGCTTTGATTAATGCCTTTAATTTCATATTCAACCGGATCTTCAAGAGTAATTATATTGACATTGCCTGTAGCTACCCTTTGTAGTATTGCATATAAAGTAGTTGTTTTACCCGAGCCAGTTGGGCCGGTTGCTAAAACAACTCCGTAAGGCTGTTTGATAGCATCAACTAATCTTTGTAATCCATCGCCAACCAGCCCGAGCTTCTCTAATGAATAAATGCGATCAGACTTATTTAATAGGCGCATCACTATCTTTTCACCGTGAACGGTTGGTAGCGTAGAAACACGAATATCAATCTCTTTATCGCCCGAAACAACCACATCGAATCGGCCATCTTGGGGAATACGCTGTTCATCAAGCTTTAATTTTGACAATATTTTAACACGACTAATAACAGCCGGATGAATCTCCATTGGCAATTTCAAGATTTCAGATAACTGACCGTCAATTCTATATCTAATTAATAACTCATCTTCATAAGGTTCAATATGAATATCTGAAGATCTTTTATCTACAGCGTAATTTATGATACCCGCCACAATTCGCGGAACACTGCCTTGACGAACTATGGTTTGCAGTTGAGAAACATCTGTAACCGCTCGTTTGAAAATCTTGGCCACATCTTTGCTAATTGAGCTGGCGTCTTCATCTTTGATAGACGCGATACCTATATTTTTAATAGAAGGAGTCTCTTCTTCTACCTTTTTAGTATCAATGCTTGCTACCTCAACTTTTGGTACAGACAGCTTTCTCTCGCCCTTATCATTGTTGTTATTATTATCTTTCTCTTCACTACCAGATTCAACGACGCGATCTATAGCCTGCCCATCATCTTGGCTTGGTTGATTCTTTGAATTGGGTGACGCTTCTGTGTCTTGCACAATGTCTCCTCCAGGGCCTGTAACTGCATTTGACGAGCCGAAAACACTTGATGCTTTCTGTAATAGTCCGGCAAGACCTGACTGTTCAACTTCACCTGACACTATGCGACCCATTTTCAATGGCGCCGTAATGCCAGATTCCTTTTGCATTTCTGCTTCAGTTTTTTTATTAATTTCAACCTCTTCTTCCTTCTCTGATTTATTTTTTATAGCCTCACCTTTTGGTGCTTCCATATCGGCTACCGCTTCGCGAATCCTTAATAATCTCTTGAATTCCTCACCATCTACTTGAATAGGATTAAGCTTAATGCGATTTCGGCGAGCCATAAGGTCGATAGCGATTTTTTGCGTTTCATCTAATCTGTCAGTCGCTAACCAGTAAGTGTTTGGTTCTGCAAAATCTACTGCAATCAGGTGTCTCTTGCGAGCAAAATCTAGAGGAATTTTTAACAGCGTGGCATCTGCGATCTCAACTCCTTTTGTATATATTGGAGGATTACCCGGCACTTCAACCGTTTTTCCATCTGTCAAATTAGAAGCTGGTTTTTGATCGTACTGTTTTAACGCAAAGATAAAGTCTGCTTGTGATATTTGATAAAGGGTAATCTTTTTTCCTACCTGTTTTTGTAATACCTTCAGTGCTTCATCAATGTTAGATTTTAGCTGCTTAGTATCGACAATACCCAATTTAAGTTCATTTTCTGTCTCATCAAAAAACACAGCCTGAAACTCTTGGGCAACTTTTTTTGGGATTCTGTTTAATGTTTCAGGCGCTAACTTTTTTCCTTGTAAGCTAACTGTTTCTATCACTCAAAAATGTTATCTTTTCCGATTTGCTCTGGAAACTCAACAGGCACTCCATAATATTTGCTTTCGTCTTCGGCTTGAGTGGCAATCTGACTAATGGCTGAATCACTGCCAGCTTGGTCTGGGTCAATAACACTCAAATTTACAGCTGGCAGACTAACGGTTGACGAAACCTCAGCTGCACTAAAAGACCGTATAATAAACCAACCGAATAGCCCCAAGACGACTAAGATAATAACGATTCCTTCAAAAAGTGTTGTTTGTTTTGGTGTCATAGCTCTTCTTTTATTTGAGCACGAGCCTCTAAATTACTGATTCCATCTGGTTCGCCCGACTCACCCAGAAGATTTTCTTCAACAGCTTCTGTATCTTGACCATTATTCACCACCAAAGCATACGCTTTAGCAGAAATACTCAGACTTAAAGCCCCATTTTCAGTTGGGAAAATATCTAGCGAGTTAATAATGACTGGGCGCAGCGTTTCTTGAAATAATTTAATAAAGGATGTCACTGCACCATAATTACCCGAAGTAGAAACTGATATTGGAATTTGTGCTACTCCACTATCGGTAGCGGTCGTCTCATTCACCGTCATAGATATAGGGTCAGTAATACCAGCACTTAGAGCCATATTTTCAATTAATGCGTAAATATCTTCTTTCTCTTCAGCAAAAGGCAAAGCGCGTAATATATTTGCTTCGCTAATAGGCAAACCATTAACTGAACCCGCGTTATCTATTAAACCTTTAGCTTCATTTAAAGATGCAATTTTATTTTCATATTCAGCAATATCTGCACTCAACCCTTGGTGCTCTAAATCTTTTTTCTCAACTTGCGGTACTAACCATAACCAAGCTAAAACCACAAAAAGTATAGCTAGTGCGGAACAAACAGTTATAATAACTTGTTCTTTCTTTCTCATAAATTACTTGAGCTCGGTGGCTCGTCGGTTAATGAATCGCTAAAAGCATCTAAAATTTCATCGTTGTTTTTTTCTCCGGTGGTTTCTTCCGTTGCTTCAGGCCCTGGAGTTTCAGGTAATACTAAATTAGTCGGCTCCACTCCTTTTGTAGCAGCACGAATGAAGCTAGCAGGATTCAAAAACAGATCGCGCTTCAAAGTAAAGCTAATGGTAAATGTAGTAGCTGGTACTTGAGTCTCAGAATCATCATCTGTTTTCTTAATATAGTCTTGAGCTACTGAGCCAAACTGCACAGACGAGGTTAACCCCTGAGGATTATCATCTCGCCCACCACGAATGCTCTTCACAAATTTGGCAAACTCATTATAAGTAGAGGTCATACCACTGATGGCTACATTGCCTGTATCTTTGATATTTAGTGAATCAATTTTCGCCCCTGTGTAAGCAGAGTTTTGAACTAGCTGTAAAACATCGTTGTAAGCAATTTGTTTAGAAGACGCCTCTTGCAAAGCACTTAAAACTGTCGCTAATCTATTCACACGCTCACCATACTCTTGCACAGTAGCGTACTCTCCTTTTACCTCCTCTAATTTAACTTTTGACTGGTCAATTAAACTATTTAGCGTGCTATAGCGCAGTCCAACTATGCCTAATCCAATAAAAGAAATGACAGCCGTCGCAATTACATACGGTACGACTGAACCTTTTGAACCACCGACATCTCTTTGCAGAGTTGTCACTTGTGGTTGGGGCGACTTGTTTTGTTCTATATTATCTAACATAACCCTCCTTCGAGTCTTTATTCATTCTACCTAGAAGCTGGCCTCACTGACAAGTGGACGCAGGAATGGGGATAAGCCCATGATGCTACCATTTAGGAAACGGCCATCGTAATTTACTTTTAATACATAATCACTATTCACGGGCACAACCCTATCAACACGAATAGTATCTGCTACTAATAATCCGTTTACTGTAACTGGTGAACTTTCGCTATTGGAGCCTACCAATACTGTGCCCTTTCCGTAATTACCAGTAACAACATCGGGGGTAACATCTAAAGAGATATAGGCACCATCGAATTGTGCGGTAGATTCAGGTATTGAACTGCCCGACCGACCGAATAATTGCATTGTGCCATTACCTAATAAAACAAAAGCTACTTGATCATCACCATTAGTTTTAACATATCCTTCAAATTTAGGATTTCCCCCACCGGCAAAGACCACCATTTTCTTACCCCGTACTGTTATGTCATTACCTTTCGTTGGGTCTCCATCAAAACGATTTGTTACTATTAATACTTCTCCTTTGGCATATAGGTCAGACTGACTACGAGTTAAGAAGTTTTTTATTTTAGTGGCTACTAGATTCTCTGCCGTTCCATTCTCAATCTCGGCTGTTTCTTGTGCCACCTTGCTCAAGGATTTGTATAAAGATTGGCGCGCTTTAATTTCATTTTTAGTTGAGTCTGCCGAAAAAGAGTAGGAGCCTATTTGCTCTAGCGCATTTGTACAGTCTGGCTTATCTAAGAGACTATCTATCCAACTACATTTATTAGTATTTGAGATATCACCATTACTAGTAATCACCTGACCAGCGTGTGAAGTCGGCACTAAACGATTGGAAATGTCTGAACCAATGTAGATGTCTCCGTCAGCCACTTCGAGCCGTGGTTGTTTAGGATTAACTGTGAAATAACGATCTAAAAATTCTAGCTCTTTGTAGTCGTCATAGTCATAATATAACGCTCCATATGTATCAAAGCGCGTCTGAATACCACCTACTGGCTCTGGAACATTATATATTACTGATAAAATAATATCTGGTCGACCCGTATTGTCGGCTCTAGCCAACCAGTTATAATGGGCAAATCCATTTCTACCCGGAGAGAAAGGATCTGGACTCTCCAATTTACCCCCTAAAGGGCCGAGGTCTGGGTTCATTTTTGCTATTACCTCAACATCAGCTTTCTCAATTTCTTGATTACCCGAAAATGCATTTGATTTAGGATTAGCTATAAAATTATAAACATCCATATAAGGGACAGAACTATTTGCGTTTGGAATACCATAAATTGGGTCAGTTGAAACACTAGGTCTAAACCAAAGCAGTGAAGTTACTGCTATCTGTTCACCGGGGTTTACTGTCTGTCCATTTAGTACATCTAATTTACCCGCATAGCCTGCTGCAAAATCTGGCATAGACAATCCATTTAAAGTAAAAAGGTCAACTGGTCGGTGCACCACAACATCATAGTGTAAAATATTTACACTCGGGTCGGGCGTAATGTCCAACAACATCGCTCTAATACCACCTGGTGGCATTGCTAAAGCCTGCCCTCCTCCTAGTACAAAAAACCCAACCAACAACAAAAATGTGGCAAAGAGTCCTAGTAAATATTTTCTCCTTTGCATACAATCTAATAATATCACAACCCGCTCTAGCTTTCTGGTTGCAAAAAGGGTAAATTTAGTCTAGCATGGCTAGTGGTTAATCTGCCCACATAGCTCAGTTGGTAGAGCACTTCCATGGTAAGGAAGGGGTCAGCGGTTCAAATCCGCTTGTGGGCTCCATTTATTTAAACATTCAGGAGCGTCATTCTGATATGATTGCTTCGCAACATCTCAGATAATCCTTCCTGAACTGTTTAGGTAAGAAATAAGGAGTCAAAAATTACCGAGCAAGTAGCTAATTTTTGACGATTGATAGTTCACTTTTTTGGGTCGGTAGCGAAGTGGTCAAACGCATCAGACTGTAAATCTGACGGCCTTGCGCCTTCGTAAGTTCGAATCTTACCCGGCCCACCAAAAAAATACTCAGCGCTTGCTGGGTGTTTTTTAATTTACTTGTGGAATATTTGTATTTACGCTACCCTTTTAGTCAGGAGAACTGCTATGTCAAAACCGAGTGTCCGAGCTCGAACTGTTGCTACTTGGTTGATTGAACATATCTACCACGATGGTAAGAAGCATCGCAGATTACGCGATAGAATCGCTTCAGCCATAAAGAGCGCCATCAAAGATAATCGTCATGGTGCGATACTCCCAGATATAGGACCCAGTTGCAAAGACTGCTGCACAATAGTAATTGAAGATGGTCTACCCGATGACATTCTCAGAGTTGCTTTCGCCGCAGCCTTGCTGCCTTTTCCTGACAATGTCACTGATTGCAAGGTCACGGTATCTCAAAATTATGTGTATTATCTGATATCCGTTAGCCATCCTTCTTAATCTAACTCCCAACCCCACCAAGCCCGAAATCGGGCTTCTTTTTTTGACCAAATATACTTAATAGTATATGGTTATACCAGTTATGAAAGCTGTTATTTTAGGGGCTGGACGCGGTACACGCTTACGCCCACTAACAAACTATATTAATAAGATATTGATACCGGTATATGATAAGCCGGTTGTTCAGCATGCCCTTGAAGTTGCTAAAAAAGCAGGTATCTCTCAAATAGCACTAGTAGTACAGGAACGCGAACTAGATTGGTGGACAAAGAAAGTTGTTTATTTTGAAGATGATTTATCTCTTTCTATCACTGTTTTGGCTAATGACAAATGGGCCACTGCTGGCATGGCCGGAGCCGTCTATATCGCTAAAGATTTTGTTGGCCAAGATAATTTCGTAGTAATTCCTGGTGATAACGCTTTCTCAGAAGATCTATCCTCAACGCTAAACCGTTTTGAAAGTGGTGCCATGGTTCACAAATATTGGGTTGATGATCCGTCGCGATTCGGAGTAGCCGTAATGAATGACAAAGAAGAAGTAATCGATATTATTGAGAAACCAAAAAATCCTCCATCTAACTGGGCATTAATGTCACCTCATGTTTTTGACTACCGAGCCTTTCAATACATTGAAGAATCTAACAAATCTGAACGGGGCGAGTACGAAATTACAGATATCCTAAAAAGATATATGAAGGATGGCGAATTACAGACTCCCCTACTACCTGGAAAGATTTTCGATATTGGTGATTTTGACAGCCTATTGGAAGCCAGCAACTTCTTTAAAGATAACACTTAATTTGCTTGCAAATAATTAATTATCCTGATAAGATAACTACCGTTATGGCAAAAAGCGCAAGAACAACTTACCCTTTTCGCGACGCCGAAACCAATATGGAAGTTTGGGTTGAAACCAATACTACCAACAATCGCGTCAAAGGTGTGAAGAAGTTACAACTTAAGAAATACAACAAACGACTTCGTAAGCACGTTGTTTTTACGCAAGCCAAAAGACCTTCAAACATCCAACAGGGTGGAAAGAAGAAGCACTAAGCTTCTTGACTAACAGATAAGAAAAAGAGATTGTAGTAATTAGTGTAGGCGTGTAGCTCAGTTGGTTACCTGCCTGCAGGCAGGCAGGGAGCGTCGGTCTCCAAAATAACCTGCACTACAAAGTATTTTAGGCGTGTAGCTCAGTTGGTTAGAGCGTCGGTCTCCAAAACCGAAGGTCGCGGGTTCGATTCCTGCCACGCCTGCCAAATTGCAACTTGGAACTAAGACCGGTCACCCGTACGCGAAAACGTCGGATCTCCGGTCTTTTTGTTTCAGCTCGAAAGATACCAATTTACTTCTGTTGATTTGGGCTTGGACGCGCCCGCCGGACAGCCGGAATTTAGTTCGATTCCGGCTACCTGTTTTCGCGATTTTCCGATTTCAGTTCGATTGTCGCCTTTAGGGTGCGGGTCATCTAGAACACATCGAAACAGCCTAATTACTGATTAAAAACGACCTTTGATGCCGGTTCCAGACCGGTTAGGATGATGACTTTGATCCAATCTAAGATGTAGATTATAGGTATTACCATGTTTCAACAGTCCTAAATATGACGCGACTGTCTCCGGTGGCGGGTCATTTGACAACACGAACAGCAGCCGTCGCTTGGTCTTTGTTCTTAGTACTCGATGATCTGAAAAATGCACCCAACCCAAGAAATCCACACCTGATGCCAATGTCCGAATATGCACTTTATTAGGATGTAGTGAGAGATTCAGCTGGTCCGACAAAAATGTTTTGATCACAAGCAACAAGCCTTCAAGTACTTGCCTGTTATCTGACAGAAATACAAAGTCGTCGGCATAACGAATATATCTCTTGGATTTTAGAGTGTGTTTTACAAATTGATCAAACTCGTTCAGATAAATGTTAACCATAAGCTGCGAAGTAAGGTTGCCGAGTGGTAGACCCACACCCGATCTGGTCGTCTGGAAGCTACCGATAATTTCCTGCAGAAGCCAAAGAGTGTCCGGATCAGTAATCTTGCGCGCACAAATAGCTAGCAACGTCTGTTGATCAATACTGGCAAAGAACTGGCGTATGTCACACTGAAGCACCCAACAGGTTCTGGAGTTGTTTTGGCCGACTCGTCTGGCAAAATTCCGGAAGCGGTTCAAAGCTTTGTGTGTACCTTTGCCCTTGCGACAGGAATACGAGTCCGAGATAAAAGTGGGATCGAAGATGGGGTAGAGCTGCCGGTAGATGGCGTGATGGAGTAGCCGGTCACGCACAGTTGGTTTATGGATAACCCTCGGTTTTGGGTCATTGATACGAAATTCGTGGTACAGTCCATGCCGGTAGTTGTTGCTAATCAGGTCATGATGCAGACCGACAATGCTATCGAGTAGGTCTTCTGAAAATAGTTGAATGTCCTCCCGTTGTCGCTTACCTTTGAGAAATTCATTCCAGGACTGCAAAAGATTGTCTATACTGATAATGTCTTGAAATTTACAACTACCACAGCAATTTATGTCTAACTTGCCACCTCGAATACCCCCCCCCAACGCTATCCGCACCTGTACCAGTCGTTCGCAAACTAATTGATCTATACATATTTTGGCAATCAGTATTTATTGATCTACCGAAAACCACTCGACTAACCTTGGGTCAAAAAATAGATCTACTTTTTTTAGAATGTATCGAGGAGCTCAATGTAGCTGGTTGTGTCGAGAAACAGCACAAACAATCACACGTCGTGGTCGCTCTGCAGGAGATCGACACGCTCAAACTCTTCGTGCAGCTGTTATGGGAGATGAAACAGGCTAATCATCGCCAGACCGGCCATCTGGCTACTCAACTAGTTGAGATCGGCAAGATGACCGGCGGCTGGCTAAAGCACCTTGAAAACAAGTAGCTGGAGACCAACCCACGATTATTGCGGTTCCAGTTGTCGTTGCTCAGCCAGTTGTAGTTCCAGTTGAGCTGGCTACCGTTCCAGTACAGATACAACACGTACCGGTTGCCGTCGGGGTTCAGAAATACGCGCTATGCCATCTATGTCACCTCCGTTTGATTACTCTCACGGATGAATCTTGTTTGGGGCGATATTCAAGCCCACCAGCACCGCGCGCCGACTCCTTTCAAGGACAAAGATCTATTGATCTGAAAGGTCGATGACGGACAACCTTGATCGTCCGTTCCCAATCCACCTTCCAGATCAGTATATCTTCTTTTTACTCCCTAGAAACACGAGTACCCTGGCGGAAACCGCCAGGGTACGGGGATCCAAGGTTCAAGAACCAAGGGTCAGAGAGACAGATCAGGAGTCGCTGGAGACCAACCCACGAACATTGCGGTAACAGTTGTCGAAGCTCAGCCAGACGCAGCGCCAGTCGAGCCGGCCACCGTACCAGTACAGAAACAACACGCACCGGCGGCCGCCGGGGTTCAGAAGGATGGTGCCGGTGGCGGGCAGGAAGATCCTCTTCTCCGGGTCTTCCTCTTCCACCGCCTCTTTAAACCAGCTTGGGATCCGGGGGCTGTCCCAGTGGTGTATGAGCCAGGCCAACACATGCTGGTCGAACTCGCGTCGACCATTCATCCGAGCCCTGATGCGCCTAACGAGCTCCTCGCCGGTCAGGTACTGCTCGTCGTCTTCGTGCAGACAGGCGAGAGCCATCCCAGCGAAGAAGTCCGTCGGTTCCCAGTCGTCGGGCAGGGATTCACCATCCTCGATCACCTTCCAGCCATCGAGACTGGTGGTAAACAAGGGCAGGAGGACCGGCTTGAGCTGAGATACCACCCAGTCCTCGACCTCTGCGAAGTGGTTGAGAATCCATTGGAGTGCTTGACACCCCAACTTCAGACTCTGGCTGATGCGGCGGAGCAATTCCGCCGCTTGGCCAAAGGTCCGTTCGTCTGACTGTGCGCGCATGCGCTTTGTCCTTTCCTTCGTCGCTGATAATGTCTCAGTCGACGCATCAATCGCAAGTACTATATCTAAATACAGGTCAAAAGTCAAGGTCTGTAGAGTGTTTTTGTAAATAGATTAAAATGCATCATTAATCTCTTTTTTATACTGTCCCATTTGTCTCATTTCCCCGCCTAACGGCGGGCAGGCAGAAGCGACCGGAATACTGCCAAAACCCCAAACCGTACAATAGAGGGCTAAATACAGTCACAAGGGTCTAGACCGGTTTACACTGCCA
>Ga0268279_1001558_pt1 | contig 12442 bp, 15 predicted proteins | sample saktaG_6_FD_190142 | JGI IMG/M metagenome (GOLD analysis project Ga0268279, IMG submission 190142) | Saline water microbial communities from Sakinaw Lake, British Columbia, Canada - sak_2010_1_5_80m | ecosystem: Environmental > Aquatic > Non-marine Saline and Alkaline > Saline ...
GAACTATTATTTCTCCATAATTTTTAGCTGCGTTTTTAAATCGATTCGCCAAATAATCTTCACCGTAAATATCAAATATTTCTACTAAACTTTTATTATTTAATTCCTTTTTATTGGCTTTAAAAATATAAGAAAAGAATGTATTTGCCAGATTTTTATGATCCTCATAACCTTTTTCAATCTCTGGCAGCAGCATAAAATTGTTTTCAATAACAATCAAAAGAGTTCTATCTTCCAAGCTTGTATTCAATTTTCTTTCAACAAGATAATCATTAATCTGCCAAGGAAATATACACCCAATAATAATCAGGATAATTATAATTAAAAAAAGTTTCCAATTCATTCTTTTATTATTTCTTTTTTAAACCCATTTTTATTGCTTTAGATAGTCTCGTGAGAATGAAAATAGCAGAAACCTCTAAGGCAATAAGGGTAGCTTCTCTTAGGGATTCCAGAAACATACCTTCTGAAGAGTAAGTAAAATAACCTTTGGCTGAAAAGTTGATAATGTATAAAATAACAACTAGGGCAATCCAAACATAGACAAATGATTCTCCTTGTCTTTCTATTTCTTTTTTCTCCAACCATCTCAGTATTTCTTTGTGAATAGAATAAAGGAATAAGATACCAATGTAAAAAAAGTTTATCCCCGAAGGAGGAAAAGCTCCTCGAGTAAAAAATTCTATTAGTACTATAGCCATTACTATAAAAGTAATAACAGCACAAATAATAAATAGATTTTTATTTATGGCAAATTCTACCTTTTTAAACTTTTTTAATCTTTCTTTAGACATTTCAGACATGTTTTTATTTTAACTTATTATTTTGTTTCCTATATCTTTATTCTATCAAAAAATCGCCTCTTTACCATCAGCGGCAGTATGTTCCATTTTGGAACATACTGAATTTCTATCTAGCTCTCTACTTCTAAAAATATTATTAAGATGTTTGGTAATTGCTGGCCGATTAACATCAAAAATCTGCGCTATTTGATGCGCATTAAGCCAAATTGTTTCTCTCTCTAGTTTAACCTTTATTTCAACTTCCTTACCCTTGGGTTTGTAGATAATTATCTCTCCTTTATTTATATTTTTATTCATATTATTTTATTCTACCAAAAAATCATATTTAGTGTGTATCGAAATTATTATATTCCTGAGTGCCAAGCTCTAATACACAATACACTTCAAAAATTGTTTGTATAATTGGATTAGTAACCTCAATTATACGATAAGACATGTTACGAACCCTGGCCTTCGCACCATCAAACTCTTTCATAAAATCAGGATTCCCCTCCAATTTTTTTCTAGTCAAAGAATAAGTTTTAGTAAAATTATTTTTAGCCAAATTAAAAGCAAATGGAGCACTATTGTGACCAGAGTTTTTGTTACCATGTTCTCTTAATCTTCTTAAAAAATTTCTCGTTCTACCAACATAAATAGGCTCATCGTTTTCAAAGAATACATAAATACCAGCCTTTGGCAGATTTTTAAAATCACCCCATTTAATCAAGGGGCTTTTCATTAACTTGCCATACAATTTAGGTAATTCTTCTATAATATTTCTAAAATTTGGATTCATATTTTTCTCAACTTCGGGCTAAATTTTGATTATTTTTTATTTTTTGATTTATGGTCGGTCAATAATTCGTGTTCTTCGTGTAAGATTTTTCCAGTTTTATTATTTCTTACTACCTGGTGATACTCTTTTTTCTCCCGATCAATTTCCATCTGAATATCTACGCCTTCTGGTAATCTAGGATCTTTACTTGGTTTAAAACCGCTAAAAACTTTTTTAAAAAATCCCTTAAAACCAGGGCGTTTTTGTTTTATACCTATAGACTCCCGAGATTTAATCTCTTCAGATATGCAAACCTTAAAAAGATTTGGTGTTTCTTTTTGACATCTTTTACAAAATTTTGATTCTTTTTCTAGATTACATTCCGCACAAAAAATTTTATCTAACTCTTCCATAATTTCATTTCTCGATTAATTCTTCGACTTTTATTTTAACTAATTTTTTGTTAATTAAATATAACTACCAATGCTAAAATTACAATATGTAAAATTTGGTCAATTCCAATTAATAGTATCATCCAAAGAGACTCTGACGTATCTTTTTCGGTAATTCTTTTAAATTTCTCTAATAACCAGGTTTCGAATTTTCGCCTATCAAGAATAACATGAGAGACAAACAGCAAAACTAACCAGGCCAAGTTGATTCCATATATCAAAAATACTGGAATAAAACCTACTGTATAAACTGTACAATGAAAAAATAAAGGCAACCATTTTTTAGATTTATTCGCCGCTTCCCACTTCCATTGGAATATCCAATCTACTACAAAATGGGTAATCAATAATGCCTCAAAAAGTGTTAATTCGTACATATTTTTAATTCCTCAACTTCGGGCTAAATTTCAAATAAACTTCTCTTAAAAGTTTAGCATCGTCTAAAGCGTGGTGTTTTTTGTATTTGCTATGGTCAATGCCTATTTCTTTGTAAAAATTATCTTTATCCTCCCAATTATATCTTTCAGGATTTATTCCTAAAGCGAACAATATAGAGGCAAAATCAATAGGTATCCAATGGCAAGGATTATTCCCAATACCAAATAATTTATACCAATAGATTGCGTCAAACTGATTAACATAGCTAACCATATATGGTTTTGTATCACCAATAAATTCTTTAATTCTCTGTATAGCTTCTTTTCTACTCACCTTAGGGTTTTTAAGGCTAGGAATAATATTTTTCTCTACCCATTCATCAACTTTTCCATTATATTCTAATTCTATATATAACTCTTCTCCATCTAATTTTACTAAACCTATGGAAAGTATTTCTCCTTTATAAGGGTTTAAACTTGAGAATTCTGTGTCTAAAAATATAATATTTTTGGAAAACTGTTTCATCATTCTCTTATTCTACCAAAAAACTGTCTTCTTGACGAGACAGTAGCCGAAAAATCGTATAGTTTTAAATTATTTAAAGATCTTTTGACCTATAATAAGAAATATAAGAGAGATAAATAAAGAGGTGGCAAAGATTTCCGGCTTTATAAATCCTAAAGATACTACTAAAAGAGTATATATTAAGCCTGATGAAATACTCAATAATATTGCCTTTCTTTTTAATTTAATATAAAGAGAACTAATTATTGTGGGAGCCAAAGCAAAAGTCACACTGCCCAATGATAAAGCTATATTTATTATGTTTGAATAAAATAAAGCTATAGCTAGAGCTAGGATAATAAATATGAATATCCCTAAGCGAGTTAGGGCGACAAGTTCTTTTTTACTAGTTTCTTTAGTTCTTAACCTAGATACAAAATCTCTGGAAAAATTAGTAGCCAGGACAAATGTTATCGTATCTATAGTAGACATAATGGCAGCGAATAAGACAACTAAGGCAAGACCAGCCAGTCCGGCAGGTAATAAATATGAGATACCATAGACAATCGCCTCCTCAGGTAAAATATTTGGAAAATTTGCCTTAGCTGCAAAAGCAAGCATAGCTACTGCTATACCAACAATGGGGAGAGTAATAGCTGAAATAATTAAAGATTTTTTAATTATCTTGGGGTTTTTCCCGGCATAAATGCGTTGCCACATATCTGCACCAATTGTTACAGTAATTAGACCATAGAGAAAAAAGGATATAGACATAAAACCACTTTTAAAAGGATTAAATTGTGAAATTGTAACACCCTTCCCAGTGGATAAAGAAATAGCAAGCACTGAAAGCAATATTAAAATAACAAAGTATTGGAAAATATCTGTTTTAACAACTGCTTTGAAGCCTGCCGCAAGTAAATAAAGAAAAACAACTATAGTGACAATAAAAACAGATAATACATAACTTAATCCAATTATTTTACTTAGTAGAATACTGCCAGCGATTATCTGAATAAGTAAGAGAATAAAGAAAGTTAATGTGATAGTAAAAGACATTAGTAAGCCAACATTTTTACCATATTTTTCATAAAAAAAATCAGTCAGGGTATAGAATTTTTTTTCATCAGCTAAGGGCTTTACTTTTTTCGTAACGAAAATAAGATATAGGCAACCACAAGAAAGTCCTATGAAACCCCAAAAAGCAGAAATTCCATATAAAAAAATAGCTGCTGTAAAAACAACAATAGCATTTCCTCCAATAAGCGAAGCGACAACAGTAGATACCAAAGAAAATGAAGAAAGCTTCCTATCAGAAATAAGAAAGCTCTCTCTGGTTTGTTTTCTTGCCGAAAACAGACCTATAAAAAGAATTATAACGAAGTAGGATATAATAAAGAATATGTCAATCGTGTAAAGCATGATCAAATAATTGAGTAATTTCTATTGTATTTTTATTTTTTTAGTAAGAAAGGACATCTTTTATAAATTTCCTTAACTCCGGGCTAAATTTTGGTTATTTCATTTTTAATTAAGAAATCTTTTACTGTCTCAAATATCTTCTGATGACCCTTTGAATTCGGATGCAGGCCGTCTTCTAATAGATTTCTATAATCTACTTTCATCCATTCCTCAAAAATTTCAATAAAAAGGAGATTGTTCTCTTTGTTAACTAACTTAACCATATCATTATATTTTTTAACATTCTCGTTAGTATAATATTTTTCAGGACTCCAGGGTATTGGCATTGTTTTTGACTCATCAATCGGATTAAACCCAACAAATATAATCTGTGGTGTAAACCTCTGGGCAATCTTTATTACCTTTTGAATATTATTTCTAAAATCTTTTAGAGACGTTCGTGGATTGCTTTCATTATTAATATATTGCGCATCATTTATACCAATAGAGATTAAAATGATATTTGGTTCTCTTGCTTTACACTCAACCTCAAACCTCTCTAATAAATCTGTTGTCGTATCGCCAGAAACTCCAAGATTATAAACATCAATCTCAAAATTTCTTTTTAATTCTAAAAAACTTCTTAATCTACCAACCCAACCACTATGTTCTGGATCAACTGCTCCCCAAACGATACTAGCTCCAAATATACAAATTATCATATTTTAAATTTTTTTAATTTTTGGTTAAATTTTGATTATTTTTATATTATATGACTAACAATATACCTTGTACGACTTTCATTTCCCTACCCTAAATATTGTTTCGGATAAAGATATGGGTTTTAAAAGTTTTGTAGTTTTTTTAGCTCTTTTTTCCCATTTTTACTGGATACTCCTTCTCCATATAATTCCCATAGCAAGACTTTATTTTTGATATAGTTGTGGTGGTTTTCGTTGGTTACAGAATACAATATTTCGCCAATATCGGCTTTTGGGCCTATAATCTCAAAAGGCATGTCTTCTAAGTATAAGGAGCCCTTTCTTCTAACCTCAAATATATCACATTCTTCACCATCTATAATTTCTGAATGTTTCTTAATTTTATTGTTTGAATTCCAATTAAGATAAAGTAAAACTTTTATTTTTAAAACGAATTCCCTAATAATTTTTTCCTTGGAGAAATCTTCTTTATCTATCCTTACAATCAGAGAATAAATATGCTCATCTTCATCGTGTTTTTTTGTTTTGTATTCTACATACATAATATAATTTTATTTCTCAATTACCGAGTCCGCGAAGCGGACGAATCAAAGAACATTCTGTTCTTTTCTACCTTTCGCTGTCGCTCGGGTAGGCGATGAACTAAAGTTCATCTTAACCCTTCGCTGTCGCTCGGGTAGGTAAAGATGAGATTTATCTCATCGCCCAATTCTTCGACCCTTTGGTTAAAAATAGAGTTGACATTATTTTTTTCTAATTTTCTGGGTTGTTTTAAAATTATTCCTCGATTTTAAACGAAGTAAATCTTACAGCAACATCTGTTTTAAGTTTTGGATTAATAAGTCCTACACTTATATCAAGGGGTTTATACTCTTGAAAATGTGGTGTAAAAATGTACTGACCATGGAAGTTCTGGTATCCTGCGTTTATAGGTTCTATTGGTATATATCTTATCTTTAAATCTAAAAAATAATTTCCATCCAAACGGTGTTCAGTATCTATTTTCATAATTACCTCGCTACTTCTTCTCATACCACCGCCTATCATATCTTTTGTTAGTTGACCACTCTGTTTTTCTGGGATGAACTCCCATTTTTCATCAGGGTCAATGCGCGCTTTTACACTAACCGTTTTATAATTATTATCACCAATTACAATTTCATACAAATTTCCTACATTAATAACAATATTAGCAGAATCTTCCGATAGTGGACTAAATTTAAATTCTACCTCTTTCCTCTCGGGGAGTGGTTTATGAAATTTTAGCAGTGCTCCAGGTGTTTCCGGAAAAAGAAAAATATGATTTAGGTCACTAAAGCTTCTATAAAATTTTCCAAGATGCTCTACCCATTTTCCATCTGTAAAATCACTAAAATAGTCAGATTTTTCTGGCCCTACTAGAGGAAGCTCGGATGGAAGGATGTTCCAAAAGAAGGTACTCGCGACTCCTTTAATTCCTAAAACAGCACCAGTAATGATGCTAATAGAAAAAGCGACTAATATAATACATGCAATAATAGAACCAATAATACGAGCTTTGGGTTTGTAATTTCTTAAATCAATTTTTGACAATTTTTTTATAAAATCAAAAAATAAATCTTTACAACTACTCGTCTTGTGATCTTTCAGATTATTCTCGATCAAAGGGGTTTTTAGTTTGTTGATTTTCTCATTCTTCATATTTATAAGTAGAAAAACCAGTAATAAAAACGTTGTCTATAAAGACCCCGCTACTATTTTGCCAAAGAGAAAATCCTATATGATCAGAATAGTAGCTACAATCTTTATATTCTATCATTATATTTTCGCTCAAGAACTCTGCTGTGGAATCTACTCTCGCCTCATCGACTAACTCTCTTATAGCTAGTTGATAAACACATTCTTTGCGCGTAATTCGAATATGATAATTGCGATTGCTTGCTAATTCAAAGTTTTTGCCAGCTAAACTGGATTCTCCCTTTCGAAAAAGGATCATTTTATTATTGCTATTGCTACCAATAACAAAATCCTTAGAGTCTAAGAAGTAAAACACTAGACTCACATTATCCCCAATGGGAATTAGTTTAAAATCCACTGTTATATCGCCAGGAAACGGGTAAAGAAATGCTAAGGATGAATGTCCATCTTTTGTCGCCGGCTGGGCTAATAGTTTTCCATCTTGAACCCTAAACCATTCCGGTGACCTGTCCTCTGGGACAATCCAAACACTGGAATCCTCTAATGGTTTATCGAAACTTTCCTGGAATACTAGGATAAAGTCAAAATTCATTGATGCTAAATTTCCATCTAAATCCTTATAATCCACAATCACTTGATGTATTTGGGGAACGAGCATATACGAAGGTCGAAAAATAAATCTTCTCCCTTTTTCGCTCCAATCCGTATCACCATAAAATTCATCTGTTAAAACATTTTTGGAACTATCTATTTGAAAATTTACACTTTCTTTTTCTACATTCTCTGGAATAAAAATACTAAATTTTGGAAATAGCGTTGATGAATAAATAAAATTATCTTTTTCTTTATCAAGTTTTTTGCCATCAACGTAAACAGTCAAAATTTCCTTAGGTTCTATAATGGGCTCAACAATGCTTTCTTGTCGAAAGTGTTTTTTATAAATAAAAAATGAGACCACTAATACCAAAATTATTAGTAACAAAACCAAAATAAATTTTTTATATTTTTTACTCATAAATTTTATTAATCTTTACCAAGTCCTTCCATAATTTTTACCTCCTCCGGGGTAAAACCATAGAGTTTACAGAGTTAAACCTCTTTCGTAATTATTAATTCTTCTCCTAACATATCAATGATTTTAAGAGTGACAATGCTTTTACTTTTGGGAATCTTTAATTCGTACTTAGTTTTAATCAGATCGTTTTTCTAAAGGACAAAATGATTATCAATTTCTTCTCTTACTTCACTAATTAATTTCTTCTTTTCGTCTTTTAATTCAAAAGCTTTTTTTACAAGTTTAGTAATTTTATCAATCGAGTTTTTATCTAAAATAGGAATTTCAAAATCTAAAATATAGTTTGAAATTGTCGGGATTGTTGATTGAATGACTGTATATCTTTCAGATTGGTATCGTGCTATTTCTTTTATAGTTAAAACTAAAAATAGATATTCTTGTGTAAATTTATATCTTTTAATTGCTTCTTTTCTCAGCCTTATTCTTTTGATATGACTTTGTAAAATAATTTTATCCTGCGGAGTTAAAATTGCCACAAGTCCAATTTTCCCATCATTGTTAAACAACACATCGCCTGCTTTAATATCTTGCTTCAATTCTTGGTAAATTTCCTCTGGAACATAAAAATCAGGAAATTGATCAACTTCGTAATTTGTAAGATCGGAAGTTCTGATAAATGAAATGTCACTATCCTTTTTATCTAAATATTTATTATAATTATCGCTTCCAACTTCGTCACCCTTTTTTGCTGTAGCAATTTCACCAAGCGGAACTGTTTTCCATTTCTTTTGAATTGCTTTTAATGTGTTCATATAAAATGGGTAAGAATATGCGGGCGTCCAAAGATCTGTGATAGAAAAATCAGAAAGATTTGCTGAATAAAAATTTTCCTTTTCAATTTTTGAAAAATTAATACCAAGTTTTTGGTAGAAAAAATTTTGTGTATTAGTCAAAACAGAGCTTGCTTTCACATGTAATTCCATCGTTCTTTTAACTTTGCTAGAAATACTTTTAATGAGATTTTTATCATATAAAATTTTTAATTTCTTTAATGATGGGTGATTTATTCCAGATGCTACTGCTCCAGATAAATTGTTTAATACTTGCTCGTAAAACATTTTTGAGTTAAAAAAAGCAACTAGAAAATGAGGATCATACTCCTCTTTAATTCTTAATAAAATTGCTTCTGTTCCTATTACATTATCTATGTCTGCTTTTGTTGTTATTACAGAAATACCTGGAGTTCCCTTTCTTGAAATAAGAATATCTTTTTCTCGTAATTGAATTTTTTTAGGTATTTTATTAAGTTTAACTTTTTTAATATCCGAATAAGAAATAAAAAACCTTCTCATGTCTGAAATTCTAATGTAGTTTCTACCTTTTTCAGTAAACTCTCTTAAATCAATACCATTCGTTGGACCTTCTGAAATAAATTCCTCTAATTTAAGAGCACTTGGAGAGGTTTCTAATTTCTTAAAAATATAAGCATATTTAGGAGTCCATTTCTCCTTTTTTATATCAGATTTGTTTATTGTAACCGTTTTTAACATTTTTTAAACTTTAATGAAATTAAATTTACTTTGTTTTGCCCATTCTCTAAACTTACCAGCTACCTTACTGACATCATCCTCATTTTTAAGATTCCCTCTTCTGTCATGTCCACAGGTTTCAGCAATAGCCATAAACACAGAATAATCTTGAGGAATTTTATTTTTAGGTAATTTCTGTAAAATCATAATTGTAGTCTTTGTAGGCGTATTAGGCATAAAAGTTTCCGCAGGAACATCAATAATAGCTATTATTCTTGCTCTTTCAAGTAACCATTTTCTGATATAACCAAGTTGATTATTTCCATAGATTCCATCAGGTAAAACAATGGCCATTTTTCCGCCATCTCTTAACAACTGTAAACATCTTTCAATAAACAGAATTTGAGGAGCTTCCTTGTCTTTCAACTTTCCTTTTTCCCATTCTCCAGTTTTTTTATCCCGCTTCCATTTATGTCCAAGATCAAACTGCTTTAATTTTTCTTCGCCACGAACAGGAATCTTTGCACCAAAAGGTGGATTTGTAAATAATACATCAAATTTACCCAATTGAATTTTTTGCCTAGTAAGTTCATTCCAACTATTTAGGGTTTCTAAACTATCATCGCAAACAACACCGCTTGTGCCATCTCCAATAAGCGTCATGTATGCTTTTGTAACTTTTGATAAAAAATAATCCTTATCAATCCCTCTAAATTTTTCAGAAGCAACTTTTTGTTTTTCTTTATCTATTTCGCTTTGGGACCAATTATATTTAATTCCTTTCTGATCTATTTTACCCCATACATGTTTCAAAGCATCAATTAAAAATCCTCCTGTGCCACAAGCAGGATCAATGATTAAGTCTTCTTCGGATGGATCAAGAATGCTAACCATCATTTTCACAATATTTCTTGGAGTAAAAAACTGTCCCTGGCCACCCTTCAAGGCATGCCCAATAAATGTTTCAAAAGCATCTGCAATCACATCTCTTTCCGCTTCCATTAAGCAATAATTTTGCAATTCACCTACAACATAAGCAATTGAGTTCTCATCTAGGGTGATATCATCATTTTTATCTAATACTTCTTTGTATGTTTTTTTTACTTTGTTAAATAATTCTAAAATTCTCTTTTTAATATCTCTTGGGCTTTCATTTATGCCCGCTCTAAAAGTAATAATATCATTTGCTTTTGTAAATTTTTCATCATAAATTTTACAAAAAATAAGGTTTATAAGTTGTTGAGCTAGAACTTCATCTCTTGTCACCCCAACAGCATTTGCGGCTAAATGGTTTCTAATTGCCTTGAAAGTCACTTTTAAATTATGAGTAGGCTTAAGATCTTTTCTTCTAAATTTTCCAATATCTTCGATTCTCTGCTCGTATTGTGGAATATTTGGAATTTCTTCAAAAAGAATTTGTCCTTGTTTTTCGATTTTTCTTAAAAATAATCTTTCTTCCCCATTAAACCATACACCCAAATATGCTTTAGAAAAATGTAAATAATCTTCCAGTTGTTTCTTGCCATCTTTTCTATTTTTTCTTTTACATTCAACAAGAATATATTCATTATCAAAAATATGATTATTTGAAGTAAAAACTACGATATCGACAGGAAAATCTTTACCGCCAGAAGGTCTTTGTTTCACTCTATATTGAGGTCTGGTTTGAATATGTGTTTTTGGATAATTGTAATCTTCAAGTAATTGCTTAGAAAAAACTTGAACTGCTTCAATTTCTTCCGGGGTAGCCTTAACTGGTTTATCGCTAATAAAATCTTGAATATATTCAACTTTTCTTTTTTGAAATTTTATTGTTATTTCTTCTTTTTTGGGTTTATAAAATTGGTTTTTCATAAATTTTGATATTTATTATTTGGCATAATTTATTGCCGAGGGGCCATTTTATTACACTTTGGACAAGATGCCCAACCTAATTGGTAATCACCTACTCTTAATCTTATTAACTTATTACTATCGTCCCAACAAACAGAACAAAATGGACCGTCTCTTTCACCATTTTCTTTTTTCAACCAATAAGCATTCTTTTCAAAGATTAAATTTTCTTTTATCTCTAATTTCTCTTTTAACTTTCGATTTTCTTTTTCTAAGTCTTGTATCCTTTTTTCCATTTTTAAAAGTTCTTTCTGTGCTTCAAGAATTTGTTTATATTGTTCAATTTTTCCAGCTTCTTGTAAAATTTTTCCTATAGATTTTAATTCATTAAAAATGGCCATATTTTTAAATTAATTTCTTCTCTTTAAAACTAAAAATTTTGGTCTTGGTTATGATGATATGGTCCAAAACATCTATCCCCATTATTTTACCAGCTTCCACTATTCTTTTAGTAATTCCTAAATCGTCTTGAGAAGGTTCTGAATCTCCTGAAGGGTGGTTATGAACTAAAATCACTGAAGCTGCGTTATGTTTTAGAGCTTCTTCAAAAATTTCTCTTGGGTGAACCAAATTAGCGTTTAAAGTACCAATAAAAGTTGATTGTTTTTTCCAAACCATTTCATTTCTGGCATTAAGATAAATAGTCATTAAGTGTTCACGAGTTTTATCTCTTAAATAAACAGCTTGGGCAACTACATCTTTTGTTGAATTAATAATTGGTAATGTTTCGTCTCTGACTTTCAATGCTCTTTTAACTAATTCTTGAGCAGCCAAGATTGTACAAGCTTTTGCTGAACCAATACCTTTAATTTTAGATAATTCTTTGTAATTTAATTGTAATAATCTTTTTTTAGAATGTTTCCTTAAAATTTGTCTGGAAACCTCAATAACATTTTTCCCTTTTATCCCAGTTCCTAAAAGAATTGCTAAAAGCTCCTCGTCTTTCAAATTTTGAGAACCTTTTGTAATCAATTTTTCTCTTGGTCTTTCAATTTTTGATAAATCTTTTATTTTTGGCATTAATTTAAAATTTATTCAACAAACGGATTCTCCATATCAAAAACTATCTTTGGCGTTTGGTTATTAATAATATCTTCTGAAAGATTATATTTATTGCTGTATAAGGTATCAGTTGAACAAAATAAGGCCTTTTGGTAATCAAACCCAAGTTTTTTAGCAATATGTTTAACTGATTCCTCTGACTCCCCTTCAATCTCCACAAATGGTTCTAAAAATGGCCATTCATCAATGGTAACCTCTATCCCATCTATTTTCCACAATTCTCTTTTATTCTCCTGATAAGCTTTCTTT
>Ga0268279_1001561_pt1 | contig 12428 bp, 4 predicted proteins | sample saktaG_6_FD_190142 | JGI IMG/M metagenome (GOLD analysis project Ga0268279, IMG submission 190142) | Saline water microbial communities from Sakinaw Lake, British Columbia, Canada - sak_2010_1_5_80m | ecosystem: Environmental > Aquatic > Non-marine Saline and Alkaline > Saline ...
AACCATTTGATATAACCACGCGTACATTAAAATTTCCTATACTGGAAAAATCTTTTTGTGCAACTGGAGATCCTGGCAAAGATTTACAGCGTGCACGGATTTTAAGCAATCGTCAATTTAGTCTAACTACCCTTTATTCGGAACTATTGGCTCGATTGAAGAGTCGAGAAACTCCACAGAATACACATCATGTTGTGTTAGGCTTTGGTGATTTTTTGCCCTGGCAAGGAGTAATTAATGAACTGCATAAGCGTGCAGAATGGATTATTTGCATCGATCCAAACATTGATGAGAAGTTAATTGCTCAAAAATCTAAGGATTCATCAGAGACGCGAGAAATTATTGGTTTCGGTTCAGGCGTAGGATCACACGGAGGGGATAATTATACTATTTCTACTGAACAATTCCAACTTTCAGATATATTACATCGCCTAACTGTATCAATTGGCGAAGTATATGCTGGCTGGGGTGATTCCTATAAAGATATTGCCCAAAATATCTTGCAAGATTCCCGTCGATTATCAGGTCTTTCATTAGTGAGAGCAACTGGCCTTGGTGATTATATAAGAGATTTTATGGCCTATGCTCTTACCCGTAAGCTTATTTCTACAGATGAAAATGTACTATGTGATCAACTCGTATCTCTTGATGCATATCGTCATTGGTTTGACTCTGCTGACTCTGAAACTCGGCCTGATCTTTTATGGGTCGTTGTGCGGGTGGAAGATGACCAGCGAATTCACCTTAATCTGAAACTCATTGAGTGTAAATTAGCAAAGATGTCAGATGTTCATTTAGATAAAGCGAAATTGCAGCTTAAAAATGGATTACAACATTTAATTACAGTATTTATGCCGCGCCGTGATGATAATAGTATTGAAGATGACAGGCCTGACCAACGATATTGGTGGTTACAGCTTCATCGCTTAATTGCAAGTAAAGCAAAAATCATTGGTCATAATCGAAAGAGAGTTTTAACTGCACTGGAGCGCATGGCAGAAGGTGATTATAGTATTGAATGGCAGGCATCTGCAATTACATATTGGACTGACCAAAAGAATAATTCACTTTCATTTAGTGGGATTTGGCCATTTACTTTTGAAGGTCAAGAATTAGACATTGGTGTAGTGTGTGCAGGAAGCGATTTTGTACGGGATCTATGCACCTCAAAAATTTCCGAAATGTTACCTTGGAGAGAAAAGATAATCCGATTCGATTCTGTTATTCAAAAAACAATCTCAAAAAAAGATGAAAAGAGCGTAGAAGGGGAAGCAAAAGAAAAAGATGATTCTAGTAAAATAAATGTAGAACCTTTTTCTGAGCCAAATAAAGCTGCAATATCAACCCAAAAAGAAGCAGCATTTAAAGAACAGAGCTCTGTAATTAATATTGAGTTACCCATTCCACAGAGAATACTACTGGGTAAAACTATAAGAGGTTCCAAAGAAGTCTATTGGGAATTTGGGCATGATGAGTTAAATAATCGCCATATGCTTATCTTCGGTACCTCAGGTATGGGGAAGAGCTATGCAATCCAATGTCTTCTTTGGGAACTTGGTCGAATGGGAAAAAATTCTTTAATAGCAGATTATACAAATGGCTTCTTTGATAATCAGTTAGAACCAGAGATAAAGAGCCTAATTCGACCTATACAACATATTATTCGGAAAGAACCAATTAATATCAATCCTTTTAGACAACAAATGGAAAATATCGCAGGAGAATTTACACCTGAAAGTTTTGTAAGTACCGCACAGCGGGTAAGTGGTGTTTTTTCAGAAGTATATAATTTTGGTGATCAACAGAAATCTGCTTTATATCAAGCCATAAAATCATGGTTAGAGTTTAATGTTGATAAATGTATGGGATTATTGAATCTCATACCACGTCTTAAAGAAATTCAAGAGCAAAAAGATGTAATTGGATCATCTGCAGGGAGTGTAATTAGCAAGATTCAACCTTTTGTTGATCAAAACCCTTTTGGGATTGAAGATCCAGAGAGTTGGGATACGATTTTTAATGACCTTGAACATCATTGTCATATCATTCAATTGGCAGGGTTTGCAAAAGACGCTGCTCGTTTAATTATGGAATTTTTACTTATAGATATTTACTGGTACTATCGTGGGAAAGGAACCAAAGATACTCCACATGTCTTGGTATTAGACGAAGTACAAAATTTAGATCAACGGGAAGAAAGCCCTTTAGCTCAATTATTACGCGAGGGTCGTAAATTTGGATTTTCATTAATTCTTGCAACTCAGATTATGAGTAATTTAAAAAAAGATGAGAGAGATAGATTATTTAATGCAGCACATAAATTATTTTTTAAGCCAGTGGATACTGAGATTAAGAAATATGCAGAGATAGCTTCAATTTTCACGGATGAAAAAATCGATGTTTGGATTAAAAGATTAGCGTTATTAAAACAAGGTGAGTGTTATTCGCTTGGTCCTAGTCTGAATGAGACAACCGGTAGTCTGGAATTTAAAGCCTTCCCGGTTTTAATCACCTCCTTAAAGGATAGGTCAAACTTTGCAAAAAGATAATTCAGTGCATTATCGTTTACCGCGAAATTTTCATAAGACTTTTATTCCTGAACGTCAATACATTAATGCTATGTTGCGCTTTGCTGCATCGGGAGGCATAGGTAATTATCAAGACATTGCTTCTAAAACAGGTATTCCTATGGGTAGTTCAAGCGGCAAGGTGCCTTCAATTCTAGATTATTGTAGTGGAATGGGCTTAGTAAAGCTAAACAATAAATACAAGAAAGGGATAAAAAAACCTGAATTAACATCATTCGGGCGTACAGTTTTATTGAACGATCCCTTTTTAAAGGAGAGAATTACTCAGTGGATTGCTCATCTTAATCTCTGCAGTCCTATCTTTGGTGCAGACGTTTGGTATCATACTTTTTTTAATGGGTTTCATTCATTAGGTATGTCTTTTCAACGGGAAAGTTTAATAAAATATTTGGCCCTTATATATCAAATTAATCGCCCTAGCCTAATTGGCCCTCTAATTCGCATGTATCAGGATGAAGCATCATTTTATAGATGTAACGCTCTATCAGATAAAACCGGTTTAATTCATCGAAAAATACCACCAATTGCTGATGAGTTTGGGTTTGCCTATGGTGCATGGGTAGCGCAACTTATGAGTGATCATTTCCCACATAACAATCAGATTTCAGTAACAGAATTAGATGATAAGGCTGGCTGGCGTTTGATACCTGGGTGGAATATTATTGACGCTAATAAAGTGTTGGAATTAATTCAAAGAAAAGGAATTATCGAAGTCGACCGCACTATGAATCCATGGTTGCTACGGGCTACAAAAGTTACGGATGAATCATGGAAAAAAATATACGATGATTTAATTTAAGGAGTTAGTATGTCACAAATTTTAAAAGATATTGTATATTATCGAGGGGACCAGCTATTTAATGGAGCTGTTGACCTGAGTTGGTTTTTAAATAATATGCAAAAAAACCATGAGGCTGCCGAAGCTTTTGTTTTTCATGGGCCACAATACCATGGTGTTACTCAAGCTGATATTGGTATTGGCCATGGTCATCAACTTCAAGATACAGTAACCTTTACGAATTCTGTAGTTAAACGATGTTACGGTGAAGAAGATCAACCGTTTACTCTTGCAATTGCAGGTTACGGCACTGGAAAATCACATCTAGCTTTAACACTTGCTAATCTATTGAGTAAACCTGACGCTGATATATCTAAAAATATCTTGTCAAATATTGAAGGAGCAGATTTAAATATTGGAAAAGAAATAAAATTAAAACTTTTAGACTATGACAAACCATGCCTTGTTGTAGCACTGAATGGTATGCAAAATTTTGATTTAGCTGCTGAAATATCAAAGCAAATTTATAAGCAAATTAGAGATAAAAATATCGATACAAAAGCACTTGATGATTTACGGCCTCGTTTTATTTATGCAGTGAAAATATTAAGTTACTTAAATGATGCCTCGAAAAAAGAATTATTAAATTCTTTTGAAATTTCTAATCTTGAAGATGTGCTTAAAGCTCTTGAGGAACATGATGAACATGTTTATTCTCAAGTTCATGAATTTTTAATGATTCATGGTATTCCGATACAAGCCATTGGAGGTGAGTCTGTTAAAGACCTAATTACTACAGTCTCTCATGAGTACTGTGGAAAAGATAAACCTTATCAATCTTTAGTCTTTCTTTTTGATGAATTTGGTAGGTATATAGAATTTGCAACAACCCGAAGCCAAATTGCAGGCAGTGGAGTACTTCAAGATTTATATGAGAGTGTCCAGGCTTATCCTAATACAACTTGCTTTATCGGTTTTATACAGTTTGAACTAAATGCCTATGTACAAAGGATCTCATCTGAGTATAAAAATGAAATCCTTCGCTATATTTCACGTTATCAATCAGCAAATAAGGTCTATCTATCTATTAATTTAGAGACTCTCATTGCGAATCTCATACATAAGCAAGATATAAATAAGATAGATTCATGGTTTAATAATGAGTCAGCACGTGAAAAATCAATAAAAATATCCGGAAACATAAATAAATGGTTTCCTCAATCGTGTAATCATAAATTATGGAATACTCCTGAACAATTTCATAATGTGATTCGGAAAGGTTGTTGGCCTTTATCACCATTCGCAACATGGTTTCTTTATCATCTTACAGCCTCTGGTAAACACCTTCAAGAACGGTCTGCTTTAGCTTTACTTGGAGAAATCTTTCAGCGTTTTTCAAATTGTGAAATAACTGACACTGATACATGGTCTCTATCACCGGTTGATCTTTGGACGGATGAATTACAACAAGAGCTAATTGGCGCAGAGGAGGGGGGACAACTGGGTTCCATTACTCATGCCTATGCTTCTGTAATCTCTCGTTATAGTGAGCGGTTATTGGGAAATAATACAAAAATATTACGTGCTGTTGTTTTAGCTTCAAAGATGGGGATGCAAGTAGATAACCGGGATGAAGCAATAATAGCCTTAAGTGAATTATCAGGATTATCAACTATTGTAGGAAAACAAGTCATCAACCAGCTTCAAGATGAATACAACGTTCTAGGATGGGATGAGATTTTCAAAGCATTTGAAATATTGGGTGACACAGCTTCACGAACTCAATTTTTATCTTTTATAAAACAAAAAGTTTCTTTAATTTATAATGAAGAAGGAAAGTCAAAGCTTTTTATACTTAGAGCGACGGAGTGGTGTGAAAAACTTAAAGACCTTGATTGTGATTTCGCAGAAGAGAATAAGATTACAACAAAAGAGTGGTATTACAAAGGTGTAACATCAAATCTAGAAATGTTAGAAGCTAATCTTAAATTATCTGCTGATCGTTGGGCAGCAGCTATCTCTATAGAGGAACCACGTGGCTCAATTATTTATTGCTATATTGACCGAAACCATGATCTTTTGACTGTAGCTAGTGAAGTTAAGAAGCAGCTTAGAGATATAGCTGAAAAACATCAAGTTTTGGCATTACCAGTAATAGTGATATTGCTCTATGATGAAGAAGGAAAATTAGGACAATTATTAGCAGAATTTTCTGTTTTAGAGGAACACATAAGTCAAGAGGATAGTGTACATTTTGGTAATCTGGTTGATGCACATAAAGAAAAAACTTACAAACTGATACAGAATCAAATAGAAGATATGATAAAAAAAAGGCATTATATAACTTCACATAAACAAGAATTGGAATCTATTCTTTTAAAGCGTTTAGGGACGGACCTATTTAATCATATCTATTCGAGTGTATTACAATTTCCTTTTGATGGATTTAGTACATCAAGAGGAAATGCAGCAAATACTTGTTTCCAGTTAACAAATGAATTATTTCAAGGAATTCTTGATTACCACAAGATTCTCGCAAAACCACCCCAAGATAGGAATCGATCACTCACAGTTCTAAACAACCATTGGGGAGTTTTTACAACGGAAGGATCGATTTCGAGACGACCAAATGATCCCATTGTTCGAACTATTTCAGAAAAATGGGATAAACAATTGCTATCTGAAGGAAAACATTTATATATTGGAGAGGTAATAAAAGAGATTTGTCATCCCCCATATGGTGCAAATATTGCTTCCGCCGGTCTTTTGCTAGGGGTCTTTATTGCTCCACGGATTAATAATTTAGTAGTACAATTAAATGAGCAACAATTTGCAATTTCTCAAATGCTTCAGGATGGCATTTTTAAAGGAAAATTTCTCGATATTAATTCATTGCAGAACGCAGAATTAGTAACACTTGATGATCAAGCTTCTTCTGAATGGGAGAGCCTTTTGGATGAATGGGAAAATGAAAAAAGTTATTATGGGAAAATTGAATGTGTCAAAAGAGCTGAAGAATTAAAAAATAGAATACCAGTTCCGCCATCCCTTGTATTCCGTTATGAACATTTCAACCAGCAAAGCATTGAAGCTAAAGATGCTCTTGAAAAAATGGATGAAGATATGAATAGTGCCTTAGTACGAATCGACCGCGGCAAGGAGAAGGATAATGTTAGTGAATTAAGTCGAGGTGCATCAGATTTATTAAAACTTAAAAAGCAGATGATATCCAAAGTTCCAGCGTGGGCAGACCATCAAATAGATGAGCTTACGCCTTATATAGAAAAATCAAAACAAGAAATAATTCAAATTTTTTCCCATTGGCTTTCACAGCAAATACCAAGAGGAGATCAACCTGATCAAATAGGTGATTTTAAACACTGGTTACTGAACGTTATAGGAGGTAACTTGCAAAAGCTTGGACTAATAGAGCAGTATGAGGAACTTGTGGAAAGGACAAGCGAGTTGGTGAGAAGAGCGGAAATTACAGCTCAAGCAAAGCAGTTAGTTCGTGAAATAGAGTCTTATTTAACACAAAACAGAGAAGATGCTTTTCGGATTGTCCGGGTAGCCAAAATAAGAAGCTTACTTAAAATTAGCAATGACTATAAATCCCAAATAGAGGAGCTATCTTTACAAATTCAACTGGATATTTTAAATGAAATTCTTACTAAACTTTTTGAATTTATTAATAATTTAAAAAAGGTAGAAAAAGAGATTAGGGATCGTGCTTCTGCTTTATGGGATACTCAAATTCATTCTGAAAAGGAACTTGAGAATCTTCATTTAGAAGTTTCTACTTTAATCAAAATATTTGAAGGATGTGAAATGGATCTTGAAGATTTGTATGCAATGAAAAAAGCCTTACAGATGTTTCAACAATTTTGTTCGCAACTAAAAGATGACCAATTGACTTGGAATCAATTTCATAAACTTTCAGAGAAGCTTGTTAAAGAGATTAAGGTAAATTTTGAGGAAGAAGAATTGCCATGGTCTATTGATGAAATATTGCCATGTTTTATAAATAATATTACGCAACAAAGAAATGAGATGAGTTCAACATGGGTCAATAATATTAAATCAGAGTGTTCTTTAATTTTTACAATGGAAACAATTGATGCAAATCGTTTATATACAAAAGCAAATAACCCTCCGCCTTATATTACTGAACCCGATATGAAAGATCTTAATAAGATGATTAGCCAGATAGAAGAACATCTCAATAAACTAGCCGTTGAATGGCTAATTGAAAAATATCGAGAATTATCTGATTCTTCAAAAAAAGATTTTTTAGAAGTTGCAAAACAAATTCTTGAAGGAGAGCATTCTGAAGTGTGACGGGGGACGATTCTAGGTCGCATTAATCGAAATGTAGTAATCAGGATTAAAGTGTGAAAAAGAACCGTCTCTGAAACACACTTTAGACTGTTAGTTCACTCATTAAAATACTTTAAAAAGCGGACGGTTTAAGCGTCTGCCCGATCCACGAATTTTTCGTTGTTGACAGTAAAGATTGTTTGTGCCCCTGAGCAACAAAGTTATCTTTTTAAGTTTTATAAGAGGTTAAAATGGGAATAAAAATATTTCACACTGCAGACCTGCATCTGGGAATGCGTTTTGCAGGATACCTAGATGTTCAGGATGAACTTATCAATGCGAGGTATGAAACACTTGAAAAGTTGGTTTCATTAGCCAACCGGGAAGACTGTACTCTTTTTGTTATGGCCGGTGATTTGTTTGACCGGACAACGCTTAATGTCAAAGATATTTCCAGGGCTGCCAGGGTACTTAATGAGTTTAATGGTGAACTGATAATTGTACTGCCTGGTAACCACGATTATTACACTCATGACAGCAATTTGTGGAATGAATTCTCCAAACATGCAGGTGACCGTGTTTTAATTCTTAAAAATCTTGATATATATGACCTTAATAAATATCACTTAAAAATTAAGATTTATGCTGCACCATGCAGTGCAAAACACTCGAGTGAGAACATGATTAAGTGGGTTAATTCCGAGAAAAGTTCTGAGGATGATTCAATAAAAATCGGTTTAGCACATGGAAGCCTTGAAGGTGTCTCTCCTGATTTTGATAAAACATATTATCCCATGACCCGGAAGGAATTGAAATCTTCCGGGCTTGACCTGTGGCTGCTTGGCCATACTCATCTGCCGTGGCCTGAAAATCCGGACAAAAACTCCAGAATTCTTATTCCCGGGACTCCGGAACCTGACGGCTTTGACTGCAGCCACCGAGGCAGTGCCTTTATTATTGAGCTGGAATCATCTTCGGAGATGAAAGTTCAAAAAGTGAGTACCGGGAAATACCGCTTTTCTATCAACCAGGTTTCACTCTATGATGATAACGACATTACTTCAATGAAGCGAAAATATACCGGTGATGAATTCAGCAATGTGGTGTTGCGCCTCATCTTAAAGGGGCGATTGAGAAAGGAAGAGTTAGACCGGGTCGAAGAAGCCATAGGCTTAATAAAGGATAATGTGTTGCTTCTTCAAACAGTTAAAGATGAATTGCAGGAGTCAATTACAGCTGATCTTATTAACAGTAAATTTACAGAAAATTCATTTCCGCATCAGCTTCTTTCCTCCCTGCTTGAAGAGAAGGAAGAGATATCTTTTAAGTCGCTGCAAAAAGCCTATGACCTAATAAGGGAAGTACGCCATGAAACTTAAGAGTATACAGTTAAAACCATTTGCCGGAATTTCAGACAAGAAAGTTGAATTTTATCCGGGGCTTACGGTGATACTTGGCCCTAATGAGGCAGGTAAATCTACTTTGTTAAATGCTTTAAAATCTGTACTTTTCACCGAGGTTGAATTAACAAAGACAAGATTTGACAAATTGATGAAAGAATATATGCCGGTTAAAGGTGGAGATACGATTAGAGTTTCTCTTGAATTTCAAGTGGAAGGAAAAGATTACTTTCTTGAAAAAATATGGAAGCCCGGAAACAGGAAAGGTTCGTCAATTCTTAAATCTTCCGATCAGGGGGAATTTACTATAGATGGAGAAGTATCCAGATTAATAGATAAACTTCTTCCTGCCCATCAGGGTACTGTAAACAATATATTATTAACCTGGCAGTCTTCGCTGGATAAAACAATGGATATACTACACGATGAAGACGTAAATATCAGGCCGGATCTGGGAGCTATTCTCAGGTCCTCAGTCATGGAAACAGATGGTGTGTCAGTAGAAAAGTTTAGGTTAAGACTTGATCGGGAACATGAAGATTATTTTCAACATTGGGATATGGAAAAAGGAGCACCTGAAAATGGTCGGGGCATAAACAATCCTTTTAAAAAAGGTGTAGGAAGGATACTAAAAGCCTATTATGAAAAAGAAGGAATTGAAAAAGATTATGATGAAACCTATAAGCTAGAAATAGAAATTGATGAAGTAAATAAAAAGATTCAGGATGAGGAAAGTAAGCAAAATAAAATTAAGTATGAAATAAATCAATATAAAGGTATAAAATCTCAAATACAGGAACGTCAGCAAATAGAAAATGATTTGAGAACGATTGACCATGAAACAGAAGAGATAAAAAAGATTAGTAAAGAATGGCCGATTAAAGATAATTGGCTGTTAAAGGAAGTTGACCCCATAGTTAGCAAAATGGAAGAAAAGAAGAAAAAGCTCGCAAAAGAAGAAGATGAATCCCGCCAGAATCAAGGAAACAAAGAATTTCGCAAATGGTTTAAGAATCTACATAAGCTCCATAAAAAAATAGAAGATGCTGAAAATAAACTTTCCAAAGCTAAAAAGGTAACAGAAGAAGACATTGAATTACTTAAAAATAAAAAACAGGAAGTAAAGGATCTTGAAAATAAAATTAAGGCTTCAAAGCTGACCATATCATTTTTTGCTAAAAATCAGCAAGTTTTAAAACTTAAAGACGTATCAGAAAAAGAGGAAACTCTTACCTTGGGTCAAGGTGAAAAAATAGAAAAAACCTTCCCGGGCAAATTGACCTTGGAACATAAGGACTGGAAAATGGAAGTTCAGGCAGGAGAAGGTGAAATAGATAGATTGATTTGCGAAAAAGAGGAAAAAACAAAAGAAATCGAATACGAATTTAAAAGACTTGGAGTAGATACTTTTGAAAAAGCTCAATCTACTAATAGTGAATACGAGAGACTAAGAGGTGAAGTTGAGTATGCTAAGCGTAGTTTTATAGAAGAGCTTGGGGAAGAAAGATATGAGGAGTTAGAAGAAAAATATAAACAACTGGGGAAAGAAAAACAAGTACGTCCTTTAGAGAAGATATCTGTCGAGCAGGTTCGTCTTGAGCTGGAACTTGAAGATCTTCAAAAGAAAAAGAAGGAAGGAGTAGAGCAGATTAAGGTCTGGAAAGAAAAATATGGAAGTCACGATGAAATGATTTCCCTGCTTGGGGGCAAACAGCATAAGCAGAATGAATTAAAGAAAAAACTGGAAAATCTTGCCATGTTGCCGGATGGATTTGATGATTATAAGAGTTTTTATGATTATATTGACAGACTTAATGATAATGACCGAAAAGTTCAGGAAGAGATTTCAGGTTTACGAGAACAAAAGATTACCATAGAAAGTCAAAAACCTGATCAATCCTCTGAGGAACTTAAGATGCAGCTTGGTGAATCAGAGCAAAATTTTCAAAGAACACTTCTTGATGGAAAGGCTGTGGCTCATATAAAAGAAAAAGCAATTGATTTACTTGAGAAAATGGATATAAAAACTTATGAAGGATTTCAAAATAAATTCGTAAAATATTTTATTCATATGTCAGGAAAATCTTTTTCCAGGGTTGAAATGGAACAGGATCTTCCTGGAAAATTAATAAAGGATGATGGCTCAGAACTTACTTATAATCTGCTTTCATTTGGCACAAAAGACACATTTTCTCTGGCTTTACGGCTTACTATGGCAGAATATTTTCTCCAGGATAAATCAGGGTTTCTTATACTTGATGACCCTCTTGTAGACATGGACTTAGGTAGGCAAGCTCTGGCTGCAGGGCAGATTAACGAATTTGCAAAAACCAGACAGGTCATCTTTTTAACCTGCCATCCCCAAACTGCCAAATTGTTAGACGGTAAATGTATTAAAATGGCTCCTGTAAAATAAAGAAGTTTTTATTTACAACTTATTGTTATATGAAAATCGTACTATTTAAAATATTTTAGAAGGCAGAGCACTTCTCTATCTAACTAGACCAACAATAGGAGGGTAGTATCGTGATTAAAAAAGTTAAAACTATTAAAGATTACGCCGTTTTTCTTAACTTTAATTGGGATAATTCTGTAAGAGACAAAGGGAATAATATTAGCGAATTTAAAAATTTAAATATTATTTATGGCAGGAACTATTCCGGTAAAACAACTTTATCACGTATATTTAGGAGCTTTGAAAAAGGAGTATTGCATGAGAGATATCCTAATTCTAAATTTGAACTTAAACACACAGGCACTCAGTTACTTAACCAAGCTAATTTGCAAAATCATAATTATACGATTAGAGTGTATAATAAAGATTTTGTTACCGAAAATTTAAAGTGCTTAATTAATCCAGAAGAAAATATTGAGGCATTTGCAGTTGTTGGGAAAGAAAATGTTGATATTGAAAAAAAAATTAGAGAAAAAAAAGAAGAATTAGGTGATGAGAACAGCGAAACCGGTCTCAAACAACAGCTTTTAGTTGAGGAAGGGAAGTATAGAGAAAAAGAAAAATTATATACAGATTCATTTCTTGACCTAGAATCGAAATTGAGAAAAAAAGCGAATGATGACATAAAAAGAAATTCTCTATATAAAGAAGTAACATACAATATTAACAACATAAAAAGTGATATTGAAATAGTAAACAAGAGTTTCCGTCATGAATTAACAGAAAAAAATATCTCCGATAAAAAAGCCTTATTAAAAGAAGAGGCAAGGGAAAATATTTCTAGTATAACACCATTTGAGCCATCTTTTAGAGATTTATTTAAAAAGAGTAAACAATTACTAAAAAAGCAAATCAAACCATCAGCGCCTATTTTAGAATTAATCAATAAT
>Ga0268279_1001567_pt1 | contig 12400 bp, 11 predicted proteins | sample saktaG_6_FD_190142 | JGI IMG/M metagenome (GOLD analysis project Ga0268279, IMG submission 190142) | Saline water microbial communities from Sakinaw Lake, British Columbia, Canada - sak_2010_1_5_80m | ecosystem: Environmental > Aquatic > Non-marine Saline and Alkaline > Saline ...
CTTAATTTCAAAAAGCAAATTTTTTTTATTGGCGGCGGGGTTATGCTCCTATTTTTTTTCTCCTTTCTGGATTACCATTTTTTAAGGAACTCAAGCAATTATCTTTATCTTTTGGGGACCGCCGCCTTAATCATTGTCCTGATTTTTGGGGAAACGGTTAGAGGCACGCGCGGTTGGTTTTTTTTCGGCACCTGGAGTTTCCAGCCGGTGGAATTTATAAAAATTATTTTAATAATATTTCTGGCCCGTTTTTTCTCGGTTCTCGCCACTCAATTAAGGCCCTGGAAGCATCTCATTCTATCCGGCGCCGGCGGGTTGTTCTTTGTGATCCTTATTCTTCTCCAGCCTGATTTCGGCTCGGCCCTGATTTTACTTTTAATCTGGCTGGTGATGGTAATTATGGCTGGCTTCAGTAAAAAGCATTTTTTAATTATTGCTTTAATTCTTCTAACTGTTCTTCCCGGACTCTGGATGTTTTCTTTTAAAGACTATCAAAAGCAGCGCGTCCTGACTTTTCTAAATCCATCTTTTGACCCGCTAAACCAAGGTTATAACGTCGCCCAGGCCATAATCGCCGTCGGCGCCGGCGGGCTTACCGGCCGGGGCATAGGTTTCGGCTCCCAGTCCCAGCTTAAATTCCTGCCTGAAGCCCAGAATGACTTTATTTTTGCGGTTATTTCCGAAGAATTAGGGTTTTTGGGCGTTTCGCTGGTAATTTTATTTTTCGCGATTTTCTTTTACCGCTGCCTGGCCGCTTTAGAGAAAATAAACAATGATTTCGGCATATTTTTTATTTTAGGCGCAGTGGGCTTGATTTTTATGGCAATGTTTATTAATATTGGTATGAACATAGGAGTTTTGCCCGTGATAGGGATTTCCCTGCCTTTTGTTAGTTATGGCGGCAGTGCCATATTTTCCGCTTTTATTTTAGTTGGCATTATAGAAAGCATTATAATCAGATCAAAGATTAATTACTAACCACTACGAATTACAAATCAGTACGAATATACGAATATAATACAAAACATTTTAATGAGAATTCGTAAATTCGTAATAAATTCGTAATTCGTAGGGTATAAATATGATTAAAGAGATAAAATTAGAAGCCCAAATCAGAACCAAGGAGAACGGAAAGCCGAAAAAAATAAGAAGCCAGAATTTTATTCCGGCGGTTTTATACGGACCGAGTATGGAGAGCAGAAATTTGAAAATAAAAAAAATCGATTTTGAAAGAATTTTTGCCTTGGCTGGAGAATCAAGCCTAATTGATCTGGCTATTTCCCAGAAAAAACCGGTTAAAGTTTTAGTCAAAGAAGTGCAAAAAGACCCTTTAAAAGCCACGATTATCCACATTGATTTGTATCAGGTGGATATGAATAAAAAGATTACGACGGAAATCCCTTTGCATTTTATCGGCGAATCCGAGGCGGTAAAGGAACTGAGCGCGGTTTTAGTCAAAGATATCGACAGGGTGGAAGTGGAGTGTTTGCCTGGAGACTTAGTAAGCCATATTAATGTTGATTTGTCGGTTCTTAAGAATTTTCATGATGCCATAAAAACAAATGACTTGAAACTGTCGGCCGGGATGAAACTGGTTAATGAAACGAACGATATCGTGGTTAATGTGATAGAACCGAAAGTTGAAGCCGCAGAAGTTCCGGCTGAAGAAGTTCCGGCTGAAGGCGAAGAAGCAGAAGCGGGCGAAAAAGAAGAAGGAGGGGAGAAAGAAGAAGCCCGGGCACTGGCCAAAGAAGGCAAGAAAAAAGAATAAGCCCCGCACCTTTTTACCGCGAAAATAAAGGTTTTTGATAAAATTAAAATTCTTTTGAAAAAAATTAATACTTCAAACTCCGCCCGGAAAAGGTGCGGGGTAAGACTTTAAATAAGAGGAGGATGGTTATAAGAGATCTCAAAAATTCTTTCGATCTCGGAGCGGAAGAAAAAAAAGACAGTAAAAAAACTGCTGGTTCGGATTGGCGGATTATTTGCTATGTTTTTATTATCCTATTCTTAGTCTTGGCTTTTATAACTTTTACTTATTTAATCACTTTTTATCCTGATTTATTCAATCGGATAAGCCGTAACTTAAATACCCGAGGAAACAGCCAGCCGGCGGAAGAAGTTTGCCCCGGCTGTCTGCTCCGTTCTATCGACGGCTATCCGGTTCCGGCTGGGCGGGAAAATCTATTCCCGGTGGCTGTGGTCGTAGACAATCACCCGGCCGGCCGGCCGGCCTTTGGACTGGCGGAAGCTGATTTAGTTTACGAAGCCGAAGCCGAGGGCGGAATAACCAGATATCTGGCCTTTTTCGCCAATGGCCAGACAATAGAAAAAATCGGGCCAATAAGGAGCGCTCGGCCGTATTTTGTTGACTGGGTAAAGGAGATGTCCGCCCTTTTTGTTCACTGCGGCGGCAGCCCGGAAGCTTTGGCAAAAGTATATAAAGAGAATATTTTTGACTTCAACGAGTTTTACCAAAGCTCTTATTTCTGGCGCGATGAGCAAAAACCCGGTCCCTATAATATTTTCACTTCCTCAGCCAATTTGGGAAAATATCTGGGAGGCAAAAATTTAACCGAAGGTAAATTTTTAAGCTGGCAGTTTAAGGAAGAAGCGCCGGCCAACACTCCCGCCAGCGATATAGAAATAGGTTTTAAATCCCCTGATTTTGTGGTAAAATGGAAGTATGATAAAATAAATAATGAATATATCCGCTATCTAGCCGGGGAGATTCAATCTGACGGAAATGACAAAAAGGAAATCAGGACGAAAAATGTTATTATCCAATACCAAGAAGCAAAGGTTCTTGACAAAGAGTTAAGGTTAAAAATTGAAACTTTGGGTGGGGGCTTGGCTATTATTTGTTTGGACGGTGGATGCCGAGAAGGGGAGTGGCGCAAAGAAAGCCTGGCCGCCCGCACCAGGTATTATATTGGCGAAGAAGAAGTAAAATTTAATCCCGGAAAAATTTGGGTGGAAATAGTCAGGCCGGAATTAGAAATAGCTTACCCCGTTAAATAGTTACGAAGTAAATTTAACGGGGGGCTTACTAATAAAAATACTAATACTGCAGATTTTAAATTTTGAATTGTTGACAGACAATATTGGACGGGGAGCATGTCCGGAGATGGGCCGGGGAAAAGACGCGCCGAACGGCTACACAATTCAAACTTTTGACTGAGGTCGCATAATACATAACGTGGAACGCATAACAAAACTTATATTTCTATAATTGCCAAACGATTATGACCAGCCAGGTCTTTTTTTATTTGGAGTTTCGCTTCGGGAAGATGTTTTTTTATTAATCTTTTTATTAGATTCATCTGGCGAGGATCAAATTCTAATAAACATATTAACCCTTGTCGGCAGACCACGGCTAACCGGACTATTTGTTTAAGAAGCTCTTTGTAGGTTTGTAGGCCGTTTTTACCAGCAAACAAGGCGATTTCTGGTTCAAATTTAAGGCCAACAGTTTCCATGGAGCAATTATTTTTCCATTCTTTCCAGCCATAAGGAAGATTAGCCAGAATTATTAATTTGCGATTTGCGATTTGCGATTTGCGATTTTTTATAATTGGTTCCAGCAGATTACCCTGAATAAATTTTATTTTTTTATTAATCTGATGAAGCCTAGCGTTTTTTCGGGCAACGGTTAAGGCTGGTTTAGAAATGTCAGTAGCGAGTAATTGGTAATTTACAATTAGCCCGCCTGCCCGCTTCGCCGAATCAAGGCGAGCCGGCGAAGCAGGTAACTTGGATTTTAATAACTTAGCTAAAGTTATAATAATACACCCTGATCCGGCGCCAACATCAATTATAGTATATGCCCTTTTACCGTGTTCCATGTTATGTGTTGTGCGTTTTGCGTTACGCGTTATGAAATCCAGTGCTTCTTCTACCATCAGCTCCGTCTCCGGGCGGGGGATAAGAACGTTTTTATTGACGAAAAAGTTGAGGTCATAGAATTTTTTCTGACCGATTAAATAAGCGATTGGCTCGCCCTTAAGACGACGGCTGATTAACTCTTTATAATGGTTAACCTGATTTTTAGTTAATTTTTTTTCCGGATAAGTAAACAAAATTTCCCGCGGTTTTTTTAAAATATAAGATAATAAAACTTCCGCCTCTAGAGCCGGATTTTTTATCTCATTTTTTTTAATTTGTTCCGCTGCCGCCCTTAGTGTTTCTCTTATCTCCATTTTGTGCTATTATTTTATCACCGCCAGGGTATAAAAAGTGCAGGAGGCAAGCCATCCAAAACCCCACTTTTTTCGCGATGGTTCCAGACTGTGTGCTCGCTCTGGCGGTTTTTCTTTATATTACAGTTGCGTTTTTAATTCCTTAATAATATTGCCGATATCCCCATCCATAATCCGAACAATTGAGTGCCACGATTTTTGAATGCGATGATCAGTAACGCGGTCCTGCGGGAAATTATAGGTCCTTATCTTATCGCTTCTTTCCCCGCGGCCGAATTGCTGCTTTCTTTCCGCTGATTTTTTTTCCCGTTTTTCTTCCTCGGCTTTTTGCAGAAGGCGGGAACGAAGAATCTGCATGGCCTTTTCCTTGTTCTGGTGCTGGGATTTCTGGTCCTGGCATTGGACGATTAAACCGGTCGGCAAATAAGTAATGCGGATAGCGGAATTAGTGGTATTAACTGACTGGCCGCCTGGGCCGGAAGAAGCGAAAGTATCAATGCGGATATCATTGGAATTTATTACCAAATCCACCTCTTCCGCTTCGGCTAAAACCGCGACCGTAGCTGTTGAAGTGTGGATCCGGCCCTGCTTTTCCGTTTCCGGCACCCTTTGCACGCGGTGGGTTCCGCCTTCATATTTTAAGTTGCCAAAAACGTTTTTGCCCTTTATTTCAAAAATAATTTCCTTAAATCCGCCAATGCCGATGCGGTTGGAATTAAGGATTTCCGTTTTCCAGCCCTGCCTTTCGGCAAACCGGGAATACATCCGGAAAAGGTCAGCCGCGAATAAAGCTGATTCGTCTCCGCCTGTGCCGGCCCGGATTTCCATAATGACGTTCTTTTTATCCCTCGGGTTAGATGGCTTTAATTTAATTTCTATTTCATTTTTTAATTTCTCATACTTCTTCTCCAGCTCAGCTAGCTCTTCCTGGGCCATTTCTTTCATCTCTCCATTCGGCTCCTCCTTTATTATTTTTTCATTTTCCTCAATCCGTCCGCTTATTTTTTCCAATTCCAAAACCATCCCCGCTATTTCTTTAATTTCCGCATGCTGCTGGGAAATCTCGACTAATTTTTTGGGGCCAGATATGGCTTTTGGGTCAGCCAGCTTCTCTTCCAGATCTTTTAATTTTTTCTTTATTTCTTCGTACATATTTCTATATAAAAACAGCTATTCTTTCTTAATTATACCACAAATAAAGAATAGCTGCTTTTTTGAGTTCTTATTTTTTATCTTTCTTTTCTTCTGCCTTAACTGTAATTTCTTTCTTCGCCCTCACTTTAGCTTTAGCCGCCCTCTTAACCCTTTTGCCTTTATGGGTCTTCGCCACTTCTTTTTGCGCTTTAACCCTGGCGTGGAATTTTTCTACCCGGCGGGCGGAGTCAACTAATTTTTGTTTGCCGGTATAAAAAGGATGGCAGGCGGAACAAAGCTCGGTTTTGATTTCTGCTAAAGTTGAACCAGTAGCAAAAGTATTACCGCAAGCGCAGGTAACTTTTGCGTCTTTATAATATTTTGGGTGAATATCTTTTTTCATAGCTTAAATAAAAAAATAATATAAAAATAAAATAATAAAATAATTTAGTCTTTTCTCCTCCTTGATAAAGGGGGTTGGGGGATTGGGTGGGGTGTAAATAAAAAAGCACTAGGATATGTGCTGTTTTAGATACTAACATAAAAGTAAAAAATAAGCAAGATTGACAAATTAAACAATACATTCAGGCGCATCAACAAATCTGGTTAGAAGATTTATAGAGAACCGAGCCGAGTTGTTAAAATCCAGTTTTTTATTATTTTAATTTTTCTGTTATAATAAGGGCATGACTAAAATTGCTAATATTGCCAAAAACACTTCCTATTTGACCCTAGCTTTGATTCTGCAAAAGGTCATTTCTTTTACCTATTTTACGCTTTTGGCGCGCAATTTAGGGCCAGAGAATTTAGGTAAATATTATTTTGCCATTTCTTTTACTACGATTTTTGCTATTTTTATTGATCTGGGTCTAATAAATGTTTTAACCAGGGAAGTGGCAAAAACGCAAGAAAGAGCTAAAAAATTGCTGGGTAGCGTTTTAGTTATAAAACTACCTTTAGCGGCTTTAGCCCTGTTGGTAGTGGGGGTAATGATAAATTTAATGGATTATTCGGATTTAGTCCGCAATTTAGTTTATCTATCTTCGGCCTGTATGATTTTGGATTCTTTTTCCACGACTTTTTTTGCCGTTATCCGCGGTTTTCATAATTTAAAATTTGAAAGCATTGCCTCAATAGCTTTTCAATTAATTGTTATGAGCTTTGGTTTAACCGCTCTTTATCTGGGTATGAATCTTTATTGGATAATGGGAGCCCTGGTTATGGCCAGTACCTTTAACTTTCTATATTCATCTTTTATACTCTGGAGAAAATGGCATATTAAAATAATCCCTAAATATGATAAGGTTTTAATAAAATTAATTATAAAAATAGCTGTTCCTTTCGGCTTGTTCGCTGTTTTCCAAAGAGTTTATACTTATCTTGACTCGGTTTTATTATCAATCATGGCCGGAGACAGGTATGTTGGCCTTTACCAAGTGGCTTTTAAAATAATTTTCGCTTTGCAATTTTTGCCTTTGGCTTTTATGGCTGCGCTTTATCCTGCCATGAGCTCTTATTGGTTAAATAATAGGCAGCAGCTATCTATTACTTTTGAAAGAGCCATGAAATATTTAATTATAATTTCTCTTCCTATTACTGCTGGCACGATTGTTTTAGCAGATAAAATTATCTTAATCTTTAAATCCGGGTATGGAGAAGCAATTCTGCCTTTACAAATTGCCATAGCCTCGCTTTTATTTATCTTTATAAATTTTCCCATTGGCTCCCTTCTTAATGCTTGTGATAAACAGAAAATCAACACCACAAATATGGGGATTGTTATGGTGGCCAGTATAATTTTAAATTTATTATTAATCCCGAAATTCCAGGCCATTGGCGCCAGCATTACGGTTCTGGCCACTAACGCCCTTATGTTTATTTTAGGAATTTATTGGGTAGGAAAAATTATTGAATATAAAAGCGGAAAAGTTATTATCACTTTCTTAAAATCATTATTGGCAATTTTAGTTATGGGGATAATTGTTTTTTACTTAAAACCACTAACAAATATATTTGTCATTACAGTAATCGGAGGAATAATCTATTTTATCCTGCTGTTCTTAATGGGCGGGTTTAGGAAAGAAGATGTGATGAGTATATACAACTCTTTTTTTAATAAATCCAAAGAATCTGTCTAAATCTGTTTAAACCCATGCAAAAAAAGCATTGATTTAGACAGATTAAAACAGATAACTTATACATGAGAATACTATTATTCACTCTTGAATATCCGCCGTTCAAAGGCGGCATAGCTAATTATTATGGCAATCTAATAAAGCACTGGCCAGAACCAGATAAAATTTTTATTTTACATAATAACCAAGGCAGGCTGATAAAGAACTGGCTCCTGCCTAAATGGCTGTTAGCTATCTGGCACCTTAGGAAAAATATTAAAAAAAATAAAATAGGCCATGTTTTAGTCGGCCATATTTTACCCTTAGGCACAGCTACATATTTAATCTTTAAAATAAACAAAGTCAAATATTCTGTCTTTTTGCATGGCATGGATTTCACGTTTGCAATCAAATCGCCAAGAAAAAGATGGTTAACTAAAAAAATTCTAAAAAACACCGCTAACATAATCTGCGCCAATGCCTATACTGCAAAATTAGTAAAAGACTTTTTAAAAACTGATATTACAAATAACACAATTAAGGTAATCAATCCTGGAATCAACAGTCAGGCAACACGAAACACCCGCCTAGGGGCGAGGCAAGTACAACACGAAACACGAATTAAAGAAAGATATAATCTGGAAAATAAATTTGTATTATTAACTGTCGGCCGTTTAGTTAAGAGAAAAGGTATGGATACGGTTTTAGCTAGTTTGCCAGCTACCTTAAAACAAGTGCCGAATTTAGTATATGTTATAGTCGGCAACGGGCCCGAATTAACTAATATTCAATCTTTAATAACAAAATTAAAACTAGAAAAAAATGTAATTATAATTACTAATGCTGATGATAAGGAAAGAAATGTTTGGTATAATATTTGTGATATATTTATAATGCCAGCCAGAAACATAGATGGGGACTTTGAAGGCTTTGGCATAGTTTATTTAGAAGCTAATTTAACCTCTAAACCAGTTATTGCCGGAGATAGTGGGGGAGTGAAAGACGCGGTTGTTAACGGCCTTAACGGACTACTTGTTAATCCGGAAAGTACAAAAGAAATTACTAAGGCAATTATTAGATTAGCCCATGATAAAAATCTAAGGGAAAAATTAGGCGAGCAGGGGAGACAACGGGCGATAAAGGAATTCAGCTGGGAAAAACAAGTTAAAAAAATATATAATATTATAAAATAAGAAGTCCTTAAAAAATAAGCGCTTCTTATTATTAATAAAATATCAATGATTAGTATTATTATTCCAATTTATAATCAGGTCAACAAACTATCTAAATGTTTAAATAGTATTTTAAACCAGATTTATAAAGACTGTGAAGTTATTGTGGTTGATGACGGCTCTATTGATAATCCAGAGTCTATTTTAAAAAATACTGATTTAAATAAGTATTTTAATACCTATTTTTTAAAACAAGAAAACAAAGGCGCTCCGGCAGCCAGAAATAGGGGATATCGCCAAGCCCAGGGCCAGTATCTCTTCTTCTGCGATGCAGACACGGTTTTAGAACCACAAGCCCTAGAAATAATGATAAACACGCTTAAAAAGCATCCAGAAGCCAGCTATGCTTATTCTTCTTTCTTGTGGGGCAAAAAATTATTTAAGCTAGGTCCGTTTGATGAAAAAAAATTAAGAACAATGCCTTGCGTTAATACTATGTCTTTAATCAGGCGAGAGCATTTCCCCAAAAATGGCTGGGACGAATCTATAAAAAAATTGCAGGATTGGGATTTATATTTAACTATGCTGGCCCAAGGCCATAGAGGAATTTGGATTAATAAAGTCTTATTTAAAATTTACCCAGGTGGGACTATTAGCAACTGGCTGCCTTCGTTTGCCTATAAATTATTTCCGTTTTTACCAAGTGTTAAAAAATATAATCAGGCCGTGGCTACCATAAAATCTAAGCATAACCTGAATTAATTATGTTTAAAAAAATAATATTACTTATTGCCACACTATTCATATTATTTATTGCACTTAGTTTAATTGTCTTGTTCCTAAACATAAAACCTAAAATAAGCAAGGTTCTGATAAACAGCAAGGAAATAAAAGTTGAAATCGCTGACACGCCGAAAAAACAATATAAAGGTCTTAGCAACAGAGACAGCCTTTGCCAAGATTGCGGAATGCTTTTTATATTTCCGGACAAAGCGGGAAGAACCTTTGTTATGCGCAATATGCTTTTCCCGATAGATATCCTCTGGATTGATGGAGAAAAAATTGTTAAAATAGACGAGGAATTGCCGCTACCAATTTCTCCGGAGGGAGGGGAATATCACAGCGGCCAGCCGGTTGATTATGTTTTGGAAGTGAGTAACGGCTTCTGCCAAGAGAATAATATCAAAGCAGGGGATAGAGTGGAATACTTGAAATAACCAATAACCAAGAAACAATAACCAAACAAATTCCAATATTCAATAACCAATAATCAAATGGTTTGGTTATTGGAATTTGATTATTGATTATTTTTAATTTATGATAAATTTGTTTGACAAAAAAACCTGGCGAATTATTTTATTTATATTCTTAGCGGAATTATTCTCGATTTTTGCTTTCTTGTTGCCTGATTTTGAAAAAGTAGCTTTTTTTATTATTGCCGCCTTAGTTTTAATCTTGTCTTTAATCAAAATAGAATACGGGATTTTTATACTCCTAGCGGAATTATTTATCGGCTCTAAGGGATATCTATTTTATTTTGAAAACGGCGGGACGGTAATTTCTATCCGGATCGCTTTATGGCTTATTGTTATGGCGGTTTGGTTGGGAAAATTTCTAGTAAGCTGGGCAAGAAATAAACAACTTCTCAGGCTGGAACTCAACAAAAAAAATATTTATTTTTATTATTTTACCTGCTTGCGCAGGCAAGTTATTTCTCGCCAGAGGCGGATCAGCCCTTGGCTGATATTTTTATTCATTTTTATAACGTGGGGCTTAATAAATGGTTTTATAAACCATAACAGCTTCCCTAATATATTCTTTGACTTTAACGGCTGGCTGTATTTTGCCTTGATTTTCCCAATTTATGATTTGATAAAAAACAAAGAAAATATTTATAATTTAGGCAGGGTTTTTCTGGCGGCCATGATTTGGCTAAGCCTTAAAACTTTCTTTTTTCTTTTTGCTTTCTCCCATAACTTTTCCGGAGTAGTTTCTGAATTATACAAATGGGTGCGCGCTACGGGCGTCGGGGAAATAACTCCGGTCCAGGGCGGTTTCTATCGGATATTTTTCCAATCACACATCTTTATTCTCATTGGCTTTTTTATACTTTTAACATTTTTTTCAAACCAACTATTTAAAGATAAAAAAATTCTTACTTCTTATTTTACTTTTTACTTTTTACTTCTTACTTCATCACTGTCCGTTATCCTAATAAGTTTCTCGCGCAGTTTTTGGGTAGGCCTGGCCGCCGGTTTATTATTTTATTATTTTTCACCTTTGGCGGGCATTATTTCTCGCCAGAGGCGGGTCAGCCTTTGGCGGGCATTATTTTATAAATGGAGAATGGTTATAAAAATGGCCGCCGTCTTATTGATGGCTGGAGCAGTGGCTGTAGGATTAATTTTAATTATTGTCAAATTTCCTTATCCGCAACCATTAGGAGGATTTGATACCGCTTCTCTTTTTTCCGAAAGGATAAGCAAAACCGATGAAGCAGCTATTTTTTCCCGCTGGCAGCTGTTGCCGCCTCTATGGACCGCCATAAAACGAAATCCAGTCTTAGGCTCCGGCTTTGGCGCAACCGTTACCTATTATTCAAAAGACCCGCGGGTCCTGGAGTCGACTCCGGCCGGCGAATATACGACTTACGCTTTTGAATGGGGCTGGTTGGATATCTGGTTGAAATTGGGGCTTTTAGGTCTGCTGACTTATTTGATATTAATTGGCAAAATTGTTTACAGCGGTTTCGGGCTAAAAAACAATTTAGCCAGCAGTTTAGCCATCGGGCTAATAGTGGTCGCAGTTGTCAGCTTTTTCAGCCCCTATACTAACCATCCCCTGGGAATCGGCTACTTAATAATTGCCGCAGCGGCCATAGAAAGGCTTAAAGCAGGCACCAGTCTTGCCTAATTTTTTATTGTATTGTATATTGTGAATTATATTATCTAATTTTTCCGCATGATACCCATACGCACCTTATGCGTTATGCCCGCCCGCCATCGCAAGCATGAGCTTGCTCAGGCGTTGCGGGCGGGCGTTATGCGCTTCAGCGAAAATATGCCTGACCAAATAATATCTCAAGACGGTTATGACAAACTAAAGAAAGAATTGGATTATTTAATAAACGTCAGGAGAAAAGAAATCGCGGAAAGAATTGAAAAAGCCAAAGAGTTGGGAGATTTAAGTGAAAACGCTGAATATCAGGACGCCAAAGATGAGCAAGCTTTTAACGAAGGCCGGGTTATGGAAGTAACCAACCTCCTTAAAAATTTAACGGTAGTGGAAGACGACCATGAGAAAAAGAGTGGAGTAACTATGGGATCAAAAGTAACGGTAAAGAATAACGGAGGAATAGAAAAAGAATATACCATTGTCAGTTTTAACGAGGCTGATCCAATCGCCGGAAAAATCTCTAATGAATCTCCCTTGGGTGTGGCTTTCTTAGGGAAAAAGCAGGGGAATAAGGTAAGAGTTAGTACTCCTAAGGGTGAGGTTGAATATGAAATAATAAAAATTGAATAGAAGTTTATTTTACCAAAAGATAAAAAGCAGCCTTAAGTGCTGCTTTTTTGACTTTTATATAAAAATGTCTTAAAATATTAATATTAATTAACGTATTAATAGGGGGCTGTCACTGAATGCGCTTTTGTTACGAAATTCTCAATTTTCGTGGCGAAAAATTAAAAAAGCGACAACGTTTATATGTAAATATAAGCGGAGGAGTTTTTTGAATTTTGTAGCAGAAAATTGAAAATTGCAGTAGAAATGGCATTCGGTG
>Ga0268279_1001573_pt1 | contig 12372 bp, 13 predicted proteins | sample saktaG_6_FD_190142 | JGI IMG/M metagenome (GOLD analysis project Ga0268279, IMG submission 190142) | Saline water microbial communities from Sakinaw Lake, British Columbia, Canada - sak_2010_1_5_80m | ecosystem: Environmental > Aquatic > Non-marine Saline and Alkaline > Saline ...
AATATCCGGTTAATGAAGAGATCGAATGGTTAGCTACTGAGAGTGCCCGTATATTAGGGTTGGACATTACCGGGATTGACTTACTATTTGATGGGGAGCATTTTAAAGTTTGCGAAGCTAATTCATCACCGGGATTTAAGGGTTTAGAAAAATGTTGTCCGGTGAGTATCCCGGATACTATCTTTGATTTTATTCAAATTCGGCTTGGATTATTTGCAGGATAAAAAAGTATCTCAAGGGACAACAGTTCTTCTGACAATAGAACATTGAAGGAATAAGTTTGCATGCGTAAAATTTCAAGTGTCTTTACATTTAACATAAAATTATGCTAAGTAGAATAATATATGAAGTATGCAAGTTATTCTTTTAAAAAGAAGCCAGACCGTCTTTTAGTAAAGCATTTTACATATTCATAATATAGGGAAGATTTTTAAATTTATTATGTATTTAGAAAATTATTTCAAGAATAGCAAAGTATATGTTTGGAAAAAAACTTTTGCAATAATTAAATCAAAGAAACCTTATCCTAATGCTTTTGCAAATATAATTGATAAGAACGAAACAACAGTGATTATAGAGCAATCTAAATATAACGATGAAGATGTAGTAGAAATTGAAAAAGATTGGAAAATAATAACCTTTGATATGGTTTTACCATTTGGGTTAGTTGGGTTCCTGGCAAAAATTTCCAAAGTACTTGCTGATGAAAAAATACCAATATTTGCTATTTCCGCTTATCATACTGATCACATTTTAGTGAAGGAAAAAGATTTGGTAAGAGCTGAGGAGAAGCTTAAAGAGCTTGGATGTATTGTTGAAGAGAAATAGTATTTGTTTTAATGTTTTTACTAGGGCATGCTTTAACACATTTTCCACAACCGGTGCAGTTATCTTCATTAATTTTTGGAATGAAGGAAGTAGTCTGGACCGGATGGAGCATCCCGAATTTTTTTGCTGCTACCAGGAACTCACAGCAACAGCTGCAGCAGTTACATATAAAACTGACATTATTTTTGACATTTTCCCCGCACTGGACAAGATTATATTCATAGGCTTTATGTAGCAACTCCATACATTCTGAGGCTTCTACTCTTCGGGCATAATTGTGCCTTGTCAGGGATTTGGCGATATTATTGAAAGTCATACAGATATCCATAGGAGCATCACATGCTTTTCCCAAATGTTCCATTTTATGACGGCAATAGCACATGCTGATTCCTATATATGATGCGGTTTTTATAATATGGCTTGCTTTTTCATAGTCCAGGATGGAAATAAGGTTGTCCTTGGATAGAACTTCCTCCTGTACAAAAGTTCTTCCCAGTAATGTCTCACTACCTAAAAATAAATCTTTAACAAAATCTTCTTCAACGTTGAGGTACTGGTAAAAGAGTTCAGAAAGAAGCTTTTGATCTATATTCTTTCTTGTCCTCATAAGGGAGAATTCAAAGAATCCTGCCATTGGTGGTGGAAGGACATATTTTTTAATTCCGTTATGTTTAGAATCCATGAGGATTGCTTTGCCTGCAAGTTCATCCAATACTTTTTCGGTATTGACTTTATTTAATTTCCATATTCGACTGGCTGTGTTAATAGTGAATGGTTTTATCGGAAGTTGAGAGACCAGCTCTGCATCCTTTTCATTGAAAAGGATGCTCAATATTTTATATAAGGTCTCAGAAGGGGGAGCACCCTGGGGATATCTGTTTAATCTCTCCTCTAGTTTTTTATAAGCTGATTTTCCAATCATATGTGACATTGTTTACACCTGCCCAAAGATTCTTTTTTTCTATTCTATCATAAAGCTTCTATTTTAATAAAGGGTTTTGGGAACAAGAAAATAGGGTCAAGTTGAGTAAGCTTATATCACATCTTTCCCGAACGGAGAATTATAATTACTAAACCTAAACCTAATACACCAGCGATTAAAAAACCAAGAACTCCAATAATCGGAAAGCCCATAAAGAGTGGTCCTTTATCAGTCTGCATAATTAAAGATGAGCCAATAATAATAGCAGCCAGGATTAGACTGTAAGATAATCTATTAGCAGACTTATCTAAGGCATTAATTAAATTTTCCAATCCCCGATGTTGAAATTCTAATTTAAAGACACCTTTTTCCATCTTTTTTAAGGTCTTACTTAGTTGTCTGGGAATTAAAATCATTAAGTTATAAAGTTCAGAAAGATCGTTTAATAATTTAATCATAAGACGTTGAGGGCTTTTTCTCTCCAGAATAACATCTTTTGCATAGGGTTTGGCTATTTCAGCAAGATTGAAGTCCGGGTCAAGTTCTAATCCAATACCTTCAATGGTAATTAGTGATTTGCCGAGTAAGGCAAATTCAGCAGGCATTTTTATATGATATTTTATAGAAATTTCCACTAATTGACTAATTAATTCACCTAATTTAATTTCTTTTAATGGTTTATCATAATATTGCTCTAATATTTCTTTAATATCTATCTTTAAAGAACGGGTATTGATTTCTTCCTGGGAAGTAATCCCTAAATTTAACATTTCATTTATAATATTATTAGGATTACGTTCTAATACAGCTATAAAAAAATCTATCATTTTTTCCCTTATTTCTTCATCCAGTCGTCCCATCATCCCAAAATCCATAAATCCTATAATTCCATCTTTCATAACTAACATATTCCCAGGATGAGGGTCGGCATGGAAAAACCCATCGATTAATATTTGTTTCATGAAAGCATTAGCTCCATTTTCAGCTATTTTTTTACTATCATATCCGGCTTTATCTAATTCTTTAAGATTATTTATTTTTATCCCCTCAATAAGTTCCATAGTTAAGATACGTTTACTGCTGAATCCCCAGTATATTTCTGGGGTATAAATTGTTTCGCCGTCTTCAAAATTTTTCTTGAATCTTTCTGCATTCCTTCCTTCAGTTCCATAATCCAACTCAAGTCTGATTGCTTTAGAAAATTCCTCAACTATTCCCACCGGGTCATATAAACGGCTGGCTGGGACATGTTTCTCGGTAAGCCGTGCCAAGTGGAAGAGGATATCTAAATCAGTTTCAATGACTTTTTCAATATCCGGGCGTTGAACTTTCACGACTGCCTTATTCCCATTTTCTAATATAGCTTGGTGAACCTGACCTAAAGAGGCAGCAGCGAAAGGTTTTTGCTCGAAGGATTTAAATATTTTTGGAATATCAGCTCCCAGTTCTCTTTTTATTATTTGCTCAACCTGGTTATAGGAAAAGGGAGGAACTTTATCCTGGAGCTTTTGTAATTCTTTAATATAATCCGAAGGAATTAAATCGGGCCTGGTGCTTAAAATCTGACCTAACTTAACAAAGGTGGGACCTAATTCTTCGAGCGTAAGATGGATTCTTACCGGAAGGGGTAACTGAGCTATTTTAGAAGATTTTAATTTCAGAATTTTTTCACCTTTAGAAATCAGGTTAATTAATCCCAGCTGTTTTACAAAATAATCAAATCCGTATCTGATTAAAATGTTAGTTATTTCTCGAAGCCTTTTAAGATTTTTATATTGTCTTTTTATTTTTGCAAAAGCCATATTTACACCTCTCTGCTTATCTAATTTTAAATTTAATTATCTCTTTCCTGCGGAAGTAATCATTTTTACTTGTAGGAAAAAAATTAATCTATAGCACTTCATTCACTAAGGCACTATTCATTCAGCCAAGGCAATCTTTTCTTTTATTGCTTCCTTAATTTGGGGAATTTTAGCTAAGACAGCATCTATGCCTCCTCTAATGGTTATATCGGCTTTATCGAACTCAAAAAGGGATATGCCATCAATTCCAAAGGGGATGATGACCACATCTGCTTTAGACAAGCCTCGGGAAGTAATCTCTCTTTCCATAATATCCACAGATTTGCTGATTACTTCGATAATATGTGGACATTCCAACTTTTTCTTAACTCCTTTTATCTTTTTACCCAAAGAGGTTACTTCTTTTTCTACCAAAGAAGTAATTTTATTTACTACTTTATATCTTGGATTTTTCCCTTTATAGATTCTAAAATCGAATAAATCTTCCACTTCTTTTAAATCGCCGGTTTCTCTATTTAATATCATTAATATTGAGTCAGGACTTTTTTGGGTCAAACTCACGGCAATGATAATATCAGCTCCCATCTTTTCTACCACATCCGCCGGGACCGGGTCTACTAGTCCCCCATCTACCAGGTAATAATCCTGATACTTTACTGGAGTGAAGATTCCTGGGATAGATATACTGGCACGTACTGCTTTTATTACGCTCCCTTGATTTAAGATTACTTTTGCTCCAGTCTTTATATCAGTGGCTACCGTAGCAAAAGGGATTTTTAAGTCATCAAAAGTCTTATCTTTTAAAGCAATTTTATTTAAGATTTCTTCTGCCCGGTTCCCGCTTATTAGGCCTGAATAAGGAAGAGTGGGGACCATTAGAGATATCGTTTTGCTTCGTTTCATGGCTAAAGCAGCTTCTTTCATCTGCTTGACAGAAGCTCCGGTAGCATATACTGAACCCACAACTGAGCCAATACTGGTACCGGCAATCATATCTATGGGAATATGATAGGCTTCCAATGCTTGAATTACCCCGATATGAGCCATTCCGCGGGCTGAGCCACTACCTAAGGCCAGACCGAATTTTAATCCCTTCTTTTTGCATTTGGCTAATAAATTTTCTAATTCCGTATCTTTTTCTATCTTAAAATTTTTCATTTATTTATCTAACCCCAACCTCCTTACTATTATATAACCATATTTCGCCACTTAAATCAAAAACCCCTTTTTATTATTGAAAATATCTTAGTATAAATTTATCAAAATATATTTCCTTCCCTCCTTTGGGGGGAATTACAAGTAAATAGGAAATACGAGATTGCTTCCCCTGCTTTCGCTGGGGCAGGCTTGCCTTGCTCTTCGTAATGACAATTTTAATATATTCCAACTGCAACAGCAGCAGAAAAAATTCCAAAAAAAAGGGGGGTTGACAAGTATAACGCAGTGTGTTATATTTGTATCGTAACGCGTTGCGTTAATTATTTTAAGGGGGGAAAATGTTATATGGCTGAATATATTATTAAAAAATATGCAAATCGCAAACTATATGATGTTAAAGAAAAAAAATACGTTAATCTTTCTGAAATTTCCAGATTAATTCGGGAGGAGGTCGAAGTAAAAGTAATTGACAATAAAACTAAAGAAGACATAACTTCTTTAGTTTTAGCTCAAATTATTGTCGAACAAGAAAAGACTAAAAAAATTATGCTTCCGTCAATTCTTTATCCATTAAAAATTTTAATAAAGAAAGGGGGCGAAGATATGTTAAATTTAACTAAAAAAATGTTTCTTGCTGGCATAGGCACGCTTTCTCTTACCAAAGAAAAAGCCAATAAGATAGCTGATGATCTAATCAAGAGAGGCGAATTAAGCCAGAGTGAAAGCAAAGAGTTTATAGTTGACCTTTTAGACCTGGCAGAATGCGAAAAAGATAGATTAATAGAAAAGATTAAACCAGAGATTGATAAAAGCTTAGAGAAAATGAATTTTGCTTCTAAAAAATGTGTAGATAATTTAGAAAAAAAGATTGATGAGCTGGGGAATAAAATTGATCAACTATCCAAGAATATTAAGTAAAAAAAATCTGTAGGAAATTTTTTTTAAAGTAATCCCCGTAAATTTAAACCATACAACGATTTAAAATACGTATAAATAGTTTACGGGGATTTTGGCATCATTTGAGGGTTAATATTTTGTTATATATTATTATAAAAAGTTTTAGTTTAGTTGTTTTTAAATTAATTTTCAGGCTTAAAATAATTGGAAGTGAAAATATACCGAAGACCGATCCCTTTGTTATTGTGGCAAACCATTCAAGTTTATTAGATGCGTTTGTTCTTGTATCATCTGTTAAGCCTAAAATAACCTTTATGTCTGCTGCCTATCTTTTTAAAATGCCTTTTGTTGGTCATATTCTACGAGGGGTTGGGGCTATTCCTGTTCAAGGCAAAGGTAGTGATATTAAACTTATAAAAAAAGCTATAAAAATCTTGCAAGCAGGTGGCGTTTTAGGAATTTTTCCTGAAGGAAGAATTACTAACGAAGAAGATGATTTTTCAATCAAAGCTGGATCTGCATATCTTGCACTAAAGGCAGATGTCCCCATTATTCCTATGGCAATCAAGGGAGCCAATAAGGTATTACCACTCGGAGCAAAATTCCCTAAATTAAGTAAAATTAATGTAAAAATTGGAGAACCAATTTATTGTTCAAAAAAAATTAAACTAAATAAGAAAATTTTTGAAGACACAGTAAATTCTTATATGAAAGAAATATATTAAAGGAGAAAATAGTTGCAACATACTAAAGCAACCAAAATCGGACTTGTTCTGGGGAGCGGAGGAGCTCGTGGATACGCTCATTTAGGGGTACTTAAGGCTTTATACGAAGCAGACATAGATATAGATCTTGTTGTGGGAACAAGTTTTGGAGCCATAGTTGGTGCCGGATATGCTGCAGGACGTAATATTTATGAGTTGGAAAAAATAGCTCTTGAGACTGGATGGATAAAACTGCTAAAGATGATAGATATTGCCCCTCCTAAAGGGATATTTGCAGGAAATAAACTGGAGAGATTCTTTTCAGTTCTTACCCGGCAGAAACATTTCTCTGAATTAAAAGTTCCTTTAACCGTGGTCGCTACTGATATTGAAACAGGAGAAGAGGTTCTTATAAATAAAGGGTCGGTATCTAAAGCAATATTAGCCAGCTCCGCATTTCCCGGAATTTTTGCACCGGTAAGGATAGATAATCGATGGCTGGTTGATGGTGTTCTTGTTAATCCTTTGCCTATTCAAACAGCTTTTAATATGGGTGCTGATATAGTAATTGCTGTTGATGTTAGCTCCTCAGTTGATAATGCTAATTATTTGATAGCCTTTAAACGATATTCTAAGAATATATTGCAAAATATTTGTCAGATATCTTATGTAAACGGTGTTGTTTCTCCTGAAGGAATTTCCAATAAGTTTCAGCGTATAATTCCTGCGGGTTTTAAATTTGTCGGAAATGCTCTTAAAGTTATAGAAAACAATAAAGACAAAATAGCTTTTATTCCTAATAATGGCAATGTAGCTATCATAAGACCAAGGGTTGAAAATATTTACTGGCGTGATTTTCACCGAGCACAGGGATGTATTGAATTAGGTGTTGAAGCCGTTAATCCTTCTGTTTTAAATGATATTAAGAATCTATCGCTTAATTACAAAACACTCGATTTGTGTAATCGGTAGGTCTAAAAATAAATTGAGCTGAGTGGTAGAGATTTCAAAAACAAATAAATCTAAAAAATAATAAAAAAAAGACGAAATTTAAGGAGGTTAGTAAATGACTAATTTTAATTATGCTAAAAAATTTGTAGGTGAAAAAGTTCTTCAACAAACTCTAAATTATTTGGCAAAAAATCCAGAAAAAAATATTCCCAAGCTTGCTAGTTTATTAAAACAGATAGCAATCAATATAGAGCATAAAGAAAAAATAGAAGTTCTTTTGCAATCGTATAATCAAAATTCTAATACAAGAAAATACATAAATCGGATTTTGACTGAAAACAATCCTTATGTTAGGCAAAAAATGGTGATCAATTATGTTATAAATAACTCGTTTATGGGAGTTCCTCGACGAAAGAAAAAGATTGAAGAATTAGGCGTGAATATACCCTTTACTATTTTAATTGACCCTACCAGTGTCTGTAATCTTCGTTGTGAAGGATGCTGGGCAGGGGCTCAGATAAAACATGATACTTTATCATTTGAGCTTTTAGATAGAATATTAACCGAAGCCAAAGAGCTGGGGATATACTGGATTGTAATATCGGGGGGAGAGCCATTTGCCTACCCCCATTTATTTGAAATTGCTGAAAAACATAACGATATGGCCTTTATGATCTACACAAATGGGACCCTTATTAATGATGAAGTTGCCGACAAGATTGTCGAATTAGGGAATATTTCCCCAGCCATTAGTTTGGAGGGATGGAAAGAACAAACCGATGCCAGACGTGGAGAAGGTGTATTTGATAAAGTTGTAAGTGCTATGGATAAACTTCATGGTCGTGGTGTTTTGTTTGGTGTATCTCTTACTATAACCAGGGAAAATTACAAAGAAGTAACTAGTAATGAGTTTATTAACTTCTTGATTAATAAAGGAGCAATTTACGGATGGTCATTCCATTACATTCCTATTGGGAGAAATCCAAATACTGATCTAATGTTAAAATCTGAGCAGAGAGCCTATTTAATTGAACGGGTAAATTATATCAGGACTCATAATCCATTTATGTTAATGGATTTCTGGAATGATGGAGCATATACTCAGGGTTGCATAGCCGGAGGCCGAAGTTATTTCCATATTACACCGAGTGGAGCCGTGACTCCATGTGCGTTTGCCCAATTTACTTGTGATAATATCAAAGAGAAAAGCTTACTCGATGTCCTTAAATCACCTTTGTTTGCTGCATATCAGAAGAGACAGCCTTTCTGTGAAAATCATTTAAGACCCTGTCCTATTATTGATAATCCCGATGCTTTAAAAGAGATTATAAAAGAGAGCGGTGCACATCCGCTATATCCTGGGGCTGATGCAATAATTTCAGAAGATACTAATGTCTTTTTAAATAAAAAAGCTAAAGAATGGGCTGAAGTTTCCGATCCTATCTGGGATAAGAAAGTAAAAAAATCAGAAGCAATTAAATAAATTAGAAAAAAGTAAGGCAGTAAAGGAGCAAAATTATTTTGGGAAGTATATGGAGTTCTTTAGGCGATATTTTCGCCAATATAATCGTATTTTTTTACAGTTTCACCCACAACTATGGTATTGCCATTATTTTAATGACCATCCTTATCAGGGCCCTCTTATATCCCTTAATGCAAAAACAGATGGTTTCCATGCGGGAGATGCAAAAGATCCAGCCTCTAATGAAGGAGGTACAGGATAAATATAAGAATGACAAAGAAAGATTGAATAAGGAACTAATGGCTTTATATAAGGAACATAAAGTCAATCCTATGAGCGGATGTTTGCCCTTGATAATTCAAATGCCTATACTGATTTTACTTTTCCAGGTTTTAAGAAAATTTGAATATTTAGATAGTGCTGGCAAAATAGTCGGAGGGTTTTTATGGATACCCAGACAAGTTCAAATTCTAGTCGAGGAAGTACCCAAAATAGTTGCGGGCTTAGCTGCCCCCGAACAACTAATTCATTTGCCGGGCAGTGGTATTTTTGGGATACAGTCCCTCGGAATAATGCCCTTTTTAATAGGAGGTTCAATGTATATCCAACAAAAGATGACCTCCCCCGGCGGTACTGCTGCGGGCAAAGACGGAGGTTCTGCTCAACAGACCCAGAAGATGATGACCATCATAATGCCTTTAATGATCGGCTTTATGAGTTTCAGCCTGCCTTCCGGTTTGACCTTGTACTGGTTTACCTCTACCCTTTTAGGGATAGGTCAGCAGTATCTAACTAACAAGAAAATGCCCACAATAGACGAAATGCCAAAAGAAGTTATTTCGGACATCAAAGAGAAATTAGCTAACAAAAAGCCGGATAAACCAGTGATTTTTAAAGAAGAACCATGGATTCCGGGATATGAAGGAGCAGACGTGGGGAACCCCTCCGGAGGCAAGACAAAAACCAAAAAATATAAAAAAGGTAAAAAGAAGATAAATTAATCGTAATTTACACTCACACACACTTTTGTAAGTGTAAACTACAGTGGGTGCGGGAATGACCCCTCAGTAAAGAAGGGCTTCATGGGGTAAGCATAAAGGGAGCAGAAACAACAAAAGAGGAAGATAGATCCCTGCTTTCGCGGGAATGACAAAGAAGTACAACAACAGCAACAGCAGGGTAAAAATTACACCCTAATGTTGTTATTATTATATTGTTATTGTTCTTAATTGTTGTTGTTAGTGTGGAAAAATTCCACCAGGGGTAAATTTTACTAAAGAGAGTATTAAAAGGCATAAGCTAGAGGGTTTTTATTTTATTGCACCCTTTATGTAGCTCACGTAAAGTAGAATAGTTTTACTGATGCTATAAATAATGATGTTGATAATCTATATTTTTTTGATATAATAAAATTGTAAATTGTGAATTTGATAAAATAATAATTTAATAGAAAGAAATAAAAAATGGGACAGATATCAGAAATTCGTATTAATTCTCAAATTACTATTCCAAAACATATTATGGAAAAACTTTCCCTTAAAAAAGGTGATAAGGTAGAATTTGACATTAAAGGTGATTCAATTGTTGTTAAACCGGTGGTATTGATAATTGATAAAGCTCAGTCTTGGTTCTGGACAAAAAAATGGCAGGACGCGGAAAAAGAAGCTGATGAAGATGTAAAAGCGGGAAGAGTAAAGACTTTTGATAATACAGACAATTTATTGAAAGATTTAGAAGAATAATATGGAGATAAGGATGACTAACAGATTTAAAAGAAGTTTTCAAGCTTTATCAGTAGATGAAAGAAAGGCTTTTAAAAAACATATTGAATTACTGGTAAAATATCCTAATCCTCCCTTTTATCCTTCATTACCTATCAAAAAAATAAGAGGTATCTCCGGAATATTTGAATGCAGTATTAATAAAGAGATCCGGATGACCTGGCAGTATATTCAATCTGATATTATATTACTCAGGAATATCGGCAAACACGATAAAACCCTGAGCAATCCCTGAGTAAATAAATTTTTTATATTATAAGGTTACCCTTCCTCGGGAACAAAAGGAGAGGGAGCAGGTTGAACAGCCTCCTTGTATTCGCGGATAACTTGCTTTTTCCATCCTCCTTGATAGTAGAAGAAAAGGGCTACAATAGCGGAGATAATATTACTCAAAGCCATTCCCCACCATATACCAGTAGAGCCAAATTGATTGCCGAGGAAATAAGCAAGAGGGATTCTCAATCCCCAGAGTCTTACCATATCTACAATCATAGGTTGAACATTATGTCCGGACCCTCTAAATAGAGCCATAATTGCTCCGATCAAACCGAAGAAAGGGATGCCCAAAGTGAAGATAGCAAGAAAGTGAATCCCTTCAGCAATAATATCCGGTCGCCCAGGGATAAATAATTTAAATAGAGGAATTCTTAAAGCAAAGACCAGAGCGGCTTCTAACAAAGTGATAAGAAATACCACCTGAAGAGATTTTTTAGCGATTTCTTCTACTCTTTCGATAAGGTTTGCTCCCAGGTTCTGACCGATCAAGGTCATAATTCCCGTTCCCAATCCATCTACTACGATAAAAATAATATTAATCAGTTTATCCCCCACACCATACGCGGCAATAACCGTTTCCGGATTATTTACTCTGCCGATGATAGCCATAACCAGCACGAATCCAAAGGCAGTAGTCGAATGCCCTATCGCTGCCGGCAGTCCTATTTTGAAGATTTTTTTCAGCCATTCCCAAACCGGGATTAGACCGTTTAAGGTTATCTTTATCCCCCTTGTCCCTCTAAAAAGGAGATAGAGAGATATAGAGGCAGCTATACCCTGGCATATGATGGTAGCCAGGGCTGCTCCCAATACACCTAAATGAGGGAAACGCCACCATCCAAAGATTAAAAAGGGATCAAGTATAACATTTAAAGTAACGGTGAAGAGATTTATATACATCGGCGTTATAGTATCGCCTTTTGCAGAGAGAATACTCTGAAAGGTGAAGGAAATGAACATAAAAGGTATTCCCCAGAAGATAAACCGCATATAAGTTATAGCTGTTCTGGTAACCGCAGCTGATTTAGTAATAAGAGGGACCAGGTATGGAGTTGATAGAAATCCGAATACAGCAACTATCAATCCAAATATAATGGAAAGAGAAAGCATTTGACTGGCTACCATATTGGCATTTTTCTTTTTTCCTGCTCCGGTATATTGAGAAACCAGAGCCACACCAGCTATTCCAAATCCGAAGGAGAGAGCAATGAGAAACCAGATTATCGGCCAGGAAATTTGCAAACCGGCGACTGCTTCCCCACTTTCTGCGGGAGGGAGATGACCCAACCAGAAAGTATCGGCAAGATGGTATAAAGTATGTAATAACTGAGAAATCATCACCGGGAAGCTTAATAAAAACATAACTTTTAGGGGATTAGCAGTTAAGATCTCTTCACGGGTAACTTTTCTCATTCTCTCTCCTTCTTGAATGTTCGCACTTTACAATATAACAATTTTTCTTCTATTATACAATTTCTATCTCGACATGTTCTCCTTTTTCTTCATCATCTACATCTATGATTTTACCGGTAAACTCTGGGTCATTCATCGCTTTGTTGAGCTCATCCATATCGATTGGTATCTCTTTCCC
>Ga0268279_1001574_pt1 | contig 12367 bp, 9 predicted proteins | sample saktaG_6_FD_190142 | JGI IMG/M metagenome (GOLD analysis project Ga0268279, IMG submission 190142) | Saline water microbial communities from Sakinaw Lake, British Columbia, Canada - sak_2010_1_5_80m | ecosystem: Environmental > Aquatic > Non-marine Saline and Alkaline > Saline ...
CTTTTAGAGAATCTTCTTAGGCTTGAAAGCATGATTTTCACCTCCTTCAAACCTCTAATTCTACTAAAAATGGGGTAGGCCTTGGCGTAATGATCCACTAACTATCGATGTCGCATATGTATCTTAATTTATTCAAAAGGGCTGTTTTATAAAAAATATCTTGAGGGCTTTTGGGCTAAGTTGGAAAAAAATAACAAATAGTCAAGAAGGGGTTTTTTTACTTGAACCAAAATTAAGGAGTCCAAAAAAGACTATTGACCGGATAAATAAGTAATCCGACCTAAAAAATCTTTAATTAAATTACTAAAGCCTATATGCTCTCCTCTGTTAGAACGAGAAATATTAAGCTGATAATCTTTATATAGCCCTAAGGCAAGTTTCTCAGGAAAATAATCTCCAGCCAGGCGGATAACCGGGTCGCCAGCGCTGACATCTCTTCCTGATGACAAAAATTCTCCCTGTGGTGGAAAAACGAAACCCATCAATTCGCTATTATCGTTTTTTTTAAAAGATAAAACCCAGGCTTTATCTTTACCAAAACCACCCTTAGAACTCTCTATTTCCATTGGGGAAAAAACAGTAGTTCCTTCTTTTAAATTCTTAAAATTTAGGGAATAGATGCTTACCCTTTTTTCTTCTACTATTCCTCCCCGAGAAACATCTAGAGGGAGGGGGATTCTAATCTCTTGATTTTGGTTCCAGTAACGATAAAAAATCTCATTACTTTCTTCGGCCAACAAAGGAGCAAAAAGCCCCAAATGCTTTTCAAAATCTAAATACCTTAAACCCTCTTTGTTTACCGGTGGAGTAATTTCTAAACTACCCGAACCTCCACCTTCCTCAGAAAAAACCCAATGGGCCACTTTCTGGCTATCAACATCAAAATATTCAAAACGCTCTTTTTCTTTATTCCATTTTAGGCTTAAGCCCTCAATTTTTAAAACCTCTTTTTGTTGACCATTAATTTCTACTACCTGGAACTCTTCACCCTCTCTTTCTACCACACCAACCATGTCGGCAACCCCCATCTCCTCCCACTCCCAAACCTCTTTTTGGTGATCGTAGGCTGCCTTGAGGGTAACTTCTTGACCGGACTGGTCCTGGCCGGTGAAGAGGAATTGGTTGTCTTCTCTTTCTAGCTGGTATTGGTCTTTTACTCCTTGGGGATAGGGCAAAATGGGGTTTCTGATTTGATCATCGTTAATCTGGTCAACAAAAGCCAGGCCAGCGGCCCGGAAAAGGTCTTGATGAAAGTCTTGGCCGACAAATTTGTTTAACTGCCAGGTGATGTCTTCTTTGGTCTTGGGGTCAGTAAAGGCAATGGCTTTTTGGGCTGGGTCATAGTCATAGCCATTGAGAGTTAAGAGGTTGGCTAGAGTGAGGGTTTGTTTGTTGTCCGGATCAGCCGGAAAATGGCTGGGGATTAGAGCCAGGTAGTGGCGGGGAACACCGTCTTGGGAGACTCGGTGGTAATCAGTAAAGGCGGCAACAGCATAGTGTAATTTTGTTTCTTCTTGGTCTTGTTCAAGATGGCCCAAAACGGTCATTTGGGTACCTTTTTCTAACCTCAAGCCTTGGGGAAAAACCCATTCCGAGTAGTCGTCTTCTTCTTCATCTTTGGGGGGTAAATTGGTAAGCTCTAATCTTAATAGGGCAAGGGTTTCTTGGCCTTCCTTATCCTCAACCAGACCGGGAAAGATGATTTCTTCCCCCTCTTTACCGGGAGAATAAAGACCAAGACGGCCCTGGTAGGCTCCTAAGGAAATTAAATATTTTATTGAAGCGATCGGGTCTTCTGATAAAGAGGCAAAGGCTGCCTCTTCCCCCCAAGATTGACTAACATAGTCTTGGCCAAATCGGACAAAAGAGACTTCCTCTTGACCATTGTCAATGGTTTCTCCGCCGCCAATACCGGTAAAGGCTTTTTCTAAATAGTCTTTGGTAATATCAAGGCCGGCAACCAGCTTTGCTTCCGGAGTAGAAGTAGCTTCGGGGGTGGGAATAGCGGTGGGTTCTTTGGTGATGGTGGGTGATTGAGAGGCGGGCGAGGCCTCTTTGGTGGGGGTAATGGTTGGTTGATCAGTAGGAGATTTTTCCGGTTGAGAAGAGGGGGTTTGGTCCGGCTGGCAGCCGGGACCGATTAAAGCGCTGGCCCCTAGGGCCAAGGCGCCTTTAACAAATTGTCTTCGAGTAAATGTCTTGGACTCTTTATCGTTTCCCATAAAGACTTAAAGGTTAAACTAAAAAGTAGTTTAACATATCAAAATACTATAAGTCAAATCAAAAGGGCTTAGTTAAAAATGTTTTTTGATAGGGTTATCATTTGGTCATTTTTGTCATGTAGCCAAAGAGAAAGATTAGTCCCCGCCCGAAAACCCAAGCCCCCTTCTTCGGCTCTGGCTAAAATATCTCCGGCCAAAACCTCTTCTTCCTCTTGAACTAAAACCTCGCCGACTAAAATATAACTAGACCAAAGCTGACCATCCTCTTTTTCCAAACGAATTTCCTGAAAAGCCAAATCATTTGGAAAAGGTCTTTTATTTAGAGAAACCTGTTTCACTCGACCAGAAAAAATTGCCTTAATGGGCTCCTGGGGAGGTAAATAAAAGGAAATGGCCTGACTGGTTTCTTTGTCTATAATTGCCCCTTCCAAAAAACTTTTTTCTACTGGTGGGGCTAAATTAAGATCGGCCAAGGGACTGGCCATTTCCGCCGGAACATTCGGGGAAGAAGCAGGACCTGAAACAGGAACAGAAGAAGGAGAAGATTTTTCTGTTAATGTGGCCAACTCTTCTCCAACCCGGCTTCTTTGCCAAAAAAAATAGCCAAAAATTGTTAAATTGACCGCCAGGAGGGCTAAAAGAGTAATAACTAGAGCTTTCTTCATTACTCCTAGTTTAGAGGGAAACTTCTTGCCGGTCAAGACCTGCCAAAATTATTTTTCTAAAACAAAAATGAGAAAGTTTTTCTTCATAGGTCCGAACCTGTCTGACCCCAGGGGTCTGGTAGGTTCAGACCTTGTTTTATCACCTTTCAGCCAAAATCTTCTTCCAATTCTGATATGGACTCTTTTTTTGACTTGACGCTCTCTGACAATATTTGAGAAATTATCGTTATTTGCAGCTCCTTATTTTTAATACCTGAAATCATCCCCTCTAGCCTGGTATATCTCAAACATTAAGACGAAGAAGAGAAGTCAAACTCCCCTGAAAGGGACCAATAATATGATCGGCCAAACTATAAATCAATCATTAATTAACTTTGTTCCCTCTTTATCTTATCGACCCAATCAACTAAAATAAAATTCATGTTTAACAATTTTTTAATCACTTTTTATTGGTGGTTTTTATTGTTTTCTTTGGGATTAATTTTTTGGCCTCTTAGCCAAAAATTATTTAAAAAATTTTTTGATCGGGGTTATTTACTTTCCAAGACTGTTAGTCTGGCAATGCTTTCCTGGCCAATGTTTTTACTGGCCCATTTAAAAATTATCCCCTTTGCCCAAACAGGAATTTTATTCCTGTTGCTTTTGGCGATTGTAGCCAATATTTTTTTGGCTAAAAAAAAACCCTTTCTAAATCAAAAACTAATCAAAATAATCCTTCTTGAGGAAATATTCTTCTTAATCGCCTTATCTTCTTGGTCTTGTGTTCGCAGTCTAAAACCCGATATCGTCGGTCTGGAAAAATTTATGGATTTTGGTTTTATGAAAAGCCTGATTAATAGCCGCTTCTTGCCGCCGATCGATATGTGGTTTGCCGGCCAAACAATCAACTACTACTACTATGGTCATTTCATCGCCGCTTTTTTAACTAAACTATCCGGCTTATCAGCTTTTATTACCTATAATCTAATGATTGCCACCCTCTTTGCCCTAACAACAACAGGGGTTTTTTCTTTAGTAGCTAACTTGCTTATTGGTATAAGCAAAAATAAAAAACCGGTTATCGTCGGCGCTCTGATTGGAGCCTTAATTATTGGCCTGGGGAGCAATCTTCACACTCCATATCAGCTATTAAAGGATGGCGGACAAAAATATTGGTACCCCAATGCCACCCGCTACATTGGCTATGACCCGCCGACTAACGACAAAACTATTCACGAATTTCCCGCCTATTCTTTTATCGTGGCCGATTTGCATGGCCACGTTTCCGGGTTGCCGTTGGTAATTTTATTTATTGGTCTTTCCTGGTCGCTTTTTCAAGACAAGAAAACCTCTTGGGCAAAAATAGTTTTTTTAGGTTTTCTTTTGGGGCTTGCTTATATGACCAACGCCTGGGATTTACCAATTTATTTATTACTCTTGGGTTTTATCTTGCTAATCAAGCAGTTAGCCGGTCAAAAAAATTGGCAGGGTAAAAAAACCGCTTTTACCATCTTATCAATCGGACCGCCCCTGCTGATTGTTATCGGTTTATTTTTTCTAACCTCCCTGCCTTTCAATCTTAATTTTGACTTCATGGCCGAAGGTGTTGGTCTGGTAAGAAGCCAAACCCCCATTTTTCAGCTTTTTATTCTTTGGGGGGCGTTTGCTTTTTGGGCCGGAAGTTTTCTCGCCTTTTTAAAATTTTTTCCCAAAGCTAAAAACTCTGATTTTTTTATTTTAGGTCTAATTTTAACCGCCGCTATTTTAATTGCTCTACCGGAAATAATTTATGTTAAGGATATTTATGGGGGCGATTTCTACCGGGCCAACACTATGTTTAAGTTTATCTTCCAGGCCTACTTGATGCTTACTATCGCTTCAGGATATATCATCGTTCGTATCAGTCAAAAATTAACCAAAATCAGCCGAGTCGCCTTTCTGGTCACTTGTTCCTCTTTGATTTTAGGAATACTAATTTACCCCGCCTATTCTATTTCTGGTTTTTACGGTTCGGTCCACCCGAAAAAATTTCAGGGTTTATCCGGTTTAGGGTTTTTGGCCCAACGTTATCCGGAGGACTACCAAGCCATCATTTGGATCGATCAAAGCCTACCCAAAGAAACTGTTATCTTAGAAGCCGCCGGAGACAGCTATACTGATTATGGCCGAGTTTCTGCTTTCACCGGCCGACCGACCATTCAGGGCTGGATCGTTCACGAATGGCTTTGGCGAGGCGGTTATGACCTGCCGGCCAAAAGAGCAAGAGAGGTTCAGCAAGTTTATCAAGATACCGACATTAATTTAGCTCAAAAAATTTTAACTGAATATTCTGTTGACTATATTTTCTTTGGTAAACTAGAACAAGAAAAATACCCCAACGCCAATCTTGAAAAATTGCGCCTCTTGGGAAACCCAATTTTTGGAGCTGGAAAAACAGTGGTTCTGGAAGTGAAAAAATAAAAAACATCTTTTGATTCATCTCAACTATATGACCAATATTCTCGATTCCCTAAACTCTCAACAAAAAAAAGCCGTTTGTTTTAATCAGGGCCCATTGCTAATCTTGGCCGGGGCCGGCTCGGGTAAAACCAGGGTGATCACCTATCGAACCGCCTATTTAATTGAGCAAAAACTGGCCAAACCCGAAGAAATTCTTTGCATCACTTTCACCAATAAGGCCGCTCAAGAAATGAGAAACCGATTAGAAAAATTGCTCTCTTCTTCGGCCGCCTTTCCTTGGGCGGGCACTTTCCACGCCTTCTGTGCTCGTATCTTACGAATTGAAGGCCAGACAATCGGCATCCCGCCCAATTATGTTATTTGGGATCGAAACGATCAATTATCAATCATTAAAAAAATAACTCAAGCCAAAAGCAGTCAAAGATACTCCCCCAGCACCATTATCAACAACATCTCTGAAGCCAAGAATGAACTCATTGGCCCATTAGATTATGCTCGATTTGCCCAGGGTTCTTTTCAAGAGCTGGTGGCAGAAATTTATTTAGCTTACCAAAAAGAACTTCGTCTATCCGGGGCCCTTGATTTTGACGACCTTTTGGTAAAGGCCGTCAACCTGTTTGACCAGGCGCCAAGTGTTTTAGAAAAATACCAACAAAATTACCACTATCTTTTTGTTGACGAATACCAAGATACCAACCGGGCCCAATACCAACTAACCAGATCGCTAGCTCAAAAACATCATAACCTCTGCGTTGTTGCCGATGCCTCCCAATCAATCTATAGTTGGCGAGGAGCTGACTATCGCAACATTAACCGGATTCAGAAAGATTTCCCTAAAATTAAGGTCATTAATCTGGAACAGAATTATCGCTCGACTCAAAATATTCTCGATACCGCCTATCATGTTATTTCTCAAAACCGATCCCATCCCATTCTTAACCTTTGGACTAAGAATAGTGATGGCGAAAAAATCACCGCCTATCAAGCTCAAAGCGCTCAAGATGAAGCTCGATTCATTATTGAACAAATCATTGCCGCTAAAAATCAGGGTTGTTCACTAAACGATTGCGCCATTCTTTATCGAACCAATGCTCAATCACGAACCCTAGAAGAAGCCCTGCTTCATTATAATATACTCTACCAACTAGTTGGCGGTTTTCGTTTTTATGAGCGAAAAGAAATTAAAGATATCCTGGCTTTTTTAAAAATTGTTGCCAACCCCAAAGACCTTGCCTCAAAAGAACGGGTAAGAAAAATTGGTAAAAAAATCCTAACCACCATTAAGGTTTTAGCCAAAAACAAAAGAAACCAACAACTAAAGACCATCGACATTGTTGACCTTGTTTTAAACAAGACTGGTTATTTATCTCGCTTTAGAGTAGAAAACGAAGAAGATCTGGACCGATTAGAAAACATTAGGGAACTAAAAAGTGTCGCCTTGGAACTTCCTAACTTAAATCACTTCCTAGAAAATATTGCCTTAATGGAACAAGAATACTTTCCTCAAGGAAAAATGAAAGAAAAAACAAGAGAAAAAGAAAAGGTTACCTTAATGACTCTTCATGCCGCTAAGGGAACTGAGTTTGGGGTGGTTTTTCTAGCTGGTTTTGAAGAGGGCTTGTTGCCCCATTCCAGATCTTTATTCGATAGAGAATCTTTAGAAGAAGAGAGAAGATTAGCCTATGTTGGTATCACCCGAGCCAAAAACAAATTATTTCTAACCTATGCTTCTTCCCGATTAATTTTTGGTCAAAGTCAAACTAACGGGCCGTCAAGATTCTTAGCTGATATTCCTGAAAACATTATTAATCATCAGACTACTTCGTGGCTTTAATTTGAAAATCGGTTAAAAAAACTTTAACTGCCCTGGATCGGTTAACCACCTCAACATCATCAACTTTGGCTAGGGGCGAACCCTGATAAAGCCAATCAAAAAACTGATCAATTTTTTCTTTCTCGCCAGTCGCCTCAATCTCAACTCGGCCGTCAAGCCGATTTCTGACCCAGCCAACCAGCCCCAAGCCGTGCGCCTTTTGCTGGGTAAAAAAACGAAAACCAACTCTTTGAACCCGACCGGAAACAAAAAGGTGAATTTTGATCATTCTAAATTTAATTTCCCTATTACTTCGTCATTCTGAATTTACCCTTCTTCGTCATTCTGATGAAAATCAGAATCTGTTTTTATATTTTTATAAATTTTTGTTTGTAATTTTAAATTTGCTTGGACCATCTTGGAATTTTGGGATTTCATTAGAACAATTAGGTTAATTAGAATAATTGCTCCCAAATTACTTATTGCCTATTATATTTTGCGTATTACAAGTTACATATTATGTGTTACTTGTTTTTGAGTTTCTATTGCCAGTAAGCTATTATAACAACTAATGAGCCCCCCATTAAATATTAATCCCCAACAAGAAAAATATGACTTATTGATTGATCACCCTGTTCAATCCTGGGCCTGGGGACAGTTTAGAGAGAAAATGGCCACCCGGGTTGAGCGCTTTATTATCGATCAAAAGGCCGGCCAAGTTTTCTTTTATCAATTGCCGTTTTTGCCTTTTACCATTGGTCACTGCCCGAAAATCAATTTTATTAATCAACAATTAATCGACCATCTTAGATTTCTTGGCCAAAAAAGACACGCCCTATTCATCAAAATCGAACCCCACCTCCTGGCTGACCCTCAGAGTGAAAAAAAATCAGTCTCTCTTGGCTTGCGCCGAGGAAGAGAAATTTTTTCTCAATACACCATGATTATCGACCTTTGTCAAACAGAAGATCGACTTCTGGCTGGTTTTACCCCCAAAACCCGCTACAATATTCGCCTGGCTAAAAGGAAGGGGGTAGAGGTTGTCGAGGATAATTCTGACGCCGCTTTTAACACCTATTGGCAATTAACTCAAAAAACCACCAGTCGACAAGGCTTTTATGCTCATAATCGAGAATATCATGAAAAGATGTGGCAAGTTATGAGTCGAGCGAAAACCGCCCATCTTTTTCTGGCCAAATACCAAAAAGAAACTTTAGCCGCTTGGATTCTTTTTAAATTTAAAGATACCCTCTACTATCCCTACGGGGCCTCATCTAGAAAACACCGTAATGTTATGGCCTCAAATTTATTAATGTGGGAAGCGATTTTATTTGGCCGACAAAAGGGCTGCCAAAAATTTGACCTTTGGGGCACACCAGGGCCAAACCCCAAAAAAACTAATTCCTGGTACGGCTTCCACCGTTTTAAGGCCGGTTATAACCCAAAAATTATTAAGCTCCTGGGAACCTATGACTTGGTTATCAGGCCCGGTCTGTACCCCCCTTATCAGGCTCTTGATAGTCTTCGCCGTCAATATTTAAAACTTAAAACCAAATTTTAGATTTTGCCTCACTAAAGATCCCCCAGGTCTTTTGGGAACTTAAATGTTTTTGCTAAAATTAGCCAACGCGGGTAAATAATACCCGTGTTCTTTTAACTTAAAGCTCTCTTAAAAAATAACTAATAATGAAAATCGGCGTTTTTGATTCGGGCTTAGGAGGATTATCAATCTTAAAAGCCTTTAAAAAATTTCTACCCCAATATGACTATCTTTATTTGGGTGATAGCCTGCACGTCCCCTATGGCAATAAAAAACCGGAAAAAATTACCGCCTGGGCTAAAAAAATTATCCCTTTCTTTATCGAAAAAAAATGCCCTTTGGTGATTTTTGCCTGCAACACCATCACCGCCACCTCACTACCCCAAATCCAAAAAAAATTTGATAATCAAATTAAGGTTTTGGGCATTATCCGACCAACAAGTGAATTTTTGCTTACTAACCCCGGTCAAAAAATTGGTATTATTGGCACCACTAATACCATTGCCTCAAACATTTTTAATCGTGATCTTAAAAAAGTTAACCCTAAAAAAACAGTTAATTGCTATCAACAAGCTTGCCCCGGCCTAGTAAAGGAAATCGAAAAGGGCCCGCCCTATTTCGAAGAACTAAACAAAACTCTGTCTTTTTGTCTTGCCCCCCTAGTAAAAGAAGGTGTTGATGTTTTGGTTTTGGGCTGTACCCACTACAACCTAGTGGCTGACCAAATACAAACCCTTCTTCCCAAAACTAAAATTATTACTCAAGGCGATATTGCCGCTCAAAAATTAATTGCCTACCTAAACCAACACCCAGATTTGGCTCAAAAAATCACTCGCCAATCAAAATTAGAGCTTTACTTTACCAAAATAAAGCCCAATTATCCTTTTCTGGTTGGCCTGTTTTTAACCGGCCGCCAACAGCCCGTTAAACTAAAATTAGCCAAAATCAATTTTGGTTAAAAAACCGGCTATTTTCCCAACAAGATCGTGTTAGCCTGATAATCCAGGCTGATTTTATCCGCTGAGGTTACTAGAGTTTGATGATCAATAAAGCTGGCGACAACTAATTTTTTGTGTTCTTGATCAAGTTCAGAAAAAATATCGTCTAATAATAACACCGGTCGCCTATTGGTAATTTGCTCTAAAAATCTTAATTGAGCCAATTTCAGCCATAAAACACTCAATCTCTGCTCGCCCCGACTACCAAAAATGGCCAAATCTCGCCTATTAGCAAAAACCAAGAAATCATCTCGATGAGGGCCAAAAAGGGTTTGACCGGCAACAATTTCAGCCGACTGTTGATCGGCTAATTTTTGAGGAAAAATAACACTGGGCTGATAACTAATCTTATAACCAGCGGCCGATTCTTGTCGATTAATAAACTCTACCAATTCTCTTCTTTTGTGACTAATTTCCTGGCCGTTTTCTAATACCAGACGGTCCCAAAAGAACAAGGCTTTTGGGGTAGTCTGGCCGCTTCTAATTTGTTCCAAAACTTTATTCCGAGAGCGAAGACCTTTTTGATAAGAACGTCTGGCCCGATAATAACTTTGATCGGCCTGGTCTAAAACATCATCTAAAAAACGCCGCCTAAAAGAGGGTGAATCGGTAACAATGTCTAAATCCTGAGGAGCAAAAAGAACTGTTAGCAAGTGGCCAACAAACTTAGCCTGACTTCTCTTGGTGCCATCAACGGAAAACTGTCTCAGGGGCGTTTTCTGGCCATTAATTTCCCCGCCCGATAAAACCGACGCCAATTTTTGTTGTTCTTGACCCTGTCTTATTAAACCCTCAACATGGGCAACAGGAGATTGATAACTCACCATCTGGCTAATTTTGCTGGCCCGAAAACTTCTCCCAGTGGAAAGCAAGACTACGGCCTCTAGGAGATTAGTCTTTCCGGAAGCATTGGGGCCTAAAATCAGGTTAATGCCATCGGAGAAGGAAAATTTCTTTCCCTCCTCATAATTTCGAAAACCGGTTAAAGATAATTCCTCTAAAAACACCCTTGAGAAAAAATTACTAATTTCTAATTTCTAAATATCGGTCTTATAGGTCCTATCGGACCAATATTATTTTTATTTCTGGCACCTCGGACACCAAAAGGTGCTGCGGCCATTTTGCTTAAACCGGGCAATTATTCCCCCACAGCGATAACATTTTTGACCATCTCTTTGATACACTTTAAGCTTATCTTGATATCGACCAAGAGAGGCATCAGGTTTAATATAGGCCTGATCGGCGGCACTAGTACCGCCATAATTAATAGCCTCAAGCAAAATTCTTTTTATGGCCTGGTGTAATCCGGTAATTTCTTGATCCGATAATGAATTGGCCTGACGACGAGGGTCAATCTCCGCCTCAAATAGGGCTTCGCTGGCATAAATATTACCAATTCCAGCCACCACGGCCTGATCCAGGAGAACCGTTTTTACCGCCCGTCTCGTTTTCTTTAAAGTATTGATAAAATACTTTAAGGTAAAATCTTTCCCTAACGGCTCCGGACCAAGACTAGACAACTCTGCTCTGGTCTGTTTTTTGGTCAAAACTTTAAGCCAGCCAAATTTTCTTAAATCATTAAAAAATAGCCTTGAACCATCATTAAGCCCAATAATCACCCTCGTCATCTTATTGGGCAGCTGGTCGGGCCCAAAGGGTAGGGGATGACCAACACTAATCAACTTTTTTTTGTTCGACAGATAAATAATCTGACCGGTCATTTTAAGATGAATTAGTAAAATCAGACCGTTAATATCAACTGCCAGTATTTTGGCTCGCCGCCAAAGTTTAACAATTTTTCGACCGATAATTAGTTCGGGGTCACCGAAGAATTGTTTTTTCTCCAAAATTTTAACTTGGACAATTTTTTGGCCAATAATTCTCTTGGCCAACTCTTTTTTAACTGTCTCTACTTCTGGTAATTCGGGCACAAATAAAATTTCTAATTAAACCCTAAACACCAAACCTCCAAATCTCTAAATTTCTAAAAACTTATTTTTAAAATAAATTCTTTTATCTCCTTCTTAAACCTGGCTTCACTAAACTGTTTGGCCCAATCTTGCAAAACTTTTTTATTCCAGTTTATTTTATTAAAGCGTTTTATTGCTTGGCTAATGATGTCAACATCAGTATCATTAATTAAAATTCCGGTTTGGCCATCTTTGACCGACTCTCTAAAACCACCGCCATTAAAAGCAATTACTGGTGTGCCGGCGGCTTGAGCCTCAACCACAGTAATGCCAAAATCTTCATCCCGAGCTAGGGCCAAAAAACCCCTACTTTTAGCGTAATAGATCGCCAAATCTTCATCAGAAACTCGACCCAAAAACTCAATCCTTCCTTGACCAATTTTTTCTAGTCGCTTCCTGACTGTTTCATATCCGGCCGTACCACCGACAATTTTTAAACCAAATCCCAAATCTTTAGCCGCAATAACAGCCTCCTCTAAACCCTTAGCGCCAACCAAGCGGGAAACAATTAAAAAATAGTCTTCCTTTTTGTTTTTTTGGCTGGCCCTGATAAAACGGTCAACCGCCACTGGTGGATAAATAACCCTTGATTTGGCTCGATAAAATTTTTCTACTCTTTTTTTTACATTATTTGAATTAACCAGCCAATAATCGACCTGCTGGGCCGAACGATAATCAAACTGACGCAAGAAGTGATTAACAATCAAAGCATAAAGCCGA
>Ga0268279_1001575_pt1 | contig 12365 bp, 15 predicted proteins | sample saktaG_6_FD_190142 | JGI IMG/M metagenome (GOLD analysis project Ga0268279, IMG submission 190142) | Saline water microbial communities from Sakinaw Lake, British Columbia, Canada - sak_2010_1_5_80m | ecosystem: Environmental > Aquatic > Non-marine Saline and Alkaline > Saline ...
TAAAGGAACTCTGGAAAGAAAGATGTAAAATAGCTCACGAATCAACGCTATGGAGAAAATTATCCGAAAAAGACATTGGAATAATCACAGGTTGCTGCAATTCCACTACGGATTTGCTAGAAAAAACAAAGATAAAACTCCGCTAATCTTTGCTACTTGCGTTTTGGATTAGAGTCTTCCTAGGAGGCTAGAGAGACTCTTCGTAACTTTCCCTTTTTGGGGTGAAAATTGCGAAAAGAAATAGTTCTTAAAGCAAAAGACGGGTTTGGACGTAAAAACAAAATTACAATCGGCGGCTCAAAGAAAGACTGTGAGAAAGCTGAAGAACTGCTAAAAACAATTGAAAATCTTGACCTTTTATATGAGGGTGTTTCACGTCTTAAAATTCAGCAGCTGATAGATGATAACAAACTTAAGGCTTGGATCCTCTTCAACGGCAACAGCGTATGGAGCAAAAAACGAATACTAAGAAATCTCAAGCAAATCATGAAACATGGGACCCTCTATGACGGTAAACACCCGAGTTATATTCCGATCGGCAGTATGTTGCGTGTGCCCAGTGTAGGAAAAACAATTCTTTCAAAATATTTCTACGAGTTTCTTCATCTCTGTTGCGGTAGTATTGTCATTATAGCATTCGAGGCTGGGTTACTGAATATCCTACACTTGAGGATCTCAAAGCGTTCTTCAAGAAAAACGAGTTTGGCAAACGTGTCCTTGATGATATTCCTGGTTGGAAAACAGATGCTCGGCTAATAGTCAAAGAAATAGAAGCGCTGTTGTTCCAGGAGCCCTTTTTGGAGGGTTACATCAAATCCAAATCCCAAATTTTTTCGGGGTGAAAAAAATGGAATTAAAGGTTAAAATTGAATTTACTATTGGTGTTACAAAGATAAGCGGAACAAAACGCTTCCATTATTGCAGAAACAAATATGGAGTAGAAATAGGTTGGAACATCATTCCAAGTCGGTTTGGTATTTTAATCTATTTTAGCCGTCCTTCCTAGAGGAACAAGAAATGAGAAAAAGCAGAATGAATCCGCTGATACTATGGAGACTAAAAAAATACTGCCAAGAACATAATTTAGATCCAGAGCACATCGACCAATCTTTGAGTCACGAAGAAAACATGGAATATTTTCGGGAGCTAACTAGAGATTTTGGGCCTGACATAGAAAGGTTTTTGCCTGAGCTAGACAGGTACTTGGAAGATCAGAGAAAAAATTTTCTACAACACTATATTTACGCTACGAAGATGGGAGAAACAAAATCGGCTGACGTGGGACCTCCAATCAGATCTGCTACTGGTTTTTCGCTGGCAGCCTACATTAAGGGATAAAACATGACAGAACCTAAAATATGCCCCGATTGCCCCTTCAGAAAATACATAACATATCTTTCTCGACAATCCTACACAACAACGCCCAACAAAAAATCTGACCTTAGGGAGAGTCTCTTGATAATTTCCTAATTTTTTTGGGGTGTGGTGTCTTGGGATAACACTTATATACTTCTTTCCCAACGTAAGCGGTAGCTCTTTCCCAACAAATAAGGTGAAGAAGATGGAGAGAAACTATCCGAAACAAGTGATCTGTCCTAAATGTGGTTTGCCAGGCACAAAACAATCTAAGACGAAAAAATGTAATAAACCCAACTGTAGTAAATGCCCTCACGGTCCTTACTTCTTTGTAGCCCATAGAGCTGATGGTAAACGAAAAAACTGCTACATCGGAAAGAACTGGCCTGGGGATGAGAGAATGAATGAGGATAGTGTAGTAGAAAGGAAAATAATGGATAAAAGAATAGTGGTGGAAAAACTACCACTTCTGATTCATTTACCACAACGATATTTCGAAGACTTAGACATGCTAGTAGAAAAGAAACTTTATGCTGACCGTAACTCAGCCATCCGCACTGCTGTGCGAGATCTCCTGCGTGACGAGGTGTGGTGCAAACAAACTTCCCGGATAATGGGGTGAAAATTTAAGACTGAGGTTCAAAAGCTAATTAATAAGCTTCGGGACCAGCAACATGACAAGTCTTTGACGTTTTGGCAGCGGAAGGAAGCTAATGAATTATATAAGAAATTGAAGATGGAAGAGTATCCTGACGTATCGGAAGATTTAGTTAATTGTGCTTTAGAGATTGTTATGAATACGAAGAAACCGAAAGGATGGTAATCCCCCTTTTTTTCTATCATGGGGTGAAAATGTGATTATAGTCTTTGAAATATCGCTGATTTTGCTCTTTTGCCTAACTCTAGCTCATGGGATCCTCCGATTTGACACTAAAAGACTGCTGCTGTCTTTCACAATCATAGCTGTTATAATGGCTATTGAAGAAAACCTTGTCATGCTACTGACACATGATTACGCCTACTACGGCTATTATCTATGGATTGGAGAATTCCCGGTCTGCATAATGCTTGCTTGGGTCGTTATCTCATATTTAGGATTTCTATTAGCTTCCAAATATAACAACGTAATTTTAGGAACTGCTACCGCTTCTTCAGTAGACTTAATCCTTGAGCCCGCAGCCCGTACATGGCAGAACATTTTCTACATTATTATATTATGTGCGCGCAAAACTGATTTCAACAATAAACTATGTTGATAATGGACAATTAAGGGACTTTTCACTTTTTTTTAAAAAAAACCATGGTTTTCAATTATAAATGATGTTGGTTTGGCTTATACAACATTCCACATGGGCCCTTTCATACGATAAAGCTGCATTCATGGCAATATTTCTGATAAACTTCACTCCTCGCTGGTCTTTCTCAGATTCTTAGTGGGTTTCTCGGTAAAACATAGATTTTTCTACTGTTCCTTGGTTTATGCTTACGCGGAACTATATTCCTGTAAGTTTCTTATAGGTCCTCTAAGTCTCTTCATCAACCCTATCAATGTGCGATGCAACTCCTCAACTCAGGCAAAAAAGTAAAGAGGGGAGATGAAATGCATTTCGTAAAAGTCAAACCTTTCAATTATCAAGGAAGAAGATTTACAGTCAAACCCATAGATCATTTGAATAACTTTCGTGAAATCAATGTGGACAATTATATGAGGAATCTGATAACCGCATTAAATCAGGTCTTCAAACCAATGAATATTAAAGTTCATGATAAAGAGCGCGTGCACATTTTAGGCTGCTAATCCCATAAGGGACAGAACACATATCTCCGATTATTAGCGAGTGTTATCATGTATTTCTCTGTTATGGCATACTTGCCTATTTTTATATATGTTTTGATTCGGAATCAGAATATATATAGTTACTATTAATTCATAGTATATTTTCACATGACTTAAATCTCGATTGACTTCAATTTTTCTAGCAAGTAAATGAAATGTACAGTATTAGGGTGGTGGATTGCTATTGAAGGCGGAAACGGTTCTTCTTGGTGGTTTAGAAGATGAATTATATAGAATTCGACGGCAGATAGATAATGAAGAGAATCCGGTTAAGAAGACCAAGATGGTTAGTGCCTATCACAAATTGTCCAGAATGTTGACTGCAAAGGAGCTATAGAACGGAGGATTCCAATGTATCCTCTGTCAGTGAGAGCCTTCAGAGCTAAAACCTCAAACAGGAGGTGCCGGCGATGTGGAAGACAGATCCTTCGCGGTGAAGTCAGCGTTTCGGTTCCCAGAAACGGTGGAACAGGGTAATTCCATAAAAGCTGCTACGACAGGATGTGGATTGACGTGTAACAGGGGCGCGGGTAAATTACGTCCTTGTGAACGAAAAAAGAAAGGTTGAATGAAAATGTTGTTGGATTTGTTGATGTGGGGTTTCTGGCTTGCTTTGGCAGCATATGCCATGTGGTTCCTCTTTAGGGCAAAGACTTTTCAGCCTTTGACGCTGGACGACCTTGCATTGATGTGGAAACTACATAAACAAAACACAGGTTGCACTGCATCACGTATCAATAGCATGTTGAAAAATGACGGTGAGATTGTTGGATTCAAATGTGACTGCGGCTACGAGTTCTTGCAGAAGCGTCTTATAACTCAACGAGTCCGCGAGCAAAAGATGGAGGAAAAACAATGATTATGACGCTCCACTCCTACAAGGGCGGAACTGGAAAGACACTGCTCTCGGTAAATCTGGCGACGATCTATGCCAGCAGAGGGAAAAATGTCTGCCTACTGGATATAGATCTACGAGCTCCCAGTCTTTCCTCTACCTTCAAGAACGACAAGAAATACTGGGTGAATGACTACCTGAACAGAGTCTGCAAGATAGATGGAGTTCTGAACGACTGCACCCCCAATTATGTAAAGGAGGGAAAACTTTTTGTCGGTCTGGCAAATCCCTCCACCGAAGCCATCCGCGAGATGACAGCAAAAAACAGAAAATGGGAAATGGAGGCATTATGCCGGCTTTTTAATTTGAAAACGTCTCTTCTCGACGAAATGTTATTCGACTACGTAATTTTGGACTCAAGCCCTGGACTCCAATACTCCTCCATAAACGCTATTGTAGCTGCCGACTTCGTGCTGGTGGTGACATCCATAGACAAGTCCGATGTCCAAGGAACAGAAAGGATGATACGTGATCTCTACGAGCTCTTTGAGAAGAAAACCGGAATCATAGTGAACAAAGTTCCCGAAGCTTTCCTGTCAGGAAGAAACCCCGTGAAACTCGAAACCCACCAGCTACCAATCGTTGGACTCGTACCCTGCTCCTGCGACGTACTTCGATGCGGGGGAGAATACCTCTTCGCTTTCGAAAGACCGCATCATCCCGTCACAAAAACTCTTGAGGAGATAGCGACAAGAATCGAAAAATTCCAATCAACTTCTGAGCCAGATTTAGTTATGCCCTCGCCAAGAAATTGATCTTTCAGCTTTGGCTAGACCTCGTTCTCACCAGATTCCAAAATAGCGACCTTCTCTACCTTATCCATCCAAGGAATTCTGAGGTCACCAAGCTCCTTCAGGATCTCCTCTTCAATCTCTTTATTGGACTTCTCCTCACTCTCTTTGACGAGCAGAATGGTTATGACTGCTTTTTTGGTTCCCATCTCTCTTCCCACTTAACTGGGAAGTGTTAAAAAAGAAAAAGGTTGAGAGTCACGCATTAGTCAGTTTTGGTTTGGTAAGCAAGTTATTCTTCTATAAACCTTATTTTGTGAACGTGCCAGCAGTAATGATGTCTCACTGCATCTTTTACGAAATCTGCTTTGCTGCTGTAGCCGCATTCCGGATGCTTCTCAATAAGAGTGTCGATTGCCTCAAGCATCTTAGAAGGTAACTTCACAGTTCGATATTGTCTGCCCAAACCTTAAAGCCATCCACAAACTTTTGCCCAAAAACATTATGAAAAGACCCAAACAATAAGTTTATGAATATGAAATATTGAGAACCAATCTCATCCATTCGGATTCTGAATCGGAAATTAAGAGAAGCTTCTTATATAAGAACGTTATGGGGTAATATTCCTTGTTCTGAAGTGGAGTCTAACTGTCATGCAGTCCTCAAAGATTTTAAAAAATCTGCGCAAGAGAACAATCAAGAATTTCATGGACATCTTCATTTTGGGTCAGCTGAAGGAGAACTCTCTGAGCGGCTACGATATTATTGGTCTAGTTCACAAAAGATTCGATGTTTTGGTGAGTTCTGGAACAATCTATTCCGTACTCTATTCCCTGGAAAGGGACGGCTTGATAAAAGGCGTCCAAGACCAGAGAAAAAGAGTGTACAAGCTGACAGAAAAGGGAGAAAAAGCCATACAGGTTCTCGGGCAAGCAAATGGTGAAATCCAAAACTGCCTTAAAAACGTGCTAATTCCCTCATAGGGAGAATAGAACTTTCCCCATTTTTTTGCTTAAGCTAATGCTTAGATTCTGATGGTTTCCATTACCGGGAGAGAGTTCTCTATTTCCTCGGTATATTTGAGCACTTTTTTCTCTTAACCTTTGCGCGCGCTGCAACATTATGTTCAAACATACATAACTAACTCTGGGTGATTCTGCCGTCCTCCATCATGATTTGCCTTTCCGCATAATCGGCGATATCTTGTTCATGTGTAATAATAATGATTGTAGTTTTTGTTTCTTCATGGAATTTTTTGAGTAAATCCATGACTTGTTTCCCAGTTACAGAGTCCAAATCACCAGTTGGTTCGTCGGCAAATATCACAGCGGGACGATTGGTTAATGCGCGAGCGATAGCTACACGTTGCATCTGTCCACCACTCAATGTGGCGGGATACTGTTTAGCCTGTTGATCAATCCCAACTCCCTCTAGAAGATTTTCTATACGATCTTTCAAAACCTTACTTAATCCGGCTAAATCTGCTGGCAGGGCTACATTCTCACGTGTGGTTGAAATGAGGTAACAAAGCATAGCTTTGGAATATAAAACCCATCTCTAACAATCTAGACCTTGATTTTGCCGAATCACTCATCTCATGAAGATCTTCTCCACGAAACAGCACCAGCATAATCAGGTGTATCCAGACCAGCAATGCAATTAAGAAGAGTTGTTTTTCCTGCCCCAGAGTTCCCAACAATCGCAACAAATTAATTTCTAAACACCCTAGCGTGCAATCTTTGAATTAACAGCGTGAAGTAAAGCGACAGTTTCTTCGCTCCCGCTTTTTTGTGGCCGCACAAGACCAGCAATGAAAGGTTGATTCTGAATCTGATTCTAGAATATAGATAATCAATACTTTGAATTCATATGTATTAAATATCGCAGGTGTAGAAACGGTTTTTCCAGCAAACCAAGATCGCTGGAACTGTTGCAGAATGGCAGAAACGTATGAATGCCTCATTGAGGTAAAAATTCTTTATCCCACACCACGTTGGCAAAAGGTAGTGAGTGGAAAAATGGTGGAATTAATAGCGAAACTAAGAACCACAGTAGAAGAACTGGGAGGCAAAATTCGTGTCAGATACTGAAACATCAGTTCGCGTTACGGGTATCTGAGGCTACAGAACTAAACAAAATGTTATGCATAAACTGTGGCGAAACTAGCTATGAGAAATGCAAAGAATGGAAAGTTTATCAACTGATCAACTCCTTAGTTTCCTAGTCATTTTGCAGGTTTGTCAGAACCAACTGTGCACCCCTTCTAATCGTTTTTGCATTTCGTTTTTTGATGGATCTTTGTCTGTCTAGGCGTTTTGTAACATCAAGTAGCCTTGCAGGCATGAAGATCTTCTGGTGAACAAACTTTACTTGTGTGCCAGTCTCATCATTCTGGTGGCTGGTAACTAGTTTTAGGCGACTTTTCTGCGCGCGCGGTACCACAGGGTTACTGTATGTCCGTGGGCATGATGTTCTCTGAAGTGACTTCCACGATTGTGAAGTGTTTTAGGCTTGGTTTGGTGCTAAGCTCATCGCTGAAAGAAATCTTGTCGTGAAGGGTGTCTAAAACAATGTATTTATTTTCTACTTTTTCCTTTACCTTGACAAGGTATATGACTGCTTTTCCTAGTGCCAAGGATCCTGGGAGAAAGTAAACGTGGCCGTCTTTAACTTCCTTGTGGTGGAGCGGTGGAGACCTCATTGACGCAGACATCATTTTGATTATGTCGTCTAATTTTTCAAGCTGAACATATTTTATTTCATTATTCAATTGGTTTCCTCCAATCTGACGTTTATTCTGGATGTTAACAATTTTTGAAGAGGAGTTTATTAGTGTACCTGTAGTGTTCATTTTTCTGATAGTAGCATTACCAAATATAAGCGGACCCTTTGTTGATTTTGTTCTTTTGCTGCTCGCGCAATAATCAGTGTACGTTTGTGCTATGTGTTTTTCTTTGTCTTTTTAGTGTTCTTTGCTTTCTTTAGCTTCACTTCTAGAATGCCGTTGCGGTAGCTGGATTCGATGGCCTCCTTTTTGACAGGATTAGGAAGGTCCACTTTTTTATAGTATGTTCTTGCTGAAGTGTCAGTGCTTATTGTTAGAGTATTTTCCTCTGCCTTCAAATTTATTTCATTTTCTTCGACGCCGGGCAGTTCAACCATCACTCTTAGGCAGTCTTCTTCTTCAAACATATCAACAATTGGCTCCCTTTCTTTTATTGTTCCTGTTATTGGAGGCAATAACGTATGCATTTTTGAAACCTCTCTATTTGGTCTCGTTATCTTCACCCCACTTGCAGGCTTTGGTGCAGGAGATTCTCTTATCGGATGGGAACTCACACGAAAGTCAACTACTGCCCCTTTTCCGAGGTTAATTCTCTTTTGGTGCGTCTGAGACTTCTCTGCCAACTTGCTCAAGTCGTTGACCAATGCAATTAATCCTTTAGGTTTTTTGTCTTGAGCCTTATTCGATACGCCAAATATGCCGAAACCGACATCAAGGAGCCCCGAAACATCGTCGAATACTCTGCCTATCTCTGTTTCTTCGCCAGTTTTTTTGCTTCCCTTGATTTGTGTCCTCATCTCTTCTACTGATTTCTTCAACTGTTCGATTTCTTTTCCCTTTTGTGCAATTTCTTTCTTCAAATGTTCAAGATCTTTTCCTTCAGCCACTTTTTCCCCTTTTACTTTTTTTGTCACTTCTTCACTTCACCTCCTTTGTTTAGTTAGGCCGTATCAGTTTTTCTAATAGATTTAGATACGTCTGTGGATTGGCGAAATACTGGGCTTTGAGCGGTGGGTGATTTTCTATGGCAAACTTTACTCCTTCAATTCCATACTTCTCTAGAACAGCCTTTGCGAGCGGATGACCTAAGTAGTATGAGACTCCTTTAATTATCTGGGAACTTCTAAGGACTTCTTTGGCCAGTTTCTCTTCATCCAACGCTTGGTAGCGTATTCGATCCTTTTCTATCAACTTTTCACTCTTTCTTGTGTTCTCTATATAGAATAGGAGACCTATACATTTTGGATAACCTGTCTGTAACTCTTTTTCCAAAGATGCTGCTTCTGTTTCATAACCCATATTACGTAAGGTTTGAAGTGCTATCGCCTCGCAGCATCCTTCTTTTAAAACGGTCTTGAAAACAATGTCTATGTACATATTCAAAAGTTCATGGAGTCTCTTTGTATTGTTACTCTTCTTAGCTTCGAAATAGAGTTTGACTACAGATTGTAGGGATGACTTTACGGATGGCAAAATATAAGTAGAAAGAAGTTTTTCTGCAAGCTCGTGAGCGCATACAGAAATCATTTTTTTCGGATGATTTATCACCATTTCTTCGCTCATGTACAACACTTCATCCTTTGGGTTGTAAAAGGCAAAATTTTCGAAAAATCCCGCCGCTTGATTCCTTGAAAGGGTTTCACAGATTTGTCTCCATTGAACGTCGCTATGTACCATGCCGTTTTCTTTGAGATCGTCCCGCATGCGTTGGGTTAACTGATTGAGAATCTCTGAATGATCTATTATTTTGACGTCGCTAAAGTAAGCAAAATTGATATTGAATAACTCCGCCATTCTTATGTGGATACTTTTAAGTGTTTGATCGATCGATTCTTTGATTGATTTGATGTCTTTCTGAAAGTTTGCGGTTTCAACTTCTTTGGCGTCCAGCTTTTTCATAGGACAGCTTCTCCTGCGTCATTCTCAACTAACTTTTTGTGTTCTTTCATTTTTTTGATAGCTTCTTGCAAGTCTTCCATTGACTCTTCAAGTTTGGGCGGTTTTCGTCTGGTTTCTTGTTTTGTGCTGTTATTTATGAATCTTCTAATGGCTCGCATTGTGGCATCTCTGCAAACCGCTTCTATTTCTGCTCCTGTGTAACCTTCGGTCTCTTCAACTAATTCCTGAAGGAAACAATCCTTTGCAAGAGGGTTTTTCACAGTGTGAATTTTGAGAATTTCTAATCTTGCCTCTTCATCTGGAGGTGGAACTTGAAGAAGAAGGTCAAATCTCCCGGGTCTCAGCAGAGCTTGGTCAATTATGTCGATGCGGTTTGTTGCTGCTAGAATGATGACTCCGTGGAGTTCCTCTAGGCCGTCCATTTCCGTTAGAAGCTGGCTTATGACTCTTTCTGAAACGTGAGAATCGGTTATCCCGCTCCCACGCTTGGGTGCCAAAGCGTCAATTTCGTCAAAGAAGATGACGCACGGCGCTGTTTGTTTTGCCTTCCTGAAGATTTCTCTTACACCCTTCTCGGATTCGCCCACGAATTTATTCATGAGCGCTGGACCCTTGACATGGATGAAGTTTGCTTCGCTTTCTTTAGCCACAGCTTTTGCCAAGAGAGTTTTACCTGTTCCAGGAGCTCCGAAGAGCAATATGCCTTTAGGCGGTTTTGCCCCTGCCTCTTCGAAGACATCAGAGTATTTTAGAGGCCATTCAATAGCCTCCCTAAGCTCCTGTTTCACCTCTTGAAGGCCTCCTATGTCGTTCCATGCGACGTTAGGTGTTTCGATGAGCACTTCCCTCAGAGCAGAGGGCTCCACAAACCGCAAGGCATCTAGGAAATCTTCCATTGCTACTACGAGTTTATTGAGAACTTCGGCCGCGATAAAGTCGACTTCGAAGTCTATTTCGGGTAGAACTCGCCGTAATGCTTTCATGGCTGCTTCCTTGCAAAGTTCTGTGATGTCGGCGCCAGTGAAGCCATGGGTTAAGTTGGCGAGTTTTCGCAGGTCTACATCATGAGTGAGCGGCATTCCTCTGGTGTGAATCTGTAGGATTTCAAACCGTCCATCTCTGTCAGGTATTCCTATCTCTATTTCTCGGTCGAACCTGCCTCCCCTTCTCAGGGCGGGGTCAAGAGTATTAGGTCGGTTCGTCGCCCCTATAACCACTATCTGTCCTCTAGGCTCTAGTCCATCCATCAAAGCCAGCAGTTGAGAAACAACTCTCTTTTCGACTTCTCCAGTTACTTCCTCTCTTTTCGGCGCTATGGAATCGATTTCATCAATAAAGATGATGCACGGTTTGTTTTGCGCAGCTTCGTTGAAGATTTCTCTTAAGCGTGCCTCAGACTCCCCGTAATACTTGCCATGGATCTCCGCGCCGCTGAGACTTATGAAAGCGGCAAAGGTTTCGTTTGCAACTGCTTTAGCGATGAGCGTTTTTCCTGTGCCTGGTGGACCATACAACAAGATGCCCTTTGGAGGTTCTATGCCAAGTCGGTCAAACACTTCCGGATGCCGAAGTGGAAGCTCTATCATCTCTCTTATTCTCTGAATTTGCTCGTTGAGTCCACCAACATCTTCATATATAGCACCAATTTTTCTTTCAGTTTCCATTGCCTTTTCATTTATCATTATTTCTGTTGTGGACTGTACTATGACCGCGGTACTATTCGGCTTGATGCGGGCTACGATAAAGGAAGCGCTTGTTCCCAAAAGGTTCAGCCGCAATTGGTCTCCCTTAACTAGTGGCAATCCTTCCAAAAGTTTCTTCATATGATCTGTATTTTTCTCTCCTTTGAGCCACGGTTGATCTTGCTCCAGAGAGGCTAATACAATCTTTTCCGCCTTTTCAGCGTGGATCCTTCCAATGTAAACACTGTCGCCGATTCCGACGAACGCGTTGTTTCTTATTATCCCGTCGATTTGGATGAAGTCTTTGCCTCGGTTTTCTGGGTAGGTGGGCATTACCTTTGCAGCTGTTTTTTTCTTTCCAGTTATTTGGATAACGTCGCCTGTTTGTACATTCATTTTTTTCATATTTTGTGGATCTATTCTCGCTATTCCTCTGCCAAAATCTCTCTGTGAGGCTTCAGCAACACGAAGTGTTAAGAGATTCGTTTTTTGTGTGTGTTCTGACATGCGCGTGACCTGTTTTAAATGCTTGTTGGTAGTTAACCTTTAGTTATTAACGAAATATATATAAACCTTTTGTTATATACGTCTCTATGTGAGCTACAGTCTATGGAATCAAATGCCAAAATCCTTCAAATCGTTGGGAACGAAACCCGAAGAAAGATGCTTACCATTCTTTCCGAGGGACCTCTGTACATATCTGAAATATCTAAGAAGCTCGAAGTTACACAACCGGCTATTCTCAAGCACCTCAGCATTCTCGAGAAGGCTGGTCTGATAGAGAGCTTCTGGAGAAAGAGTCCCGTGGGGGCGGCGAGAAAATATTATAGGATCTGTGACTCTGTATACTTAGAAATAACCATTAACCCAAAAGGTTTCAGGGTTAATAAGCGTCCTCAAAAGGTAAGTTGCTCCAATTACCTCGAGATAGAACGAACAATTAAGCAGCTCACTGACGAAATAAACAGAGCCAAGGATGTGACCGCAAAAGCTGCCAAGGCGCGAGAACTAATGAAGGTAGCTGATTCTCTCCTGTCATGTGCGGACTATGAGCGGGGAAAGTGGAATTGCGAAACATGTCATCGAGTAGCGTCATTGAGGAAAGAGGTTTCTCAAATCGTGTTGCATGTGTCAAGCGGAGATATAGAGTCAGGCATACGTAAGCTCACAGATGCAATAG
>Ga0268279_1001579_pt1 | contig 12359 bp, 5 predicted proteins | sample saktaG_6_FD_190142 | JGI IMG/M metagenome (GOLD analysis project Ga0268279, IMG submission 190142) | Saline water microbial communities from Sakinaw Lake, British Columbia, Canada - sak_2010_1_5_80m | ecosystem: Environmental > Aquatic > Non-marine Saline and Alkaline > Saline ...
TAATTGATTTACCATTTACAACCGGGCAATTACCACAAGGGCTAATAGAAGAGGGGTGTTTTCTATCACCACAATTACATCATAAGGTAAAGGCGAAGAATCTTGCCTGGATTGAAGATTTATTGGATCAGTACCAGTTAGATTTACGGACACACAGGTTGTTTCCAAGTTTTGAATATGGCAATGCCAAAGAATTCGAGTATTTGGCAAAATTGGAGAAAAAATACTCCGGAATTATATTTTGTCCTTTGCCAGATGCAATGTGACCTATTAATTATGACTGATTATCGTTATCCGGTTTCTTAGGTATTGTATTTTATTGAAAAGCAAACTATATTAATCATAGATTTGTTGATGTTGGGGCTAATCGATTTATCTTGACTTTTGGGGACAGTGTTCTATACAAGGGAATAAATGAATATTTCCGTTATCTCGTTGTTTATGCTTTCGAATCTTTCGGAAGACGAAGGAGATCAAGGATTTCCGGATAAAATTAAACAGGTTCTGAAAATCTTGGAAGAATCACCTGATTTTGGGACCTGTCATTTGACTTTCCATACAAAGTATTTAAAATCGTTGATTAATGCCGAATCCGACTGGATTAAACTTATTAAACGTTTAATCGATAAAAAACGTCTATTATGCGGTCCATGGTATTTACCTCCAAATGATTGTCTCGCAAACGGAGAAACTCTCATCAGGAATTTATTTTTGGGGGATAAAATCTGTTATGAAATCGGCAATATCATGAAAGTTGGTTATACAACATTGAGCTGTAGCAATAACTCGCAACTGCCCCAAATTTTTAACGGTTTCAACATAGATACGGCTTTTATTCCAATGTCTACTACTCAAAATATACCGGATGCATTTATATGGGAGGGTGTTGACGGGAGTAATGCGCTCGTAAAGTGTTTTTATCAACGAAATCTGAATAACGGTATAGATTTTGACGATTTACAATATATATCACATTTAGAAAAAAATGGTACAAATGAGCCATCGGATATTCCTGTTTTGTTGATAAGTGATTTTGATCCTGATGCCGGTGTGGATGGTTTTAAAAAATTTATTGATTATCTTAATTCGCTGGATGAAGTTCATGCCGAGATTATGTCTCTCCCGGATTATTTCTGGAGGATTAAGGAAAAAAATATCGATAGAGCTATTAAAGTCCTGTCAAATGAATCAATTCCTTGTTTAGAATTAAAAAAGCCGTACACTAATATTAATTGCGCCAGAATTCATTCAAGCAACTCCAAAGCAGAGCATTCGTTACAGTTTTATGCTGAACCATGGAATGTTATTCAACAGCAGATATTAGGTGTAAATGCAAAAAGTGAAATCCAAAGTTTATGGGAATCACTTTTGTCACTGCAATATATTACTTATGAATGTCCCGAAATCGATCGGAACCAGATACGTCAGATTTATAATCAGTATATGTCCTTATTAAATCAAATTAATACGACTTTTACCGACTCGATCATGATGTTATTGAAAAATATACAGCTGCCTGATGAACAAAAGGGATATTATTTTACGGTTGTAAATCCGCTACCTTTCAGCAGAACGGAAATCATAGATGTTAATTTGGAACTTCCCGGCAAAATCGCGCTCGAGAAAGTAGCGGTTGAAGATTTATCCGGACGGAAAATACCATGTATAAATGCAGGCAAAACAAATATTTCTCCTGTATTTGAGCATCAGGATGATATTCAAAAAACACGGTACCGTTGTTTCCTTGAATTGAACAAGCTTCCTGCGATGGGATATAAAACCTATAAGATTATTCCGACAACAAAGTCATTCACACCCCATCGTAAAAATATCATTTCGTCTCATAATTGTCTTGAAAATGACTTTATCAAAGTTACGATTAATTCAGATGGCACATTTAATGTTTTTTCAAAAGAGACCGGAGCGATATACCGGTCATTAGGATACTTTATTGATACTATTTTAGACGATCGGGGTAAATCGAAGGAACGAATAATTACGACCTCGCTTAAACCACGTATTACTCAGTTAGACAATAATACATTATTTGGTTCATTTAAAATTGAATATGAGTGGGTTCAGGATAATCGGGTTGAAAATCAACGGACAAAGATTTCCGTAACCTTATCACTTAACAGATTATCCCGGTTTATAAATATTGATCTTGAAATTGTCGATAAGGCTGATGAGCATAAAATTGATTGCTATTTTCCCGCAGATTTTAAGATTGATCATATTTATTCTAATTTGCGCTTTGACATTCAAGAAATTTCATTGATGGATGAAGTGCGAAATTTGGAACAGTTTACACTGTCATTAAATTCCTTTATAGGATTAAGCGACGAGATTGCCGGGTTCGCAATCGTATGTAAAGAGATTCGGTCAGCGTTTATTAATACAAGAGGGAAAAAACATTTGTCGTTACCAATCCTTGAGAAACGATCATCACCATCATCTTCTTCAGCAGATAATAACGGTACGTCAATCTTGAAATATACATTTTCATTTTATCCCTATTTGGGAGGATGGGAAAATGGTCAGGTTTTAGCGGATGCTTTTGTAAGGATTTTAGGAATCAAATTGTATATGGTAGATAAAGCTGAAGGTTCATTACCCGCTCAGATGGAATTCCTGAAAATTGAACCGGCTGATTTGTGTTTTTCAGCGCTTAAATTCAGTGATAATGGCAGCGCAATCCTGAGATTTTTTAATTCGACGCAAAAAATCGTTAAGGGTATTGTTAAAACTCATTTTCCATTGTCGGCAGTAAATATTCTTTCGCTCGAAGAATTTGTAATTGAATCTCTGAATCTTAAAAATGATTATGAAATTCCGCTGCTGGTTCTACCTAAAAAAATTGTAACGCTCGAACTCAAATTCAAAAAGCAGTAAATTGCAATTAGTTTTTTCTCACCTCCTTAACCTGGTGGAGGTCAACTTGAAGCGGGTCTTTTCTCTTGTTGTTATTCTACTCTCTTCCTTATTAGCTGGAGAGATTTCTACTACCACACCTATCGAATCATTATCTGCTCTTGGAACACATGATGTCAAGCATAGTTCACATCCGCTCAAATATTTTCTACAGACAGGTTTTTAATTTAGTTAGTAATTTGACTAAATTAACTCTTGACTTGAATTTATGAGAAATATAACTTTCAGTAAGTAGAATTGATAACGATAAAAGGGATGTATTTGTGAGTTTGGATACCTCAGTTCCCGAAATAATTGTTCGCTCTTTGGTCGGTAATAAAATTTATTCGTTATCTGTCTCGACTTGGAATTTTATCAGAAACACCAAAATTTTCTTTAAAAATGATGCCTGTTTTCAGGCATCGTTTTTTTTTACAGAGGGATAAGTGTCAAATTCAAACAATTATAAAATGGAGATATAGCAAATGAGAAATACATTCACTTTATTGCTATGTGTGCTGTTTTTAAGTACGTTAATGTTAATTGCCGGCACTACGGGGAAAATTGCCGGTCGCGTTACGGATAAGGATACCGGCGAACCGTTGGCTGGTGTGAATGTGGTTGTCGAAGGCACTAATTTGGGCGCGGCCTCGGATATTGATGGAAATTTTACTATTCTGAACATTCCTCCCGGCGAGTTTACCGTAAAAGCGATGATGATCGGATATGCGCCTTTAAGTATTCAGGCAGTTCGAATTTTTGTCGATATTACTACCAATTTGAATTTTGAGTTATCGATAGAAATAATTAAGGGTGAAGAGGTGATAGTCGTTGCGGAACGAAAAGTGATCAAGATGGATGTCGCTTCAAGCCAGGCAAATATTTCTACCAGAGAAATTGACGATTTACCGGTCACGAGTATTGAGGGAGTTATCGGCTTACAGGCCGGCGTTGAGGGGCTCAGCATCCGGAAGGGTAGCGAAGACGAACTGGCAATGCTGGTAGACGGGGTTTCGTTAAAAGATGACCGTACCGGCAAGCCTATTTCCGGGATTCCATTAAGCTCGGTTCAGGAAATCATGATCCAGTCCGGTGGCTTCAGCGCCGAATACAGCGATCTGCAAGCCGGTGTTGTGAATGTAGTTACAAAAGAGGGCGGCAGCCAAAAATATACGTTTAATCTGAATTATAAATATAGTCCGCCGGCGCCAAAACATTTTGGTATTTCCATTTACGACCCTAATTCCATTTATTTGAGACCGTTTTTGGATGATGATGTTTGCTGGAATGGAACGATCAGTGAAGTATTTACCGATTTAAACGGCAACCAGATTTGGGATGAAGGTGAGCCCTTTGTTGACAGGAATAATGATGGTATCTATTATCAATCGCCGTGGGATAAATATATGCGAGCCCATTATCCTTCTTTCGAAGGGTGGAATGCGGTTTCACAGGAACTATTGTCCAATAATGATCCGAGCGATGACTTAACTCCCACCGGAGCACGGCGACTGTTTCAGTGGCAGCATCGCCGGCAAGGGGATATTGTTGAACCGGATTATAACATTGATTTAGGGGTTGGCGGTCCGGTTCCTTTTGTCAGTGAAATGCTTGGAAATCTTCGATTTTACTCTTCATTCCGTTCTGAAAAAGAGATGTTCCTTATTCCATTTAAACGGGATGCGTATAATGACTGGTCGTGGAATAATAAGTTTACTTCGGATATTACCGACAAAATAAAACTTCAGATTACAACCTTCATGAAAGAAACCAAGACAGTATCCTCAAGCGGTACCGGACAACCCAGCTGGTTTTCCTCAACATGGGGAGTTGCCAGCATGTTTGGCAGCAGCTCCCAGCAACGTAGTAAGATATTTTATCCGGACTATTATTGTGCTACGGATATCAGCAACCGAGTCTTTGCCGGTAAGCTGACCCATATTTTAAATCAGAATACATTTTATGAAGCGGCAATTGAATATGCCGGCACATCCTATTTGACCGGACCGGGAAAGGTGCGGAATACTGAACCGAACTATGATATTTTTCCCGGTGACGCTGTCTTTCTTGTAGACGAGGCTCCCTGGGGTTTTGAGACGAGTCTTGCCTCAAAGAGCATTGACGGATTTATGATGGGCGCAAAAAGTAATTCAAGAGATTCCACAAAAACATCGCGATTCAATGTTCGGTTTGATATGGTCAACCAGGCGAATCAGCAAAACCAGATCAAATTCGGTTTTGTAATTAACTACTGGAATTACAAGATGAATTACGGCGCGGTAAATCCCGATCTGCCTGTCGGAAGACCCTATTCCAAATGGGAAAAGAGTCCATGGCAAATTGGAGCTTATTTACAGGATAAACTTGAATATGAAGGCTGGATTGCGACCCTTGGATTACGTGTGGAATACTTCGATCCAAACACTGACTGGTACGATCTGAGTCCCTATGATAAATCGCTATTTTCCTCTAATTATAAGGAAGATACCGATGCTGATCTGGAAAGACAAAGAGCTAAGAGAACCCTGACATTCTTACCGAGATTAGGAATCAATCATCCCATCACGGTAAACTCCAAATTATATTTCAACTATGGGCATATGCGTCAGAGATTCCAACCGGATGAACTGTTTGGAACACGCCGCGTAACAGGTGGACAGATGAGTCTTTATGGCAATCCCGAACTTCCAATGGAAAAAACTATTTCGTACGAGCTTGGATATGATCATGCCTTATTTGACCAGTACCTGTTCCATGCGGCTGCCTATTACAAAGATAAATCCGATCAATCCGGCACAATATCCTATAAGAGCGCTGATAATACAGTCAGCTATTCACAGTATGCGAATAACTTTTATCAAGATGTTCGTGGTTTAGAAATTGAGATGAGAAAAAACAGGGGTGACTGGTTAACGGGATTTGTCAATTACACATATGCCGTTTACTCTGAGGGTCACTTCGGGGTCAGAAGTCAATATGAGAATCCATCGCTTCAGCGGCAATATGAACTGAATGTCTCTACTCAGGCACAGTACAAACCACTTCCGCGTCCACGACTTAATTTCAATCTTTCTTTACATACTCCCCGGTTCCAGGAGAGAAATCAGATGAGCCGGTTATTGTTCGGTGGTTGGGATATGTCATTTACCGGATACTGGCTTGCCGGAAGTTATGCAACATTCGGAAACGTTTTTGGAGTGACCTACAATGTCCGGTGGAAAGATACCTACAATGTGAATATGAAAATCGCTAAAACCGTCAGATTCAATAAACTCAGAATTACGGCAATGACTGATATTTATAATGTCTTCAATTTTAAGCACTTTTCTACTACCGGTTGGGGCGATTCATATCTGACGCCGGAAATATATAAGCAATATACCGAATCACTCCATTTTCCCAAGAAGGTCTATGATGAACTGGGAGAAAAATATATTGCCGGTGACGACAGGTTAGGCGATTACCGTCCTCTTAATGTAGACTATCAACCTATGGATTACGTCTTTAAAATCAGCGATAATTTCACAGGCGATCGGTTAATGATCTATTTAATCGACCAGATTTCTCTCAGTCAAATAGACCAGACCTTGATTGACATAAATAACTACACTGTTAATTACATATATAACGATGATGGCACTGTTAATCTCTCTGCATCGACCATACAGGATTTTGATGATTATGTCCGGTTAAACGAAGATGGTATTTATGAAAAAGTCAGTAAATCCAAAATTAAGAAAATCCTTGATGATAAAGCCTACATTTTCAATCCTGCCAATGAAGCATTTATGTTCTTATCTCCTCGTGATGTGTTTTTTGGCATTCGGATTTCTTATGAATTGTAGTTAATCGAATTAATGAAAATTGCAATGGGAAAATCAAATAAAGAAATAAAGGGTTTATTATGAAAAATGATCTCATAAGAAGATTCATTCGGATTATAACCGTGTTTTGTGTCCTGACATTGGTGCTGATTTCTTATAATACCATATATGGCGCCGCTGCCAAGTGGGTTAATATCGGCATGTTGCATAACTTCTATCAAGAACACGGCTGTGAACCTGAAGAAGATTTTGGTAGTACACAACAGTTTGGTCTGCGCTGGCCCGCCTTCTGGTTTAATCAGGACTGCCAGGCAGCCAAAGGATTCTGGATCGCTCTGAAGAACTATGACGACCCGATTGCCGGAACAGTCTTTTCACATAAAGTCGCCCATTGCGGACCTCGACCACGGGCTGATATTGAACAGAATGAGGTAATGCCGATACCATATGATGAATCGGGCATCGGATTATTAATGAAGGGACGTATTGCTCATCCGGATGTATTCGTTGACGGTGTTCTCGCAACCGACCTTGAATATGATGATGTTGTGGAAATTGTTGACCCGACTTTAAAAGCAGATCGCCTGTTATTGAATCGATTTCATACTTCTACAGGAATTAGCGGAGTTCGGAAAATCTATGCGTACGGTCAGCAGAATCATGATAATTTTCATATCCAGGAATTTGTGTTTACCAACACCGGAATCTGTAGTAAAGATGGTAGCATTACCCACAACCAAACCTTGGAAGACGTCTTTTTCCACTGGCAATACCGTATTGCTATTTCCTTTGAAGGAACCGTAGAGGGTACTGCGATTGACTGGGTTGGTAATCCCGGCTGGGGCACGATCCGTGATATGCGCTGGGGTAAAAATACCATGAATGAAGCTATTGGTGAAAATCCTTTAAGTCTAAAAACTGAATCACTATATCCATCCGATAATCTCATGTATAAATTTGATTTTGGCGTCGATGAAACTCATGATAATGGCGATGTCATTAGGGGATTTTATTCGTGGCACGGTTACCATTCAGAAGCAACTTACGATAATATCGGATCACCTAACGCGTTGGGTTACAAAGCCGATGGAAGACTCGGAGCGACTCAATTTGTCGGTGTTGTAGCCCTGCACGCTGATGCCGGTGTAAATACTGATGTCGACGATTTGGATCAACCGTATACATCAGTCAAAATTGAATCAAATGACCAGGCAACAACAAATAACGATCAGTTCAGCGAAGTCCGCATGAAAAGTGAGTATGAAAAATTCTGTTCTTTCGGCTATCCTGAAAAGAGTCAGGCTGAAGAAGTCGGGGATGGTTATCCGAATATTGACGCTGATGTTGGTGGTGGCGGATATTCACAGGCGATAGCGTTCGGTCCCTATACCATGGCTCCCGGTGACAGTGTTCGGATCGTTCTGGCGGAGTGCGTCGCGGGTCTCGATCGTTTAACTGCTCACAAGGTCGGAAAGAATTGGTATAAAGCGGCTATAAAAGGTGAAACAGTGAGCGCCGAGATGCCCGATCCTGATATTCCGGGTCATCCTCTGATCACAGCATCCTTAAATTCTGTCGATGCTGCCAATGAATATAAAAACGCCTGGGTATATACCGGCAAGGACTCATTATTAAAAACATTTCGGACTGCGATGAATCTCTGGGAGAACGGATTGGATTTGGGAGATCAGATGCCGCCGGATCCGCCGGCGACCTTTATGGTGGAATCCCAGGGAAACAGAATATTCCTGAGCTGGACGAATAATGCCGAAAGTCATGAACGGTTTGAAGGTTATAAAATATACCGCGCATTAGGTGAAATAGATTCCAATTATTATAAGATTGCCGATTTGAATATCAGTGATGGAAATTTGGCAAATGAGTTTTCCGATTACACTTCATTTCGAGGACAGTCATATTATTACTATATAGTTTCATATGATAACGGGACAACCAACAATGGTGTTCCGCTGTACAGTAGTCCATTCTGGACCAGAACAAATAAAGGGGCATATTTACTAAAACCTCCTTCAGATACAATGGAGGATATCCGAGTGGTACCAAATCCATATAATATCAGAAACCGGAGTTTACAATATATTGGTGAATCTAATAAGATCATGTTCCTGAATCTTCCGGCAGCCTGTAAGATCAGGATTTTTACGGAACGTGGGGATTTGATTTATACAATTAACCATGAGGGCAGCGGTGACGCCCGCTGGGATTTAATCACATCGTCCCGGCAAATCGTTGTGAGCGGCGTCTATATTGCTCACTTTGAAGTTTCGAAAGATATAAACGATGTTAATACCGGTGAGTTGTTAATTTCCAAAGGCGAATCAACTTATCGGAAATTTGTGATAATTCGTTAAATATAGAATAGAATGAAGGAGTTATAAGATGTTGAAAAAGATAATGTTAAAATTCATGCTGTTATCCTTCTTTATATTAGCCTTTTTAGTGATCAGTTGTGATAGTATTGTAGAGAGTCTTGATAGCGGCTTTAAGACTGAAAAATATGAAATGCTGGCGATCGACACATGGGCAGCGGCAATTTTTAGTGATACACTGATTACTGATATCGTGCCGGCAGTTATAGAGAAAATTGAGATTGTTTCCGGTACTGATACTACGATCGTATATGGTTTAAAATATGCCGGTGTTACGGATACGATTTCGGATAACCAGTCTGTTACTATTTTAAATTCTCTATATGCTGATTCAGCGCGTCTTTCAGCTGGTTCTGTAATATTCAATGTTAAATCCTCACCGGATTCTTTCAGTACATACTATTGTTATGATTGTAATGCCAATGAAAAATCCGTGTTTTATTTCAAAGATTACGCTAAAATGAATTTGACGGATGAAAATGGGAATACATTAAATGTTAGTTTTGATATGATGCCTCTTGAAACAATTGCAGGATATTTTACCGATGCAGAACCAGCCATAAAAGCTAGATACGAATATGTCTTGTCACCTGGGAAGTATCTTGTTGAATTTATAACAACCGATCAGACAGTCAGCAGAACATTTGAAGCTGTTGTTCTCGAGGAGTAACAAATCCTGTTGGAGTGGAGGTAGATACATTATGAGAAAGATCATTACAAGTATAATATTAATACCAGCGATCCTATGTTTCTCAATACTAACATATGGCGGGAAGTATAAGAAATTAGCCCAGACCGGCTTGCAATATCTGAGTATCGAAACCGATGCGCGCGCGACCGCTATGGCAGGAGCAATGACGACTGTGTGCAACGGATCAGCTTCGCTCTTTGCTAACCCCGCAACACTGGCATTAATGAATGGTATGGTCGATGCGACATTCAGTCAAAACAGCTGGATCGCCGACATTAACCATAATATGGTTAGTGCAGCGTATAAACCACTCGGCGGGAAATTTGGCGTTGTCGGAGTCAGCATGATCAGCGTTGATTACGGAAAAATGCAGGGTACCATGGTCTGGCCGAATGATCAGGGCTATATCGATACCGAGATGTTTAACCCGACGGCGTTGGCTGTTGGGATTGGATATGCGAAGTCTCTTTCTGCGCAGTTTGCGATCGGCGGTCATCTGAAATATGCGGGTCAGCAACTTGGTAAAAGTATTGTCGAGATTGAAGATAGTTTAGCAGTCAGGAAATACAAAGTCTTTGCGCCGGCATTCGATTTTGGCACTCATTTTAAGACGGGTTGGAAGAGTGTAGCATTTGGGATGTCGGTACGCAATTTCTCAAACGAGATAAAATATGAGAACGAAGGGTTTCAGCTTCCGTTGACATTTCAGTTTGGGGTCTCCATGGACCTGATAGATTTCGTTCCGGAAATGTCGGAATTCCATAGACTTATTTGTTCAATTGACGCCGCTCATCCGCGCTCATACCCGGAGTATATCAATGTCGGTTTAGAGTATGCATTCAAAGACCTGCTGGCTATTCGATACGGATACATGGGCAACCGCGATGAGCGGGCTTCTAATTTCGGTTTTGGCATTAATCTGTTTGGGTTTGCTCTGGATTATTCTTATACGCCGTTCGGAATATTTAACGAGGTTCAGAGTTTTACCTTAAGATTCACTCTATAAACGATTAAAAGTGATTTGAAGGAGAGTATATGAGCACTTTTTTAAACGACAGACGCGTTTATATTATTCTCATTTTATTAATTAGTACCGTCTCCTTCGCAGGAATTACCGGTAAAATTGCCGGTCATGTAACAGAAGCAGAATCGGGATTGCCCTTACCAGGAGCGAATGTGCTTATTGAAGGTACCATGCTGGGTAGCGCAACCGATGAAGACGGATATTATGCAATTCTTAATATTGAACCGGGCAGTTATGTGTTGAAAGTATCGATGATAGGATATAAACCTGTGACGGTTAAAAATGTCCAAGTGAGTATGAACCTCAGCACATCGATCAATATAGAGATGTTTACGGAAGTACTGGATATGGCGGAAGTAGTTGTCACTGCCGAACGTCCTCTGGTTGTTCAGGATGTGTCGCATAGTCAGTTAAATATCGATGCGAAACAAATTGAAAGTTTGCCGGTTTCCGATGTTACTTCCGTGATCGCATTACAGGCGGGAATTGAGGGGCTGTCAATCAGAGGCGGTAGCTCATCTCAGACCGCTTTTATTGTTGATGGATTTGTTGTAAATGATGAAAGATCGAATATTCCATATACCTCTATCAGCCTTAATACGGTGAACGAGGTGCAGGTACAGACTGGCGGATATAATGCCGAATATGGCAATTGTCGATCCGGTGTAGTAAATATTACGACAAAAGAGGGGGATGTAGAAAAATACTCCGGTGCAATTAACTATCTATACCGTTCGCCTGCAAAAAAACACTTCGGACCTTCGGCTTATGATTCCGATACATATTATTTACGCTCTTATCTGGATCCGGATGTATGTTTTGTCGGTACCAAGAATAGTACCTGGGATTCTTATATGCAGCAGCAATATCCTTCCTTTGAAGGCTGGAATGCTATTTCAGAAAGAACGCTCAAAGATGACAATCCTGATAACGATTTATCACCTGAAGCAGCTAAAAAGTTATTTGAATGGCAACATCGCCGGCAGGGTGATATTAAAAAATCCGACTACACTATGGATTTAAGCTTAGGCGGACCAGTGCCTTTTTTGAGCGAAAAACTGGGTAATTTGCGGTTTTATGCCTCCTATCGTGATTTACGGGATATGTTTATTGTGCCTGTTTCCAGTGATGCATACTACGAAAATGTAGGTAAAATTAAACTTACTTCTGATATTAGTAATACGATGAAGCTCAGCTTTACCGGACAATATGGCGAAATCCACTCTACCTCTCCTTATAACTGGACGACTACACCAACAGGATATGTCTGGCGGTCAGATTATGAAATAGCCAATGCTGTAAACTCAGAAATGCTTTTTGTTCCGGCATATTATAGTCCCAGCTCTATATACCGTACTATATTTACAGGTAAGTTTAACCATATGTTGAGCTCTAAAAAATACTATGAAATTAGTATGCAACATCAAATCAACCGTTATAAAACTTATCAGATGAGAGATCGTGATATTGAATTAAAATATCAACCGATTCCCGGTGTCGATTACTTTTATGTAGATGAG
>Ga0268279_1001581_pt1 | contig 12338 bp, 19 predicted proteins | sample saktaG_6_FD_190142 | JGI IMG/M metagenome (GOLD analysis project Ga0268279, IMG submission 190142) | Saline water microbial communities from Sakinaw Lake, British Columbia, Canada - sak_2010_1_5_80m | ecosystem: Environmental > Aquatic > Non-marine Saline and Alkaline > Saline ...
AATTTCATTCCAAAAATTAAGAGCGACAATTACAGGTATATTTTTTTCTAACAATTGAAGGGTTAAATATAAATTTCTTTCCAAGTTAGTAGCATCAACCACGTTAATGACTAAATTTCCATCTTTCAGCATCTTTGTTGCGATTTCTTCTGCTTTGGAAGTTGGTTCTAAATTATATATTCCTGGTACATCAATAACTTCTTCTAATTTTTTATCAAGCTTTATTTTACCTTTTTTAAGCTCAACAGTAGTTCCGGGATAATTTGAAATTACAACATTGATGCCAGTTAATCTGGAAAAAAGCGTGCTTTTTCCAACATTTTGGTTGCCTATTAAAAGTATTTTCATTTTTTTATTCCACAAAAATTTTCATGGCCATTCCCATCCCTAAAGTAACTTCTGTATTATCAACCTCAATAACAACAGGACCTCCCAGTGGCTGGGTTGTTACTTTTTTAATTGTTTTACCAACTCTAATATTTAAAGAGGCAAGTTTTTTTTGAAAGCTATAACCGCCTTCTAATCTTTTTATTTTTGCCTTTTTTCCAGTTTGAAGTTGAAGCAATGAAATTTCCATAAGTTTAAAATATTTCTTTATTTAAATTTTATAGATTAAAATAATTATATTTTAGTTATTTTTAATCTTCCTTTTTTCTTTTTGCGTTTCTATGGTAAATTTTACTTTTCTGCGCATTCCTACTTTTGGCACAAATTGAGATAAAAAATCGCCAAAATTTTTACCTTTACCCTCGCATCCTACATGATTATATTGTTTATCCCCTAACTTTTCTATTCTATTAAATAAATATCCTTCTATTGTTTTTTTCATAATATCATTATAATTTATGATTCTTTAAATTTTACTTAATAAAAGGACATTGCTCTTTTTTCACCTTTTTATCTAAAACTGCCCTAATAAATTCATTGCAGGATTTAAACCCGCATTGGCCACAATTCAAATTAGGAACTAAATTTTTCAATTCCTTGCCTGCTAAATATCTTTGTTGAACAGCCTTTTCATCAATTACTCTGTTTCCGTAACAATAGCCACAAATTGCTGAAGGCATACTGTGTTTTAGAGTCAATTTTTTTTTACCAATATCAATAGCATTTTTAATATATTCTGCAATATCAACCGCACCTTCGCCAGTTAAACCATTAACTTCAACAATATTACAATTTGGATTCACATCTAAAATATTGTATCTGAAAATTTCCCGTTCAGCTTGAGAAATTAAATCGCCCTTGCTAATTGTCACAATGTCTGCATCTGTTAAAATAGGTCCATAACGATTTGGATGCCCAGAAGTAATATCTAAAACATTTATTCCCAAACCTTCATTTACATACGGCGAACAACGCAAACATAATCCGGCTGTCTCAATTAAAACAATATCTTTATCTTGATTTTGTTGAATAATTTTAGGTATTTCCAAAGCAGTATAATGGTCTGGACAAAGTTCCCCAGCCAATCTTTTAATTGTTGGGATTCCATATTTTTGGGCAATATTTTTTTCATCTTCAGTCCTTAAGCAATCAAATTTGGCAAAAAATAACTTAAAATCTACTCTTAATTCCTGAATAACATATTTAATTAAACTAGTTTTGCCTGAACCTGGAGTGCCAGCAAAAATAATTAATTTCATATTTTTTCACAAAATAATTTTATGTCTTTTAATTTTTTTCCTTGTCTAATTTGCTCCCTGACTTCTAAAGTATAATTTTCAATCCAATTAAGATAATGAGCAATGCCTTTTTCCCTTAATGTTGTTTTTATAATTTTAACTACTCCTCCGTTATTAATAATTATCCGTTTGTCGGTATTTAAAGCTAATGACGGGTCATGGGTAGCGATTAAAACAATTTTACCTTCTTCAACTAAAATTTTAATTGCTTTTTCTTTTTTAATACCAGCATTTTCAATTTCATCAATTAAAATAATTGGCGAAACGCTAATATTGGCTAAATCAGAAATCATTAGAGCCCGACTTTGTCCGCCTGATAAATCCAATAAATTCATAGCTGGATTAATTGGCTCGCCAGTAATTTGATTAGCTTCATCAATAACTTCTTTAATTAATTTTAAATCTGTTTTTTCTCCACGAGCTTGAATATGGAGTTGCAAAAAATCCTCAACAGATAAGTCAGTTAGAAAATTCATTGATTGAGCTAAAGAAGCAATTAATTTTTTCTTGGGGTTTATTTTCCATTCTTTATCAGGTATTTTATCATTTAATAAAATTTTTCTTTTGCTTTTAGTATCGCTTTGGGCCAATCTTTCTAAATCATAAAGAAACTGACTCTTGCCAGCTCCAGTTGGGCCGACAACCGCTACGATTTCTCCTTGCTTAATTTCAATCTTATCAAAATTTTCTTTTTTCCCAAATTTATTTATCCCAGGCAAAATTATAATTTTCTTAATTTCTTTGTTCATAAACTAATTTCATTTATAGCGTTAAAGGGACAGGCTTCTTTGCACCTATCGCATTTTTGGCATTTTTCTTGGTCTATAACTGCCTTTCCGTCTTCCTCAATTTCAATAGCACCATGAGGGCAAGCTTCAATACAAGCTCCGCAACCAGCACATTTTAATTTATTAATTATATATTTTTTCATAACTGAAAGCCCAATAATTTCCCTTGAGAATAAGCCCTAACTATTTTTTTAGAATAGGGGATTTCTTGGGTAATTTTCTTAATATTAAACTTTTTTAAAATCGGCTGGATTGATCCCTTATTGCCTAAATCAGCTTGATTCAAAATTATTTTGGCCGGCAACTTCATTTTTTTCAATAAACCCAAAATTAAATTTAAATCATGACTTCCCAAGGGCGTTGGTTCAGTGACAATATAAGCAAAATCATTATCTAGTAAAGCCATAATTACCGGGCAATGGGTTCCGGCGGCGGTATCAAAAATAATATAATCAACCCTTATTTTTTTCGCAAAATCGAAAACGAATTTTTTCATTTCCCTTACTATTGGAGAGGTTTCTTCCAAAGCCGGCCTGGCTAAGCCGGTAATTAAATAAAATTTTTTATTTAATTTGTCTACAAAAATTTTCCCAATCTCATCTGATTTGGCTCTAATTGCCTTATTGGGACAAATAATCCAGCACGCTCCACAACCTGAACATAATTCTTTTAAAAATTGCGGATGCTGGCCCGGAGCCATAAAAATTGCCTTACTTTTGCAAACTTTAACGCATTTACCGCATTTTTGGCATTTTAATTTATTAAGTTCAGGAAATTTAGCATAAACTTTTTTAACCGGCTTGCTTAGCTTTCGCCCTAAAAGTAAATAATCATTTGGGCATTCAATATCACAATCAACTAAGACAACTCTTTTACCCTGTTTAACAAATTTATTAACTAAAAGAACGGCAAATGTTGATTTGCCTGTTCCTCCTTTTCCGCCAGTAACTGCAATTTTTTTCATATAAATTAATAAAAATATTTATTAATTCTTACGACCCTGGTTCCTACCACCACCTGGAACAAAACCGCCTTGGCCTGAACCAACATGCCCACCGGGGCCGGTCGGATCTTGATTTACTTTCAATTTACCGCTATTAAATATCTCTAAGGCCTCTTTACAGGTTTTATTAAAAACGCCTGTATAGATTTCAATCCCTGCCTGATTTAAAACCATAAAGGCATTAGGGCCAATATTACCGGTAATAACTGCCTTAACTCCTTCATTAGCCACTATCTGCGCCGCTGAAATACCAGCTCCCCGACTAATTTCTACGCCCTCATTGGCAATCGATTTAAATTCCCCGGTTTTTTTATCAACAATTAAAAAATACTGGCATCGGCCAAAACGGGGATCAACTTGAGAATCTAAAGTTTCTCCAGTTGAAGAAAGACAAATTTTAATCTCTCCGGATTCCTTTTGTTTTAAAGACATACTGTTTTTTATTATTTAATTAAAAAATATCCACTAAAATATTAATAAATAAATTTAGCTAAAACAAAATTAAATAATTAATAAATTTTAGCTTCTGGCCATCGGACTGCCACACTTAGGGCAAGACTGCTCATAACACGGAATGCCTCTTTGATGAAGCGCTTTAGCTCCACATTTAGGGCAAACGCATTCCCCTCCCGGACCCAAGCCAAAACCGCCTGGTTGCCGGCCACGTCCTTGCCCGGATCCTCCTCCTCGGCCAAAAAAATTTTTAAACATATATGTAATTAATTTATTAATTAAAAACTATTTTATCTTTATTATTTTAATTGCCTTACCTTCAATAATAGCCTGACTTATTTTTTTATAGGCGGAAGTCAAAATACGTTGAAATGTGCTCTGTGATGTTTTCATTAATTTAGCACATTTAACCTGGTCTAAATCTTCTATATTTTTCAACCGCAAAGCCTCTGCTTCTTCAGCAGTCAATTCAATTACTTCTAAATACCGCAAAGGCACTCCCTGCGGTTTAAAGTAATTAACTTTGGGATTAAATTTTATTCGGCGGCACAGTCTCGGCCGCCCCAATCTCCTTAATTGTAATCCTCGTCTATTTCTCATAATACTATTATATAATATTTAAAAAACAAAACCAAGAAAACTTTCAAAAACTAACGTTTTAAGCTAAAGACGAAGAATTTCGTAATTAAAAACGAAATCCTCCGAGCTTCATCCTCAAAACAATGTTTTCATTCAAAGCTTTCTTATTTCTTACTTTTTAAAGCTTTCTTCTCTTCTTGAATTTGGGCTAACTCTTCTTTTAAAATCTGCTCTTCTTCGTCTAAAGTCGCTCTTTCATCAGTTTGGGTCCATCTTCGTCCAAAGCCTAAACCACGGCCAAACCAACTACCTCTGCCTCTGGCTAAACCTCGGCCGCATGGGCCTAAGCCCCGGCCGGTTAAAGGTCCGGCGCCTTGAGGACCAGTTCCGTTTCTACCTGGCATATTTATCACCTTCCTTTCTAGATAATCGCTAATTTAACTAACTTTAGTTAAATTAACCGTTATTTATGAGTAAATACCCATATCTATTATTGAGTATATACCCAAAATAGAATCTTGTCAAGATTTTTTGGTTTATAAAAAATAACCCCCAAATATTTGGGAGTTATTTTATTCGGGGTGGCCAGAGGGCCCTGCACAATTTCGCTTCGCTCAATATGCAGGGTAAAAGTTGCTTGTCCCGCCGACTCGGCCTTCGTAGCCGAAGCTACTTCGGCGAAGGGAGCAACTTTAGCGTAGGTAGAAACCCATAAATTTCTATCCAAAACAAAATCCGCAAAGGGGTGACTACTGGGAATTGAACCCAGGTCAACGGCGCCACAAGCCGTTGTTCTACCATTGAACTATAGCCACCCCTTTGCGGATTTATCGTATTTACTAATTACCATCTACAAATTATAAAAATAAACTTTGTCTTTTCTATCCTCTAAAATTTCTTCAGCTTTTATATTAGGCAAAGGAAACTGGTAGCTGATAATCTTTAAGCCCTTCTTACCCTCTGCTTTGATCTTATCTTCCAACTTCTTCATAGTCAAGAGATTTAAATAGCAGTACAGGACATCCGGTTTGCCCAAATCAACCTTAAAAATATTTTTCTTCTTTATAATAATCTTACTGCGGCTTAAGCTGTTTTGGATCTGGGCAACTGTATAAGGCAGAAAAGAATACTCAAAGCCGGTTAATTTGGCTTGGGGAAATTTCTTTCTGGCTGCCCGCAAAAAACCGGCATTGCCGCAACCCAGTTCGTAAATAACCCCGTCTTCTCTTAATTCCAGTTTGGCAATAATTTTTTTGATAATTTTTCTTTTAGAAGAAATAAACGGCGCATATCCGCGGAAGACAACGTTGTAAAACTGAACCATGAAAAAAACCGCGAAAACAATAAAAAGGAGCATGATAATAATTTGAATGGCCAGACTCATATGATTAAATTTAAAAATAATCTGTACGCCCAGTTGGAATCGGACCAACATATCCAGCTTAGAAGGCTGGTGTTCTATCCATTGAACTATGGGCGCATAAAAACTAATTTATATTTTAATATTAACTAAGCTTAGCGGGCTGGTGTCCTACTTGCCCGCCGAAGCTTTAGCGTAGGCGGGTCCATTGCTTGTCTCGCCGAAGTCCCGACGCTTCGGGACGTAGGCGGAAACTATGGGCGCCCTTCTTCGTTAAAACTTCGCTGGGCAAAGCAAAATATAAATCCCGATTACTCGGGACATATATAATATAGCAAAAATAAAGGCAAAAGTCAACTTATTTCTTGTTTCTCTGCCTAATAGCTTCAAATAAAATTATAGCGGTGCTTACGGAAACGTTTAAAGAATTAATTTTGCCAGCCATAGGGATCCTGATTTTTTCTTTAGCCGCGTCCAGCCAGTCTTTACTTAAGCCCGGATGTTCCTCGCCCATTATAAACGCCACCGCCCCCTTATAATTAACTTCCGTGTACAATTTTTCCGCTTCCGGAGTGGCGGCAAAAGATTTAATTTTTTTATCTTTAAGCCATTTTTTTATTTCTTCCCCTCCCGAAACCGCCACCTGGTTGGTAAAAACCGTACCTAAACTCGCCCGGATAACATTAGGATTATAAATATCGGTTTTCGAATCAGCCACTATGACCGCGTCAGCTCCGGCCGCATCCGCGCTTCGCAAAATCGCGCCTAAATTGCCCGGCTTTTCTAAAGACTCTAAAATTATAATCAAAGGGTTTTTACTTAACTTTACTTCCCCTAGTTCTAAATATTTTGGTTTAGCCAAAGCCAAAAACCCGTCCGGGTTTTCCCGATAAGAAATTTTTTCAAAAACAGCAGGAATAACCGAAGCCAGTTTTTCTTCCGGCAGGCTGGCTATTTTTTTATTGCCGGCAAAATCCTGGCAATAAAATACTTCGGTTATTTCCAAACCGGCCTGGCGAGCCAATTCTATCTCCTGCCGACCTTCAATAATAATTAAGTCCTGCTTCCGCCTCTCTCTTGGTTTGCGCAATCTTATTATTTCTTTGATTCGCTCATTCTGAGCACTGGTTATAATTTCTTTCATATTCGAACAATTAATTAAATTATTCAAAATATTTCCTACACACCACCTCCATCCTCCGTAGCAGTTGCTCTGCTACTGCGGAGGACGGGCCTGACCCCTCCTCAACCGAGGAGGGGAACTAGAAAAAACGTTTTGTTATACCCCCCCCTCCTTAGACAAGGAGGGGCTAGGGGTGGTTTGATTATCAAAATAATTTCCACCTTTATTTTTCCTATTATTTACTCTAATTAGCAAACAAATCCTTGCTTTATTTACCCCTCTTCTCCTTTAAATAAATAAGGTAGGAATAGCCTACGGTGCCAAGCAGCACTAAAATAATGGCGGCCATAAATACAGCCAGACGGTAATTAATCGGCAAAAAAGCGTCAATCGCTATTAAAACCCCGCCCAGCATAAACATCTTTCCGCCAAAGCGGTGGGTTTTATTCCAAACTTCCTCGGAAGACAAAGTCCAGGGTGTGCGGATACCTACGAACCAATTACTTTTAATTTTTCCCATATAATTACCGATGATTATGAAAAGAAGCCCGACTCCAACCGGCACTATGATTCCGATGGGCAGATTATAACCCAGGGCGTTTAAACTGGTGGCAAAATAAATAATGGCCATGAAGAGGATTATAATATCTTTAAAAACATGGTAAACTTTGCTAAATTGCTCATATTTTTCTTTCTTCGGATCAAGAAAAGGCAAGACCATAAATAACACATACATAATAACCATTACGGCCGGTATAATAAAGGCTATTGCCCGCGAACCCCAATCGTCCACCTCGCCGGCAAAATTCCAATGAGTCGGAACTTTTTCGGGAAAATGGGAATAAAAATAAAACGAAGAAATTATAGCCGCCGCCAAAATTAAAATCGGCAAAATTTCTGTCTTTATGGTTGGTTTAATGGGGTTGGCCATATTTTTTTGATTATTTTTTAAAAAATTTGATTAATGATTCTGCCACTTCTTCAAAAACACTTAAATTAAGGGAATAAATTATTTCCTGGCCCCGGCGCTCAGGAATAACTAAATCCGCTTGTTTTAAGATATTTAAATGGTGGGAAAGGGAGGGCGGGGTAATATTAAAATTCCGCCCGATTTCTCCGGCCGCCATATCCTTTTTCTTGAGCATTTCCAGGATTTTCCGCCTGGTCGGGTCTGATAATGCCTGCATGGTTCTACTTAGAGTCATATATTTAGATATTTAGATAACTATCTAAGTTATATCATACTGACAAAAACTGTCAAGACTCCACCACGAATTACGAATTTATACCTGCCTGCCGGTAAGCAAGTGAATATACAAATTATAAATATCAATATCTTCTCCCATAAAAACATGGCGAATAAAAAAATCTACCAACAAGTAGATTACTATCTATTCGTAAATTCGTAAAGAATTCGTAATTTGTAGGATTATTAAAACATCAGCCAACCCGGTTTAAACAGCAGAAGCAGGCCGATAATAAAAATTATAACCCCGCCGATTAAATTAGACCAGCGGCTGTATCTTGAGCTTATGCCTTTCATTTTTAAAGTAACCATGGCAATAACGAAAATCAGCAAATCGTCCAGCATAAAAATAGAAATATATAAAAGCAAATAAATATAATATTGCCAGGAAGACAGATTTGATAATGATAAAACCTGTGTGTAAACGGCCGGCAGACCAGCACTACAAACTAATTCAACTAAATTAACTGCGGCCGCTAGAAGAATAATGCCGGCTAAAGCCAACCAAAAATTTTCTTTAGCAACAATATTTTTTAATTTCTCAAAAATTAGCTGTCTTTTCTTGCCACCGGTAACCTTACAAGTGCCGGCCCTATTAGTTAAATATTCCTTTAGATGATAATAACCACTACCTAAAGCTACTAAAGCGATAATAATTCTGACCCAAAATATAAAACCTAAGAACAAAAATAAATTAAGCCAGGCTGACAAAAATAGAAAATACACCAAACCAGAAGTAAAAATAAAAACCGAACCCAAAATCCACATCTTTTTCCTGTTTTTCATGCCCAAGAGTAAACTGATTAAAAATAAAAGCACCCACATAGCGCAAGGATTAAAACCGTCTAAAGCGGCAATCATGATTGTCAAAGTCGGTAATGAAATATCCTTAACTTTCACTTCGCCAAACAAGGGTAAATTTATTTTTTCCGGGATTTTAGAACTGCCTGCAGTATCCGCTTCGCATCCGCAATTATGAATGCATTCTAAATCTCCGCTATCACAACTGTGTATACATTGACCATTTTTTTGATCTTTATTTAAAACTGGCGCTACCACATCACTGCATTCATTAACCGTATAATAATCAATTATGTCTTTAATCTTTTCCCCGGTTGTCTGGTCGCTGTAATAGCCCGGAATAACTGTATCCCCGATAATTAATAGAGGCACTCCTGAACCATATAATCCTAATTCTTTCCCTAGCTGAGAAAGTAATTGGGCGTTGGTTAAATTATACCAGACCTCATAGCGGTAAACCTTGATATTTTCATTTTCCTTCTCCAGTTCTTCCAAAAACTTATCTTCCTTGGCGCAATGCGAGCAACCATCGCCATAAAAAAAATAAAGATTTATATTATCCTGGGCCAAAGCCGGCTGAATAAAAATAAAAAACAGAAAAATCGGCAGAATAATTTTTAATAATCTAGTCATAATTAAAAATAAGAACAAGAAAAAAAATTATAAAACTATTATCTTTCTTCTCTTGCTCTTATCCTTGTTGTTATTTTATTGCCCAGGATTAAGTATGGCGTCTATTTCTTTCTGCGTCATCTGACTGCTTTCTTTCTTTTCTTCTATGCCTAACTCCTTCTCTACGGTCCTTTGCGGATCTAAAATAAAATCCACTTCATCCTGCGTATAACCCTCCGTCTTTATCTCTTCGTCTGTCTTCTCATTTAATTCACTCTCTTTCTCTCCAACTTTTTGATTAACATAAACTTCTAACTTTGTCTGCTCCTCTTGGGACAATTCCTGCTGCCCCTTTTTCTTGCTGATTATATCCTCAATCCTTTCCTCTTCCTTTTTTAGATCATATTTCTTTTTAATATACAAACCGGCAAAGACTAATACGGCTATGAGAACAACAACCAGTAAAATTTTTAAAGCGGTTTTTGGATACATAATTTTAAAATTTAGTTACTTACACTATATAATATAACATAAAAACATAAAAAATAAAATATAGCCCCCTATAGATTAAACAGCTTAATTGTTTGCGCCACCTCCTCGGCTAAACCCTTAATACAATCATATTTTTTTACTTCTTCCTTATCAACCCAGGCATAATCGGTAAAACCGCCGGCTTCCGGCTTTACTTTACCGCTTTTATACTTGGCCGCAAACTTTACCAATATTACGGGAATTTCGTCAGGCCTGATAAAAGCCACGCTATTTATATATTTTAGCTCCCCTTCTATTTCCACCCCAGCTTCCTCTAAGGTTTCTCTTGCTAATAAATCTTCAACCGCATTTTCAAAATCAAGCACGTCCCCGTTAATTCTCGTTGGTTTATTAATATTTAAATCCTCCCATTCTAATTTGCCGCCCGGCACCGCGTATTTGCCCGGGTGAACTTTTTCCCGTTCATCTCTTTTTAAAATTAAGCAGCGCTTATCAGACGTCCGATAAACAACTACATTGGCCACAAAATAGAAAAGCTTGTTTTTCTTAGCTTTATCTAAGTTTATTTTTTTAGCTAACATAATTTTGGCTAATTTTAAATAAAAAGTATCTTTTTCCTTGACAAATTATTAGATATATGCTATAATGTAAATACAATAATTGATCATTATAACCTATTTACTCGGAGGGGTATTATGAATAATCAGTTCTGCATCGGCGAAATTCATTTTTCGGGCATTGGCATCGGAAGATTCGAAATTAAAGACCATTTCTTCTGCATCATTATCGCCGCCATTTTTCTGGCAGTGACACTGATGACACCGGAACAAAGCCCCGGGGCATTCTGGAAACCGATATTGGCTCTTTTTGGTCTCCTCTGGGCCAACGAAGCTGAAACCGCCCGCCAGACCGATGTGCGTTTAAACCAACGGTCATTCTTTGACTAAAAGTAAACGCACTTTACCAAACCAAGCCGCTCGTCTATTTAGATAGCGGCTTTTATTTTTTGAAAAAATTAAATAATCTAACTGTTATATACCTAATAACTGGTTAAATAAAACAATTGTATCTTCTAAAGATTTATTCATGTCCACCACCTCGTATGATAGAGAAGTTTGTTTTAATAACTTAATAAAAGTATTGGGGAAATCCCGTTTCATTCTTGTTTCAAAAGCCTCGGCGTCGTGCCGCATACCGCGCTGCCAGGCCCGTTGGTAGCAATTTTTTTCAGAAGCCTCGCAAAGAAAAATTTTTATTTCATAATCATTTTGAAGTTTTTCAAGTTCTAAAATATTAAGCTCAGGATGATTAGTGCCAATTTCTAAAATTACTTTCGGCTTTTTTAGACCAACCAAATAACAATACATGTTTTGATAGGCGACAATCGTCTTTTCTTCAATTACTTTTCCCTCAACGCGAAAAACCTCAACAAACGGCAAAACATCAATTATTGTCTCTTCGGAAAATAAATTGTTAATTATTGTTGTCTTGCCTGTCCCCGGCCTGCCGGCAAAGACAAATAATTTATTTTTTTTCATACAAGCAAAAGTTTATTAAAGAATTACCGATTTCAGATTATCTAAATCACGAATTAAAAAATCAGGATTTAAATCTTTTAATCTTTTGGCTGTGCTAAAACCCCAAGTAACGGCGCCTGTCTTAACGCCAGCGCTTTTACCTTCCTCTATTTCGTGATTCGAGTCGCCAATAAAAATTGTTTCTTCTTTTTTAAAATTATTTCTTTCTATTAATTCGTATATACCCTCTGATTTGTCATGAACATCAGTAATAACATCAATAAATATACCTTCAAGGCCAAAACTTTTTATTTCAGGTTGAAGGGTCTCCGGAAGATCAGAGCTTAAAACTGCCATTTTTATCCCTGCTTTTTTAAACTCCTTTAAGATATTAACAACCCCCGGATATGGTTTTCCCTTTGGACACTCAGAAATAGCTTTTCTATAAGCAACCTGCTCTTCTTCTATAGTTAAATTAGGCAAATATTTATTATAGAAACGCATATAGGGCTGCTCATAATTTTCTTTCAGCTCTTCTATGAAAATCTCTTTAGCTCCCAGTTCTTTAAACATCTTATTGACTACGCAAAGATAATTATCAACAGAATCATTTATAACGCCTGTCCAATCAAAAATGATATATTTAAATTTAGGCATAAAATTCTAATTTTAAAAAAAT
>Ga0268279_1001582_pt1 | contig 12333 bp, 11 predicted proteins | sample saktaG_6_FD_190142 | JGI IMG/M metagenome (GOLD analysis project Ga0268279, IMG submission 190142) | Saline water microbial communities from Sakinaw Lake, British Columbia, Canada - sak_2010_1_5_80m | ecosystem: Environmental > Aquatic > Non-marine Saline and Alkaline > Saline ...
AATATTTTGTCTTTATCCATAATCTAATAATATCAATAATAAATCACAACGTCTAGCAAACCAAAAACGACTTGGTTAAGCCGTTTCTATCAGGGCTCCGCAGGGTGAAGCAAGTTAGAACCTATTTTTGATAAAATTACTCTGCAATTTACAATCTCTACCCCAAAATTTTCTCGAAATCTGTTTTGGAATAATGAAACTTGTAAATCTGGTGAAATTTTTTGGCAAATTCTTTTTCAGTAGTATGAGAATCAACACTTTTAATTAGGATTAGTAGTTTTTTCTCGCCGAACTTTTTTATTAGTAACTTTGTCCAAAAGTAACCAATATTATAAATACGCCAATCACTCTTATCATAATAATCAAAAACCCTTAATGCTTCTTTTCTTATCGGTCTTTTCTTGACTTGACCGGCCAAATAATTAGCTAATCCCTCATTAAGCCATTTTGGATAACCAGCGCCAGTAGTCTTTCTATAGTACAAATGACAGTATTCGTGTTTTAAACTCTGCCAAAAATGCTTAATGTCCTTATGATTGGATTCTTTTGTATAAATTTCTGGATTTAGAATATAGATATTACCGTCTTTAGCCCAAGCGGAAAACCATTCTTCTGTTTCTTTTTTCCAAATTTGATTTATTTCTTTTCGCGAATCAATAAAAAAAACAGATGGCTGTTTTATGCTTATATTATAAAAATCATCCAGCTCTTTCTGGGTCAACTTCAAAAACCTTGTCATTTCTTTATTAAATTTTGATTTATCTGTTCCTAATAAGAATTTGTGCATATCCTTTATTATAACATAAATAACAAAAGGGACGAACATTGTGTCCGTCCCTATTTCTGGGCTAAGATAAATCCCCCAGATACAATTTTACTTCTTGAATATACGCTTTTGCACATGATTGAAAAGCGACTGCCTTGGTTGACAATGAACATATCGCCCACTCCATGTGCCATGCAAGGCATATTTCAAGAACGGACAACCAGAACCACAGATTGCGTTCCATTTACATTCACTGCATTTTGCCTGACCTTCGGCAATTCCCTCATGCACCCATTTAGTCGTTTTGCTTTCCAAAATTTCTGAAAAGCTCTGTCTTTGTATATCTCCAAGTGTAGTTTCTGGATAGCTGTGGTAGCGAGCGCAAGGAAAAGCGTTGCCAGAAGCATCAAAGCTAATATGCTGGAGACAGCCTGCTTTCCATGAACAGATATTCACCCGACCACCTATTAATCCCTTGATTACATCTCTGAATGTTCTAATTTTGATTTTCGGGTCACCATGGTCAAACCACAGATCGAAAAAACGGATGAAAAACCTTGTAACTTCTTCACTTGACAACCCATATACTTGTTTTCCTTGTCGCCAGAGTTCGGGTTCAATACAAGGTAAAAAATCAAAATGAGGAATCTGTTGTTCCACAACCCAATTCCAAACTTCTTCAGGATGCCGCACATTATTCTGGGATATAACCATAAGCATGCCTGTATTGATATCTCTCGCTTGGAATAATCGGTAGCCGCGCATTACTAAATCATAAGTTGGTCCACCATCAATGAAAGTACGAATACTATTATGCAAATAAGCAGGACCATCAACGCTGACGGAAGGACCAATTTTGAGTTCTGCAAGCAAATCAGCCCAGCTCTCATCAACGAGCGTGCCATTTGTCTGTATGCAATTGGTAACCTGATAGCGCCCGTTAACTGCCTGTTTCTGAACCTTTAAAGCCTCTCTGTAAAAATCCTGACCAGCCAACAGAGGTTCACCGCCATGCCAGATTACAACCAATTGATCGCCTTTCAAAAAAGGCACAATCTGGTCAAAGATTCTGTGAATAGTATCTTCAGATATAATCTGGTTCGGCGTTTCGCATAATGTTCTGGCCGACCCATTATAGCAGTAACCGCAATTCATATTACAATCAAAATCAACCGGGGTAATCAATAATTTTACCAATAGACCTTCCATTTCTTCACCTCCCTCCCGTCAAAATAAATAGGGGCAAAGCTCTTTGCTCTTTTGCCCCTACTCTTAAGATATCTTAAGACAAATTCGAGTCCTATCGAGCTTCGTAATCGCATGGATCACAATCGTCACAAGGACACATTTTGATTTCATGCGCTACTTCCTGCTCGTAAAACTGCACTATCGGATGATCGATGAGCGTCCCCATCACCTCAACCTGTTCGGCCACAGCTACGGCATCTTCCATTTCTCTCACCTCCTCTCGTCTGGATTTTCTTTCATTATTTTATCCTTTAAAGGTACTAATGAAGCTTGGTCAATCCAAAACTTCCCTTTAATATTAAAATATGCTTATTTGTGAATATTGTCAAGAGTTGCATAGAAAATTACAATATTATTTTACTTCCTCTATTATTCTTAATTTAGCTTCTCTGGGATATAAATTATCCAGTGATTGAATCTTATCCAAATCCATCCAAACAGGATAATATTGATTATTTTGATTCATTCTTTGTTTTTCTTCGCCGCCTAATTTCGGCTGACCAAAGAAACTCTTGATTAAATAATAAAACTCCTCGTTGCCTCGATTTGTTATCTGAAACAGGAATCTATCTATAATTATCTCATTTATACTTAGCTCCTCTTTGATTTCTCTAATAACTGCCTCTTCTGGTGATTCGCCTTTTTCAATAGCCCCTCCAGGAAAAACATAATATTCTTTACCATCTTTAATACGATGGATTAATAGAATTTTCTTATTTTTAATTATTATCCCAACTGCTCTCATAATTTAATACCTTATATTCGGAATCTCAATCAATTTAAATACCAAATAAAGTAATTGAGCACGCTGGCAAAGCTAACCCAAAACAGATAAGGGATTAAGAGATAAGTTGACCATTTATTTATCGGCCAGAATTTTATCATTAAGACGACTATCAAAAGCCAGATGATGATAATATCTGTAAAAGCCAAGCCAGGGTTGTGCAAGCCAAAAAATATAATTGACCAAATAGCGTTAAAAAACAAATGAATCCAAAACAGCCATAGCGCGCCTCTGGCTGTTTTATTTTCATTAACTCTCTGCCAAATAAGATAAACACTAATACCCATTAAGATATAGAGTAAAATCCAAGCCGGGCCAAATATCCAATTGGGCGGACTAAAACTTGGCTTCTCCAAGGCAGCATACCAATTAGGTATAGCCGAGGTAGTAAAAACTGAACCAACCAACCCAGCCAATTGCGGCAAAGCCAGAGAAATAATAAGACGTTTGTAGTTCATAGGTTTAACTTAAATCTTTTTCACTTAAGCCAAGCTCATCTTTGCAATATTGCTTCCATTCTTTTAATTCTTCTGGGAATTTTGGCGCGTTTTTCTTAAACCATTTATTAATATATTCTGCAGGCACAGACGACTGGGGCCAAACCTGCTTCATATACTCGTCGTAGCTAAGCCCCATACGAAGCACGATAATCGCGTATCGAGCACCAATGTTATCATTAAGATTTGAACGGAACAGTTTGCGGTAAATATCAAGCGCCTCATCTGTTTTGTCATCTTTCCAAAAATTATCCGCGCCAATTCCAAGAACGCGAATAATATGCCTATTTTCAAGCCAGCCCCACGGCATCCTATCAGGCCAATTGCCTTGTTTGTCTTCAATGCGGGCACAGGCGCACTTAAATGCTTCGTCTTCCAATTGTCGCGCTTCTGACTCACGTCCCGACTTACGCAAGTCATTGGCTACATACAAATATGAATCATAGAAATCTGGGTCGCGTTCAATAAGCACGCGGATATCTTCTGTATTGTGATTTGATTCTAAAATATCATAATACTTCCCCATCATTGGCCGTTCCTTTTCTAGAAATTCCCGGGGTTTCTTTTTTATATTTTTTTGTCCTTTTTTGATCATAAATTTATTTCTAAAAAGTTTTAAATTAGTTTACATTCAACATTAGAATGTATACGAAATTGAGATTTAGTTTACATCTTTGTTTAAATCAAATTAACTCAACTTGTTTGTTATAAAATTCCCTCAACACATATTCAATCAATAAATCGAAAAATAATCCTGACACATCTGCCCGTGTGGATGTGGTCGTATTTAACCCTCTTTTAGTAATTCTCCTATCGACACTTTTTATTTCCTTATTAGCTATTTTTATTGAATATTCTCTCCATCCATGACTTAAATTATCTCCAGTTTCTTCAAAAGGAGAAACTGACTTCAAGAGATAATAAGAAAGTGTCCTATAATGTCCTAAATGCCCAGAAGTATCTTCTTTGTCACTAACATTGTCTCTAATTTTTCTCAAAACAGAGATGAAATCAATATCAATACCGCCAAAAATTGAAATAAGGGTTTTAATACCAATATTTATAATCTGAGGCATACCCTGATCTCTTGTATGCATAAACCCCTCTTTATAACTTCCCCCCTTAAGAGCCGGTAACTGAAATTTTATACCTTTTAATAACTGCCTCAGATTTAATTTCTCTTTTCCGTCCAATTTCAAAGATTTTAATAAAATATCTTTTAAAATTATTTGAAGAAAATAACTCTTATTTTTTAATGACTGGCTCAATTTGTTCTCCGCTTGAAAACGAGAAATAATCTCATCTACATACTTTGCGATAATTTCTTCATTTTTAAATTCAAAAATTTCCTCACTAAAAAATTTATCAAAATATCCATTGAAATCAGTTTGTTCTCCATACTTACAATGAAAAATACTCTTTAGGTTTTGTACATCAGCAACAAGGATGACTTTGTCAAAGCTAAATTTATTTGGTAATTCCTCATTTTGCAATCCGAGATGAGCTGAAAAAACATTTAAAATTCTAAAAATATGCTCTGGATCAATTCTTTCCAAATCATCTAAAATTAAAACACTTTGTTTATTACCTTTTTGTGTCTGAATCTTTTTTCTTAGTAATTCACTTAAATAATCAGTTTCTGTGATATTTTTCTTTTTTGTTTTCTCCAAAAAATCTTTGACAAATCCTTTCTCTCCAGCCTCAATTTCATTCTTGAATGACCAGAAGTTTTCCACCAATCCCGCAACCTCCTTTAGGGGACGACCTAACCTCGGGATAAACGAAAGCCCTGTCTTAAATATCTCATTAAAGTTATTTTTGCCCCAAATAAAAAGCAAACGCTGTAAATCAATTAAGCTGCTATAATCGTTTTTCTGGAAAATATCTTTATTCTTTTTGTTAAGCTCAACTAAAATATCGTATTTAAGAAATTCCAGAATATCTTCATTGGCGCTTATTTGATAATTAACAGGAAAGAAATGAAAAACTTCATATCCATCCTGATAATTTTTAAAAAAATCATTCAGGAAATATGTTTTGCCAATTCCAAATCTTCCAGAGAATAAAATCCGACTATTGTCTTTTATTTCCAAATGTTCTTTAAACTTTGGAAATAACTCCTCAATTGGAATTTTAAAAACTTCTTCTTTTGTTTCTTTGTTGTCCATTTTTTTAATAATCAGTATCAAGAATCCTAAATCTTCAACTTCTTAATTGGCTCTTTGAATGCCTTATACATTCTGGCTGAACTATCAATCAAGAATTCAATCATTTTGGGCCAATCTTCTTCATCAAAGATATTAACGTCATCTAATTGATATTTTATCCGCGAGGTAACATTATCCTCCATTTTCTCCCAAACCAATTTATTGCCAAAATCTTTTTCTATCTTAGCTTTTAATTTATAGAAATAATCAAATATCTCTTTATTTGTTTCTTTATCGCCCCGGTTAATATAAATCTCTGGCCTGGCATACTTTTTAGAAACTACTAAATTCAAATTAATACCACCCTTCCCTACCCCTATTCCAATCCAACTATCCGTACTCGGACTAATATTTTTAAATAATGAATTTTTCTTATTAACCTCCAGTAAAAACTGATTCCAGAATTTTTCTCTAAAAACATGCCTTTGGGCATATTCCTTTCTCTCTGAACCGATTTGTTTTTTTTCTGTTGTTGGCCTTTTAATTACGGTGAAGAGCGGTGCGGCTGCTGAATGGTCTCCGATTTTGATCGCTTCTAATTTTATTAAATAAAATGACATATCGTCTGGAGTAATCTCATTAAGCCAATCAATCACCTTTATATGCTCCTCGGTTGGTTCTTTTGTTATCCAGATAGCGGTATTAGCTTCAAGATTAACTAGATAAGTAATAATCTGACCAAGATGGCCATGGTCTGTTTTCTCTAATTGATTCTCAATAATAACCTTATTGCCAAAATTATCCTCTCCGTATAAATCAACTTTAAATGGACCGACCTTTTCTTCACGAGATAAAACCGTTATATCAAAACCGATTACCTCGTTTAGATAATCAATATTTTCTTCTAGCCATTTTGTAAAATCCTTATCTTCTTTATTCCAAATTTCCCTTAAAGGAACCTTATTTATTTTTTGGATAGTTGATTTGCTCATAATAAATATTTTGAGAATTTATCTCTCAAGAAAAATCCACAAAGCGGCATTTATGTTTATCTTGCCATTCTGCTTTTGGCACTCTACGCTCATTATATTTACCAGGCGGTGGCCAGTTTGCCTCTGTAATTTTTACAGACTCGTCATCAAATACTTGTTCAACAAACGCCACGTGGCCTGTCGCATTCATGGCTGGTGTCCTAAACCCGGTCGTAAAACACATAGCGCAACCAGCTTTAGGACTATCTAAAATTTTGTAAAGTCCGTATTTCTTAAATATGTTCGCCCAATTTCCTCCGTTACGACCCCTCTTTGTTGGCCACTGAATCTTAATTCCCATCTGTTGAATCCTATATTGAGTATACTCAGTGCATTGTAATTCATCGTTGTCAAAATCTAAACCAAATTCATAGTTAATAATTTTACGAAGTTTTATGGTGTTATCGCCATGAGCAAGATTGGCGACTCCTATCTTAAATTTAGGGAGCGCGTCCTGAATATCCTCTTTCGGGGGAACTTGAGAATTATCAACTGGTTTATTTTCTGTCAAATACACCGAACTAACCCAACCCTTTTTACCAAAATTGTATTGAATCTTAAACCATTTATCTTGTTCTTCAATTTTAGTAACCTCTTGACCATGGCCTAAAACCTCAAGAATGTTATCTGCTTTTATTTCTGGCGTTGAACGGACTCTTAAGCCGATTTCAGAATTTACATACATCTTTTGGATAGTAAGTTCTGGAAGGATTTCTATAGATTTTTCCTCAGATGGGACATCTCTCTTTTCGAGTCTACTAAAAATGAACTTCCATATTCTTTTTAATAAATTTTCATTCATAATACTTTATAGACGAGATAATAAATATTGCCTTAAATTTTCTTTTGTCCAATCGTAAAAATCTATTTCCAGAAACTTTAAAAATTCACTGAAATCTTTTTCACTAAATTTTATCTTTTCTTTTTCGCAATGTTTCTTATAAACATCACGAATTTCATCTGTAGTTATAATTTTTGAATCTTGACTCATGGTTTTAATTTAGACTTGCGAATAGTTTTTCTTTAAACTCATTCTCCGTTTCTTGGTTATAGAATGGCAAGCCGATTATTTTATATTTTTGCGACTTGGAAAATTCCAAAACTTTATCCTTAAATTTTTCTTTTATCTCTTCCAAAAAGTCGGCTTTCCATTTTTCGCTTCCGGCTAACTGCGGTCCTTTGGGCTCTAAGAAAAGCTGATAAGTAATTCCTTTGCCGGCCTTGTCAACTAAAAACAAGAGATAATCCGGCTCAAAGGCTTGCCCGTCTTTAAAATTATAGATCTTTAACTGCCTTTCATTTCTGACTAAATAGATCCTTTTGAAATTCTGCCTTAGTTCATTAATTTGTCTGTCAATTAATTCCACAAAAGCTTTTTCTTCTCTTGTCCCGTAATTGGCGTTAAACACATACCAGTCTTTATCTTCCAAAAACTCCGCCTGCCCATCGGCTCGTTCACTATCTTTTTTAATCTTAATCTTTTTATCGCCTATTTTTTTATTAATTAAAGCTGGAATAAATTCTTCCGTTCCCTCATATTCGGTTAAATTGCTCTTAATCTCTGCCTCAATCTTACTAAGTAACGACAAAACTGCTAAAAATTTATTTTCGTTATTTAGATTACCAATTTCATCCTTACTGCCCTCAAAAGTGATGGATAACCCGGCTAGATAATTAGTCCTGCCTATAAAATCATTAATCGACTCAATCTCCGGAAAATAATGCTTTAAAGAATTAAAAGCGTAAAAATCGTTTCTGGCTAAAGCATTTTTTATAATATGCGGTTCAATAGTTTTAAGACTAATGTCTTTTTTGTCTTTTTTAACTTCCCGGCCGCTGTCCTTGCCCTCAAACACCTGCGTCTCAACACCGGTGCCAGACAAAACATTAAAAACAATGTTTTTCTTGCTTATACCAAGATCGACCAGCTCTTTAACTTTTTCAAAACTTCTCTTTTTCTTTTCATTGGCATAAACCAGTCCTGATTTGAAAAAGCTGGATTTTTTAAATTCTTCTTTTAACTTCAATTCAACTTCCACCTCATCCTCATCCATCATTCCTTCTTCAATCAAAGCCGTTTTTATTTCCGAAATATATCTTGATTCGTTATGGCTATGATAATGCAATTCTTCAAGTATTCTTAACTCATCGTTTAAATTTTTATCGTATTTTCGTTTAAACTTATCATCAACATCATTCAACTTAAACGGATAATATCGCGCGCCCCGGCCAATAAGCTGGGCTTCGGAAATAGTGGTTTTACCGGGCCGGTTATTTTTACCGTCTCTGGTTTCGTAAAGACGAACAATATCAAATAGATTAAGCACATCCCAGCCCTCGTTTAATTTCTGCACGGCAAATATCGCCCGAATCTTATTATCCTTATCCTCAAGCGAGTTTAAGAGTAGCTGATATTTTTCTTTTTCCTGTTCTTCGTTGACGCTCAAAGTTTTATTCTCAGCAAAACCATCTTTCAATTTTTTAACCAAAATAGCGTCTGTTATTTTATTGTCTCTGAAAAAATTAAAAGCCTTCTGCAAAACTGGCACATTGCTTCGCTTTCTAATATTAATAACATCATTCGCTTTTAGATCATCAATGATTTCGTGGAATAATTTTTTATTGGCCTCCGAGTCGGCGATGGTTCTTTGGGCTTTAAAAAGAATAACGGGCTTTAAATTAAGACTATGTTTGCCGGCCACCTCCTGCCGGTATTGACTTAAAATAATCGCTTGGATAATGCGCTCTTTTTTGTTGGTGTCAGTATGCAGTAATTCCACATCTTTAGAATAGCCGTCGTTTCTAAATTCCTTAAGTTCATATTTATAAATAATTTTGTTTTTGTATTTTTCAACGATATTTTTATTTAAAAAATCCATCGTAGCCGTAAATTCTAAAAGCAGATTGCCGATATTTTGTTTAAATATCTTTTCAACCGTATTCTCCCAGTTTGGCTTCTCCCACATTTCTTTTTGGCCGTTTCTGGTCTGGACTTGGCCGTGATGAGCTTCGTCAGCAATCAATACTATTTTTTTATCTTTAAAATCCTCCAAAGTCAGGGAGTTTTCTTTTTCATTGTATAAATCTGTATGCAGTTTTTGGATAGTGGTAAAACAGATATTAATATCGGACTCGCTTACTCCGTCAAAATTGGCTACCGGCTTAATTTGAACCTGCTTATTGTCAAAAAGAATCTTGTTGTTAAATAAATATTTGCTGGATAAATTATTCAAAAAATTATCTTTGGTTTTTTCAATGATATTGGTGGAATTTACAAAAAACAAAAAATCGCGATAACCATGATTGTATAGATACAAAATCAACCCAGCCATAATCAAAGTTTTGCCCGAACCAGTAGCCATGTTAAAAAGAAAATGCAGAGGATACTCCTTATTTTCATAGTCGCCGGTATAGCAATGAAAAAATCTGGCAAAGGCCTCTTTTTGGTATTCTCGCAACTTAAAAGCCGAATTTAAATTTTCCGCCATAAATTCCGGAGTATCTTTTTTCAAGAGCCCCATTCCAGAAGCGCTATCTAATTGTTCATATAAAAATTGCTGGGGCATATTTATTTAATTTACTTCTTCTAAAATTTTAGATAATACATCCCTTAACTCTACTCTTTCTTGTCCATTGTCTGTATATTTAGAGGAAGATATAATTTGGTCTGCTGTCATCTGTGGCCAATATTCATTTATAACTTTTCTTGCAGGAAAATTTTTAGCTTTGGAAATAATATTTTTCGCATCGTCATAATCGTTGTATTCACATTCAACTAAATTTTTGTCTATATAATTTTCAATCTCTCTTTTGCGAGTGCAAAAAGCCAACACTCCGTCTTTTTGCCAATTTTGACACTTTATCTCGTTTTCTGTTGCTTGTGACCTGTCATCAATCTCTCTATCAGAATCTAAAAATACCGCATATTTTAATCCCAAGTCTTCTGCTTTGTTATTTTCTATCCATATCTTTATACAATCTTTACCGCCTAATGGCAAAGTTAAAATTTTTGCCTCTTTAAAATCTTTATTAAGATGGCCGGCATTTTTTAAACTCGAACACGAATGCTCTAAAAATAAACAATCTGCCATACTTTCTACCAAAATGAGAGTAGTAGCACTATCAAATTTTTGATCGGAAAGAATTCCCAATGATTCAGCCGCCAAAAATAACGCCTGCTTGCCATAGGAAATAATTATTTCCTCTTGTTTGGAATTTATAAAACAAACTGAGTCATCCGAAACCTTTCTTAATAGTTCCGGCGAATGAGTGCTAATAAAAACTTGTCTTTTTTCGTCTTTAGCTAATTCTATAAAGGAATCTATGACCATCTTTTGATTATCCGGATGCTGTGAAGTTTCAGGTTCTTCAATTGCGTATATAATATTTCCTTCTGCTTGTTGATTCTTTCTCTCTGCCTCGGCCCTGAAAAAATTTAATAAAACAAGACGTCGTGTTCCACTCCCTCTCTTATTTAATGACACTCCTCTTTCATCTTCAATTCTATAATCAAAGCTCCATTTAGGCGCTGATTTTAAAACGGGTTTTAATTTTGCGGCAAGATTAGAATCCATTTCATGCAATTTTTGCAACGCTCGTTCGGCAACCTGTTCTACTCGTTCTTGAATTTTTTGCCTCAACTCATCTATTTGACCGTCATATTCTTTTTGTGCTTCCTTTACAGCCAATTGAATTGGATCTTTTGCTTCTGCGTCAGAATCTGAAGTTTGCCTATCTGATTTAAAAAGAAAAAATAAGGGATAATGACCTTCCAAATTTTTGTAAATGTTTTTTGCCTTAGTCTCAAAATCTTCAACTCTTAATTCTTTTTCGGTTAAATTAAGTTCTTCCGTGCTTCCCCAAATGACCTTTCGCCATAGATTGCTTTTCCTTTTATCATCGGGCTCAACACTAAATAATTTTCCTCTTTCTTTTAACTGATCAATAGTAAGATTATGCAAATCATCAAAATTTTTCTTTGTTGGATAAGATGCCCTAATGTAAATCTCTGGACTACTGGCAATTGTCTTATCTGTACATTTGAATTTTTTTATAACTTCATATAATGCGTCTTTATTAAGCAAATACTCATCCTTCAGATTGGTTGAAGCGGATGAATCAATCACAACTTCATCGGGGAATTCCAAAAAAATACAACTGATACAAATTTCTTTTTCCTCAGCACCGACACTTAAATCATTTAAATCGGGTTTTGATTCATCAAAAAATATATCCAAAGCATCAAATACTGTTGATTTACCAGCATCATTTTTACCTATAAATGCCGTCAAATCCGAGTGAAAAGAAAATTCATATTCGCCAATATAATTTCTGTAATTTTTAATTTTTAGCTTTTCTATCTTCATACTCATTTTTCATCTTATAAAATCTATATTATTTCTAATCTTTGTTGTGTTTGGTGACATTAATAATTTCGTTTATAAAACTGCGTTCCTCTTCGCTACTTTTAGTATATCCACTAGGCGTATGCCTAAACATTGCCTCTGCACCTTGTTTAGCTATTTCTTTTCGCGCCTCTTCGTTTTTACTTGTTTCCAAAAAAAGAGAATAAGTTTCAGCTACGTTTTTCCTGTGTTTGTTCGTAGAAGTTAAATCAGCATTTATATTATAGTGTTTTGACGAAAACGATAATGCGTAAAACAAAAGGGATATAAGAGCTAATTTAATGACTGCATATTCAATGGTAAAAAACTCTTTCGGTGTAAATCCAGGCAAAAAATTTATTTTTGTTGAAGCAAAAAGATAGATATAAAAACCTATATTGGCACCGAGAATCCAAAATAATATCTTTAAATATAACGATCTTTGTCTTAACCAATCACCAGATAATTTTTCATAT
>Ga0268279_1001585_pt1 | contig 12309 bp, 3 predicted proteins | sample saktaG_6_FD_190142 | JGI IMG/M metagenome (GOLD analysis project Ga0268279, IMG submission 190142) | Saline water microbial communities from Sakinaw Lake, British Columbia, Canada - sak_2010_1_5_80m | ecosystem: Environmental > Aquatic > Non-marine Saline and Alkaline > Saline ...
AATTCTTAATACTCTCCAACACACCTTTAAGGCAGCAAGCACCTCCCTTGTCATAGAACTTTACGCAGCCACAGACAAAACTGGAACCTACGATGACATTAGTGTGGTGGAGCTAGACGGAGAAGACCCTACCACAACGACACCATCTACAACTGCAGATTCCTACGACACTGGGAAATGGGATGGGGCGCTAAAATCTTTCTTGATAGATGGGGCGGATTATTTGACATACAATGCTCCGGGGATCATTCCTGCTGATGCTGGGACAGTTTCTATTTGGTGGAAGCCGATGTGGGATTATGATGAATATGATCAGAATGCGTATATTTTTAATGCAGAAGATGGGAGCAACAATTTACTTCGTGTATTTTATGACAAGACAAACAACTATATTACCTCGCAATTATACAATGGGGCAGACTGGACAACTGTTGCGATGAACTCCGCGGCGTTGACTTTCAATGAAGATGAATGGCAACATATTGTTGTGAGTTATGATAATGATGTTGGAGGGTCGGCAGGAAGTGTGATATTATATGTAAATGGAGCAAGCAGCGGAACGCCATATACTGGAAGCGATTGGACAGCTCAAACAGTGCCTTCATATTTCTATCCGGGTTCACTCTACGGAGCATCTGGAAATACTTTACAAGCGGATGGTTTAATTGATGACTTGAAAATTTATTCCGGACAAATTTCCGCGACAAATGTAAATGCATTGTATGGGATTGATCCGAATCCGCCGACTGGGGTTACTTGGGGGAGGAATTTGATTAACCCAATAATCAGTGAATAGACGCTGTCTGAACCTGGATTAAGCAGGATTTCTCAGATTAGTCTCGATTCAGGATTGCAGGATTTCGTTGAACATACTGAAGTATGTTCAACGGACGTAACAACGGACGTAACAACGTCACCCCGCTGGGTGAAATCATGAAATCCTGAATCGGGAAATAATCCTTTTAATCTGGTTTAATCCAGGTTCAGACAATTAAAATTATGAGTAACAACCACCACAACATATTTTCTAGAACAATAAGAAATTCAGTTTACCTGTTAGTTTTTCTGATGCCTTTTTTCTTTTTACCGTGGCCATACGAAAAAGTAGAATTTGCAAAGCAGATTTTACTGTGGACATTATCCGGGACTGCTTTTTTGGCATGGCTGGGTAAGATGGCGATTCATGATAAGGAAATTAGGTTTAAGAAAGACTGGTTTAGCATTGCCGTTGCGATTTTCACGGTGGTTAATTTATTGGTTTTTATTGTCAGTAAAGACAAGTATGCAAGTTTATGGGGGAGATTTGGGAGGTATAGTGATAGTCTATTAGGACTGATTGCGATGGTTTTACTTTTTTATGTAATCATTAACAACTGGGGATTATTTAAAGGGCTGATTAAAACATTATTGTATGGGACATTTGTGGGAGAGGTGCTACTCATATTATCTGCCTATGGATGGATTGGTAGGGTTTTGGCGTGGATACCGGGGAATGTCGGAACTGCGTTCCAACAGGTTATGGTGCCTGCATTTAATAGTTTGGGTGCATTCAAAGGTGGTGCGGCGATGTTTTTGGTTGTTATTTTGATTTTAATGGTGTCTGTAGGGGCACGCCTTTATGGCTGCCCTGCCTGCAATGATGATCATTCAAATTCGGATGACAATTGCAGAATTCCACGACGTGACGACGAACGACGACATGACGATACGAACGACGACGAGGGCGGCCACAAGGGCGCGCCCCTACATAATATTATCTTTTTATTACTAACATTGTGGTGTTTGATGATATTAAATTTCCCACCAGCGTGGATATTGCTAATAATAATGACGATAGGGATAATGGGATATAGACAAATCAAGATGCAGGGTTCTGTGAGAGGCATGATTATGCCAATCATCATCGTCGCTGTCTCTGTAATATTTTTGTTTGGCATAATAGGACGTTCGTCTGTGTTTTCGGCTATTCCTAACGAAGCTCGGTTATCGGCCAAAGAATCGCTTTTAATAACTGGAAGATCTTTGAGAGAGGGATTTGCATTTGGATCTGGACAAGGAAATTTTGCATATAATTTTTCCAAATTCAAGTCACAGAGTTTTAATGATTTAGATGTTTGGCAGTTGAGGTTTAATAAGGCAGATAACTATATTGCAGAACTGATTGCTACGACTGGGGTTTTGGGGATGTTGGCTTGGGTGGGGATGTTATGTTTTATTGGGTATGCATTATTAAGAATTAAGAATTATGAATTAGGAATTAAGAATACGACGGATGATACGAAACGAGATTGTTCTGTTTGGTTTGGGTTGGTTGCAATTGTGTTAGCACAGTTTTTTTACAGTTCAACTACTCTGTTATTATTTACAACATGGCTGTTGATCATTGTATCCATCGCTCCACTTATTCAGAATGCGCAAGAGATTTATGTTAAAAAAATATTTGAGGATGTTCCAGAAACTTTGCTTGCGGTTAATGTTCTTCTTGGTGTTATTGCGATTTTGTTTGTAGCGTTTTTGATAAATGTTTCAGGGAAGTACAGAGCAAATGTTGCTTTTGCTAAAATTGCTAATAGTGAAACGGAGTATTCAGCGAATGATAAACAGGCGATAATTATCAATGCGACAAAGTTGGATAAGAAAAATTCTCTTTATCCTATTGCATTGACCAGAGTGTATCTTACACAAATCAAGGAGGAAATTAAAAAGGCTCCATCTCAGCAGAGCGCGAATTTGATGAGAGATCTTGCAGAGGCAGTTGTGAACAGCGCAGTGATGGCGACTAAACTTTCTCCAAATAGTGTGAGCGCGTGGGAATTAAGAGGGTCTGTTTATAGAGATATTTATTCAGTAGTAGATGAGGCAGAAAGTGCTATGTTGTCATCGTTTGAGATTGCAATTAAACTGGAACCATTAAATCCAATTCTTTTAACTGAATTGGGAAAAGCATATATTTTAACTGGCGATAATGCATCTGCTCAAGAGGTATTAAACAAAGCTTTGGAATTGAAGAGCGGATATGAGGAGGCGAAAATTCAATTAGCGATCGTGAAAGATAAGACAGGGATGTCTGATGAAGCAATTGGAGAATTGGAAGCGATCTCTAGTCGCAAGCCGGATGATGCGAGAATCTTTTTTGAGACAGGGAGGATATATTTTAATAGTGACAACATTGAAAAAGCGATAGAAAATTTCAAGAAGTCCATCCAAATATTTCCAGAATATTCCAACGCACTTTACAGTTTGGCACTATGCTATACAAAAAATGGTCAGAAGCAAGAAGCGATCAATACGTTTGAAAGAGTGTTGGAATTGAATCCGGGGAGTGGAGATGTTAAAAGTAAAATAGACGAATTGTCACCAATGCAGAACGAATCAACACTAATCACTAATTAACACGAATTACGAATGCGTATTAGTGATTAGTGAACATTCGTTCTACATTAGTGTTGATTCGTTCTTATAACGCTTGACAGAAAATCCCCCCTCGTCTATACTAATATCAGTAAACAGTATAAACACAAAGATTTATTTTTAAGCCTTCTCTTGGCAAGTAAGGAAACCTCTTGAAGAGAAAGTGCTACAATTTAATAACCTAGTATTTTACGAAACTTACGAAACGATTTTAAGGTCGGTTTTTCGTTTTTGTTGTCTTGAACTGTGATTAGAATGATTTGACTGACTACTATGATTACGATGACGTTACCGTCGTATCATAGTCCATCATTTAATCATTTATATCAGAGTTCAAGACAATTACGGCGAGATGGCGTTGTTAAAATGTTTAGATGTTTAAATGAATATGGCTCGAAAATATTTTTCAAAAATTAAAGATGCGCTTCCTTTGCCAGAAGATTTGGTGGAGATACAGAGAAGTTCTTATTATTGGTTTTTAGAAGAAGGACTTAGAGAATTATTTGATGAGATCTCACCGATTGAAGATCGTTCAAAGGAAATAGCTTTAGAATTTTTGGATTACTATTTAGATGAGCCGAAATATGATGAGGAAAAATCAAAAGAAAGAAACACATCTTACGAAGCATCTTTGCGAGTTAATGTTAGATTGACGAATAAAAATACAAAAGAAACACGAGAACAAGAAGTTTACATGGGGGAGTTGCCTTTTCTGACTAAGAGAGGAACTTTTATCGTTAATGGAGTTGAAAGAGTTGTTGTCTCTCAGATTATCAGATCTCCGGGAGTATTTTTTACATGCAATGAAGCAAAAGGTGAAAAATTGTTTGGAGCAAAATTAATTCCAGATCGCGGAGCATGGTTGGAATTTGAAACAGAATCAGATGGGGCAATTTTTGTTCGTGTGGACAGAAAAAGAAAAGTTGCTGTCACATCTCTTTTGAGAGCACTTGGTTATGGGTCAGACAAAGAACTGTTAGAACTTTTTCAAGATGTTGATACACATAAAGACAAGAAATATATTCAGGCGACAATCTTGAAAGACACATCTAAAAATCAATTGCAAGGATACGAAGAAGTTTACAAGCGAATTCGTCCGGGAGATTTAGCGACAGCGGATAATGCTAAACAGATGATTGAATCTATGTTTTTTGACTTTGAAAGATATGATACAGGAAGAGTCGGACGATACAAGATGAACAAAAGATTTAGATTGAATCATCCATTTGATAAGAAATTCAGAGTTTTAAGAGCAGAAGATGTCGTTCTAACGATTAAGAAAATTATTACATTAAACAATACTCCGGGATCACAGCCAGATGATATTGATCAATTATCAAACAGAAGAGTGAAGGCATTGGGAGAATTGGTGCAGACTAAGTTCCGTTTAGGTTTATCCAGAATGGTAAGAAACATCAATGACAGGCTTTCAACGATGGATACATCAACAGCAACTCCTCTTAACGTTATCAACCCAAGGCCGATCGTTGGTGTGATCAAGGAATTTTTCTCATCAAGCCAGCTATCACAATTCATGGATCAATACAATCCTCTTTCAGAGTTGGAACACAAGAGATTACTTAATGCGATGGGACAGGGTGGGCTTTCAAGAGAAAGAGCAGGGTTTGAAGTAAGAGATGTTCACTCGAGTCATTATGGAAGAATCTGCCCAATTGAAACTCCTGAAGGTCCAAATGTTGGATTGGTAGGACATCTTGCTTGCTATGCGAAATTAGACAAGTTTGGTTTTTTGATTACTCCATACAGAAAAGTTAGAAAAGAAGTTGCTAATGATGCGAAAGAGACTGCTGGAAAAATTTTGGGAGAAGATATTTTTAGTGATTCAGAGAAATTATTATTCAAAAAAGGTGAATTTATTACAGATGAAATTAGTAAAGAAATTGCAGAATTAGGAAAAGAAAAAATTAAAATCAGACCTATTGTCACGAAAGAAATAGAATATCTAGATGCATATGACGAAAGTGGGCTCATTATTGCTCACGGTGGGGTGGAGCTTACTGAAGAAAACTATTTTGCATCAGATGATATTGAAGCAAGAGTAAAAGGACAATCAGGAATTGTTAGCCCAGAAAATGTTGACTATATGGATGTTTCCCCAAAGCAATGTATCAGTATGGCAGCCGCATTGATTCCATTTTTGGAAAATGATGAAGGTCACAGAGCTCTCATGGGCTCTAATATGCAGAGACAGGCTGTCGCTTGTATTAAACCACAAGCTCCAATCGTTGGGACAGGAGTTGAGGCGAAAGCTGCTCAAGGTTCTGGTCAAGTTATTATTTCAGATGTAGACGGGGAAATCGTTGAAGTTGATTCTGATCATGTTGTTGTTAAAGAAAAAGGAGCTGTGAAGACTGGTCCAGAAGCAAAGAAATCTTTACATAATTACAAATTGGCAAGTTTTCAGAGATCAAACATGGACACAAGTATCAGTCAGCACCCTATTGTGAAAAAAGGTGATACCGTGAAAAAGGGAGATGTTTTGGCAGACGGGGCGGCGACAGATAAGGGAGAATTGGCGCTTGGGCAGAATTTGGTAGTTGCTTTCATGTCATGGGGAGGATCAAATTTTGAAGATGCTGTGATCATTTCTGAAAAACTTGTGAAAGAAGATAGGTTTAGCTCAATACACATTGAAGACTTTACAGTTGATGTCCGAGACACAAAACTTGGGCCAGAAGTAATCACAAGAGACATCCCAAATGTGGGTGAAGATAGGTTGAAGAATTTGGATGAAGAGGGAATTATCAGAGTAGGGGCAAAAGTAGGAGCTTTAGATATTTTGGTTGGAAAAATTACTCCAAAGGGAGAAGGAAATCTAACTGCCGAAGAAAGATTGTTGAGAGCTCTTTTTGGAGAAAAAGCAAGGGATATCAAAGATACATCTCTATGTTTGCGTTATGGTGAACACGGTGTTGTGGTTGATGTTAAAATATTTTCCAGAGACAAGGGAGATAAACTTTCAAGTGGGATTATTAAAACCATTCAAGTAAGTATTGCTCAATTGAGGAAAATATCTGTTGGAGATAAACTTTCTGGTCGTCATGGAAACAAGGGAGTGATCTCAAAGATATTACGAGAGGAAGATATGCCATACCTTGAAGATGGAACTCCTGTAGATATTATCTTGAACCCATTAGGTATTATCAGCCGATTGAACATCGGACAGACACTTGAAGCTCATTTAGGATGGGCGATGAAAAAACTTGGACAAACAGTGGCAAGCCCTCCTTTGGATGGTGTTCCAGAAAAAATTATTAAGGAACAGTTGGCATTAGCTGGATTTGATACTGATGGGAAGACAACTTTGTTTGATGGACGAACAGGAGAAAAATTTGAACAGAGAGTGACTGTCGGTGTTACATACATGATGAAACTTTGTCACCTTGTTGAAGATAAAATCCACATGAGATCTATTGGTAGATATTCTTTCATCACTCAGCAACCACTTGGAGGGAAAGCACAGCTTGGAGGACAGAGATTTGGAGAAATGGAAGTATGGGCATTAGAAGGATATGGAGCTGCACACTCTTTGCAGGAAATGCTTACTATTAAATCGGATGATGTTCTTGGAAGATCAAAAGCCTACACTTCAATCATTGAAGGAATCCCAATCCAAAATCCAAACATCCCAGAAACATTCAATGTTTTAGTAAATGAATTGAAGTCGCTTAGTATTAATGTTGAATTAAATGATTAATTAATAGTGATTAAAAATTATTTGTTTTGTTAAAGACAGTAGAATTAAGAATTAAGAATTAAGAATTAACAGAAACGACGGAACGATAATTACGATATACTTAATACTTAATACTTAATACTTAATACTTAATACTTTCGCATATGGCTACAAATAATTTTTCTTCAATAAAATTGAAAATTGCTTCTCCGGAGCAGGTTCTTGAGTGGTCTCATGGGGAGGTTCTTAAAGCTGAAACGATTAACTATCGGACTCAAAAGCCAGAAAAAGATAGTTTGTTTTCAGAAAAGATATTTGGTCCAACAAAAGATTGGGAATGTTATTGTGGAAAATACAAGAGAATTAGATATAAGGGAATTGTTTGCGATAGATGTGGAGTAGAAGTGACTACATCAAAGGTCAGAAGAGAAAGAATGGGGCATGTTGCTCTTGCTGTTCCTGTCACGCACATCTGGTTTTTGCGTGGAGTGCCATCACGAATCGGGATGATTCTTGGACTTTCTATAAAAGATTTGGAAAATGTTGTATATTTTGCCAGTTACATTATTGTTCAAGTTGATGAGCAAGCACGTAAAGATGCTTTGGAAGCCTTGAGCAAGGAATGGAAAGCGAAAATGAAAGGTCTTAAACCATCCAGCGCTGAAGCGAAAATTCTTGAAGCGAACAAGAACAAGACAAAAGAAGAATTAACGATGTTGCAAACAAAAAAAATTCTTTCTGAAGTTGAATATTACAATTTGTCTTTGAAATACGGACAGATATTCAAAGCTGGTATTGGTGGAGAAGCGATTCACGATCTTCTTTCACAAGCGGATTTGAAAAAATTGGAAGAGGAATTCAAAAAAGAAGCCGAAGGAGCATCTGGAGCTAATGCTAACAAAATTCTAAAAAGATTGAAACTTGTTCAAGGATTTATCAAAGAAAGTATTCGTCCAGAGTGGATGATGATCAAAATTCTTCCAGTCCTTCCTGCCGACTTGCGTCCGATGGTTCCATTGGAAGGTGGGCGATTTGCGACATCTGACTTGAATGATCTATATAGAAGAGTAATTAACAGAAACAATAGATTAAAGAAACTTTTGGAATTAAGAGCTCCAGAAGTAATCACCAGAAATGAAAAGAGAATGCTTCAAGAAGCTGTAGATGCTTTGATTGATAATTCTGCGCGTAGAGGGCAAACATCAGTCGTTGCTTCAACAGGGCAGAGACGTCCGTTGCGATCTCTTGCAGATATGTTAAGAGGAAAACAAGGAAGATTTCGACAAAACCTTTTGGGAAAACGAGTAGATTATTCTGCGAGAAGCGTGATTGTTTCCGGTCCTGAACTACAATTACATCAATGCGGTCTTCCCAAAGCGATGGCTCTGGAACTTTTCAAACCTTTTGTTATACATGAGCTTATTCAAAAAGAATTAGCATATAATGTAAGAAGTGCGTCACATTTAATAGAACAACAGACTGATGAAGTTTGGGGTATCTTGGAAGAAGTAATCAAAAACAAATACGTTCTATTAAACAGAGCCCCAACCCTTCACCGTTTAGGTATCCAAGCGTTCCAGCCGATATTAATTGAAGGTCAAGCTATTCAAGTCCATCCATTGGTTTGTTCAGCGTTCAATGCAGACTTTGATGGAGACCAGATGGCTGTTCATTTGCCTTTGACCGAAGCTGCTCAAAGAGAAGCAAGGGAAATTATGTGTGCTGTAAATAACTTGTTAAAGCCTGCGACAGGAAAGCCGATTGTTTGTCCGACACAGGATATCGTTTTGGGTTGCTATTTCTTAACTCAAAAGAAGAGTGGTTTAGCAGGCGAAGGCAAAGCATTTTCTTTTTCTAAAGAAGCAATTTTATCTTATGAAAATGGGTTTACTCATCTTCAAAGCCCAATAAAATGTAGAATAAATAAACAAATAATTGACACAACTGTTGGTAGAATTATTTTCAATCAGCAATTGCCAGATAAGTTAGGCTATGTAGAAGAAGTTGTTGGGAAAAAAGAATTATCCAAACTCATTGAACAGAGCATTGATTTATGTGATCAGTCAGAAATTGTTGCGATGTTGGACAAAGTTAAAAATATAGGATTCAAATATGCTGCTCTTTCGGGGATTTCATGGGGGATGGATGATCTAAAAGAACCATTAAAAAGAACGGAAATTGTTGATGAGGCCGACAAAAAAACTGATACGATAAGAAAGCAATATGATATGGGACTTTTATCAGAGTCTGAAAAGAAAGATTTGATAGTTAGAATTTGGCTTGCCGCTCGAGATGAAGTTGCGAAAGAGGTTAAAGACAATCTTGATCCTGAAGATACAGTTTCTGTGATGATTGATTCTGGGGCAAGGGGAAGCATTAGCCAGTTATGTCAGATGAGCGGTATGAAAGGTCCTGTGATTAACCCATCTGGGGAAACTTTGGAGTTGCCTATTAGAAGTAATTACAAAGAAGGTTTGGATGTTCTTGAATACTTTATCTCAACTCACGGAATGCGAAAAGGTTTAGTTGATACAGCATTGAAAACTGCTCGAGCAGGATATTTAACAAGACGTCTTATTGATGTTGCTCAAGATGTTGTAATCAGGGCGGAAGATTGTAAAGATAAAACTGGAATTATATTAAATAAAGAAGATGCGGAAGATTTAGGATACACTCTTGGACATAGAGCGGTTGGAAGGATATTATTGGAAGATGTCAAAGATCCAAAAACTGGCGAAATTGTTGTGAAAAAAGGAATTCTTATTACTGAAGATATGAAAGAAGCGATTGATAAAGCAAATCCAGATTCGTTAAGAGTCCGATCTGTCCTATCATGTCAGCTTTCAAGAGGAGTATGTAGAAAATGTTATGGAGCAGACTTAGGAAGAAGAGGGTTGATAAAAATTGGAGAAGCTGTAGGGATTGTCACCGCACAATCAATCGGAGAACCGGGAACACAGATGACTATGCGTACTTTCCATGCTGGAGGTATTGCAGGTAGAGATATCACTCATGGTCTTCCTCGTGTTGAAGAAATTTTTGAATGCAGATCTCCAAAAGGACGTGCGTGCATTTCAGATATTAAGGGGAAAGTAAAAGAAATTAAAGATAATACTATTATAATCTTTGACGATAAGACAGAAAAAGAAAAAGAGATTATAATTCCTTTGAATATAATACCAAATGTAAAAGTAGGAGATCTCGTCACTCCGGGTCAGCCGTTAATTGATGGAAATATTGATCTACAAGAGCTGTTCAAAGTTTCTGGAGCGGAAGCAGTAAGAAGATATATTCTTAGAGAGATATTAACGATCTATACTCTTGAAGGAGAAAACCTACAAGAGAAACATATTGAAATTATTGTGAAACAAATGTTTTCTAGGATCAGAATTATTGATTCAGGAGATTCATCATTTTTGGAAGGTGATGAAGTGACAAGAACTAGATTTGTTGAAGAGAACAATAGATTGAAAGAGAAAAAGAAAAACCTCGCTGTGGGTGAGGCATTACTTACAGGAATTACAAGAGCATCTCTTTCAACTGACAGTTTTCTTTCCGCAGCTTCATTCCAGGAGGCTCAAAGAGTTCTTACATCAGCAGCAGTTTCTGGAAAACAAGACAATCTATGTGGACTTAAAGAAAATGTTATTATTGGAAGATTGATACCGGCAGGAACGGGGTATAAGTCAAAAGTTGAAAGTCCATAAAGTCGAAAGTCCGTTCGTCGTCGTTACTTGTCGTACTTTTGACTTTATAAACTTTATGGACTTTTAACTTCGTACAATCGTTCTCACCAATTTTATCTTTTCTTTTAATGTGCTGATGGTGCGCGCTTCTACATTTACCCTCAGCACCCCGTCTTCCGTGTTGGATGGACGGACGTTTATTCTCCAGTCATCATATTCAACACTTAATCCATCAAATGTAGAACTTGATTTACAACTCGGTAGATGTTGAATAAATTTTTTGATTATTTTTTGAGGATTAGAAACTTTGAAATTGAGCTCTCCACTTTTAGGATAGCTCTTGTATTTTTTTATGATCTTTGAAAAGGGTAATTTTGACGCGCTGATGATGTTCAATATTTTGATCATAGCAATCATCGCGTTGTCAGATGGAATGTATTGCTTTTTTTTGCCGATATTAAAGAAATAATGTCCAGATGTTTCTGCTCCGAAAATTGCTTTTTGTTTCAACATCTCTTTTTTGATATTTAGATGACCAGATCTTGAAATGAAAATTTGTCCATCTAATTTAGTGATGGCCTCTTGAGATGTCCATCCTGCGCGTGAATCTAAAACTATTTTTTTGTTTTTTTCGCGATTGTTTTCCAAAAAAGTTGATGCGATTAAAATGGAAATAATTTCTGGATCAACTATATTTCCGTTTTCATCTACAAAAAATATTCTATCAGCATCTCCATCAAAGCCTATTCCGATGTCAGTTTTAAATTTTTTGACAGTTCTTATTAGATCATCCAAAGCATCTTTGTTGGCGGGATTGATGTCTTTATCTGAAAAATTTTCTGTCGGTCCGAAACATAGTGGGATAAAATCAACATTAGTCTGATTAAAGATATATGGAATTTCTTCGCTTGCAGTTGCCCACGCAGCGTCAATGGCAACTCGCACATTTTGTTTAGACGTGAAAAAGCTTTTTACAAACTCAACATACTCTGCCATGTAACACTTTTTTTGAAGTTTTGCTATCACCATACTATAATCTGATATTGAATTTAGCGGGTTTGCCACGCCGTAGTCACCCGTAAGGTGACGAAGGCGGGTTTTAGGCACCGTAGTTTCATCAGTATATTGCAATAAATTCTGAGTATCAAATGGCTCAACATGTGGTAAACAAAGCTTAATTCCGTTGATTCCAGATACATTATGTGAAGCAGTAATGATGGCTCCTCCCAAGTATTTGTGTTGAGATACTGTCCAGAATAGGAGAGGGGAAGATGTAAGCCCCAAGTAGTCAACATTCAAATTTTCTGATAGAATGCCATTAACGAAAGCTCTTGCCAATTCTGTGGATTCTTTCCGCATATCTCTTGATACCGCGACAGTTTTGGGATGTTTTAATAGTGCGTTTTCTGTATTTTTCTTAGAGTGTTTTTTCAATAATCGTGCAAATGCTTGCCCGACTACAAAAAAAGTTTCCGCATTAACTTCTTTAGGATATTTTCCCCTGATGTCGTATTC
>Ga0268279_1001586_pt1 | contig 12299 bp, 8 predicted proteins | sample saktaG_6_FD_190142 | JGI IMG/M metagenome (GOLD analysis project Ga0268279, IMG submission 190142) | Saline water microbial communities from Sakinaw Lake, British Columbia, Canada - sak_2010_1_5_80m | ecosystem: Environmental > Aquatic > Non-marine Saline and Alkaline > Saline ...
AAATCCTATACTCTACGAGCCCGAATTTTCAGACCAAACTCTTTATTTTTCAAATCTTCCCGTTACCCAATCAAATTCATTTTGCCAATTTCTGCTGGAACAACTCCATCCTGGACTATCAGGATAAGGGGACCCGCCAGATTCCATATTTCTAATCCCTAAAACATAATATGCTCCCCTTGAGCTATCGCAACCATAACTACTGGCGGAATAACGATAATAATTATAGCCGTAACATCCGGTTCCCGAACCGCCGGCGGGATCAACCGGAACTATGGTCGCCGAATCGCTAGTTACCAATGCTTCTATAAAAGGATTTGTATCGCAAGGACCCTGGTCCCAACTATCGCAACAAGAATCCGAGGAAATAGGAGGATAACTACCGTTATTGGCTTTATAGACCTCCAAAGCGGTGATAATCTGGCTAACATCCTGCAACCTTTGAGCATCTCTAACTTTCTTCATCGCACTGGGAAAAGAAACTAAAACAACCGAAGCCAATAAACCAATAATGGCAATAACGACTAACAGTTCTAAGAGAGTAAAACCTTTTTGTTTTGTTGGAAAAAAAATTTTCTTTTTTAATTTTTCTCTATAGTTTTTCATTTTTTCACTTTTTATTTTTCATTTTACTTAATACTCGGCCGGTAAAAAAGGATAAATAAATTCTGTTTTCGGAGAAGAAAAAGAAATTATCAAAATAACCGCTATTGAAATAATAATAATTAAAAAAATAATCAATTCTATTTTTGTCTTTTTATCTGTCTCCACCCAAAGACCCTTCAAAGAAGAAAAAGACAGCCCTTTTTTCTTCTTCTTGGAGGCAACTTCTGAAACACCTTCTTTTGTTTCAAGAAAATTAGTGTAGTCGGCTGGCCCACTTTTGTTGTTTTCTTGATTGCCCATACTCACTTCTTTAAATTAAAAACTAAAGGCGATGAGAGCTACGCTCTCATCTTCACCTCGCATCCATAAATGGGTGCTCGGTAAACGACAATCTAAAATCTAAAAAATAATTAAACTAATTTTCTTTTTTAATTTTTATTTGTCGTTTTACATTTTTCATTTTACATTTTTCATTTTTTTCGGCGCATTGTCGGAAAAAGTATCACTTCCCTCAAGCTATTAGAACCGGTTAACAATGCTACCAACCGACCTATCCCCATCCCAAACCCGGAAGCGGGAGGCATCCCATATTCTAAGGCCTCCAAAAAATCCTTATCAATCCTTTGGGCCTCTTCGAGCCCCTTTTTAAACAAGGTCTCTTGCTCCTTGAATCTTTTTTCTTGTTCCAAGGGGTCGTTAAGTTCCGAGAAAGCGTTCACTAATTCTATCCCTCCAATCACCAATTGAAAATTAGCCAGTTTAGAAGAGTCCTTAGGAAGAGATTTGGCTAAGGGTTGGAATCCTGCGGGATAGTGGATAATAAAGGTTGGGTTCAAAATCTTTGGACGACAATATTTTTTATAAATCTCATCAGCAATTTCTACCTTAGACATTTCTCCCCCTGTCTTTATATTTAACGCCTTTGCCTTTTTTAATAATCCTTCTTTAGAAATTTCTTCAAAATCTATTCCTGTTTGCGTTTTCAAAAGTTCGTTAAACTCTACTCTTTCCCATGGGCTTTTGAAAATAATTTTTTTATTCTCGTATTCTATTTCTGTCTTTCGGAAAACTTTTCCCAACACGAAATCAAACATTCTTTCGGTTAACTTCATTAGATCTTTGTAATCGCTGAATGCCCAATAAAACTCCAACATTGTAAAATCCGGATTATGATGCTTATCAATTCCTTCATTCCGAAAACACTTGCCTATTTCATAGACCTTTTCAAATCCGCCAACTAAAAGTCGTTTCAAATAAAGCTCCGGTGAAATTCTCAAATATAAATCCATATCCAAAGCGTTCAGATGGGTCTTAAAGGGCTTGGCTTTCGCTCCCCCATAAAGGGGTTGTAAAATTGGGGTTTCTACTTCTATAAAATCTTCTTCCTCCAAAAAATTTCTTATATTTCTAATAATCTTGGACCTTAACTCAAAATTTTTCTTGACTTCAACATTAAAAATCAAATCTAAATATCTTTTTCGATATCTTTCCTCAACATCTTTCAAGCCATGCCATTTTTCCGGCAATGGTCTTAGTGATTTTGTCAAAATCTTAAAGTCAGAAATCTCTAATGTTTTTTCGCCTGTTTTTGTTTTAATTAACTCTCCTTTTGCTTCAATAATATCGCCGATATCAAAAATATCTTGGAAAAACTTGAATCCTTTTTCCCCGATTTTGTCTTTTCTTAAAAAAGTTTGGATTTTATCAGTCCCGTCTTTCAGGTCCAAAAAAATTAATCCGCCATGTCCCCGCCAGCTCACAATTCTCCCCACTAAAACAACCTCCTTCCCTCCCAACTCTAATTTGGAAAAGGATTTGATAACTTCGGATATTTTATGAGTTCTTTCCGTTTTCATAGGATAGGACTCAAAACCCAAAGATAAAATTTTTCTTACCTTCTTTATCCTATTTTTTCTAATTTCAGATATATTAGCCATTGACTTCATTATAATTGATTATTGCTGAAATACCAATCAAGAATTTCATAGGCAGCAATTTGAGTTAAGGCCTGAACTCCTTGGACATCTTCTATCATTATAACCATAACAATTTCCGGGTTATCATAGGGAGCAAAAACGCTTATCCAATTATGATAGACCTCCTCTTTCCCTGTTTCGGCTGTCCCAGTCTTGGCTCCAACTTTAACTGGCAAACTGTTTAAATAATAAGCCGAACCGGATGGTAAACTCACCGCCTGTCTCATCCCCTCCTTAATGATATTAATTGATTCTGGTTGGATAAAGGCCTCTTTTAATATCTCTGGTCTTACCGTTTCCTCGTCTATTTTCTTGACTAATTTCGGTTTGAATATCCTTCCGCCATTGGCAATGGCTTGAAAAGCGGAAGCGACTTGAATAGGACTAACTAAAATATACCCTTGACCAATTGAAAGATTATAAGTGTCACCCAAATACCATTTTTGGGAAAGGGCTGTTTCAAAATATTCTTCCTTCCAATCAGGACTTGGCACTCGTCCCTTAACTTCCCCCGGCAAATCCACTCCCGTTTTTTCTCCCCACCCAAATTTTTTAAGCCAACTCTCAATCTTCAAAACTCCTAAGCCCTCAAAATGTTTCGGCAATCTAATATCAACCGAACTTGGAGCGTCATATCCTCCGCCGAGCATATAAAAAAAGGGGTTAACCGATTCGGCTATGGCTTTTTTAATAGATGTATACCCATGAAACTTCCAATCGGAAAAACATTCAAGTTCCTCACTATACTTGTTCTCTAAACATAAATCTAAGGGACAAAATAAATTCGTTTCTTCCGTAATTACTTTTTCCTCCAATCCCGCTACCCCCAAAAAGGGTTTAATTGTCGAACCAACAGGATAAACGCCCCCCAATGCCCTGTTTAGCTGGGGGTTATTGGGGTCTTCGTTCAATTTTTCTAATTCTTTTTGGCTAATCCCTTGAGCAAAAAGATTATTATCAAAAGAAGGTAAGGAGACCGAAGATAAGACCGCTCCATTCTCGGGATTTAAAACAACAATTACCCCTGCTTTCGCCTGCCCATTTTTAATACTTCTTTCCAATACTTCGCTGATTTTTTTCTCTAACTCAATGTCTATGTTTAAAACCAAATTAGACCCTGACTGGGGCTCACTCTTTATTTTTTGAAAAATCTCCTCCCCTTTAGCATCTTTTTCTATTTCCAATATCCCTTTTTTTTCGGCTAAGACACTTTCATATTGTCTTTCCAATCCTTCTTTGCCAACATAGTCCTGTATCTGATAATCTTTGCCAAATTCTTTAAACTCATCAGGAGATATTTTTCCCAAATAACCAAGAATATGAGACAGACCTTTTTCTTCAAAATAATTCCTTTTAATTTGCTTCTTGATTTTTATATCATCCAAGTCGTTAGTTTCCGTTTCAAAAAAAACCAGTTCCTGATGAGAAAGAGCTTCTTTCAATAAAACCCATTCTTCCAGCCCTCCGGCAATTTTCTCCTCTAATTGGTCTTGAGGAATATTTGTAATTTTTGAAATTTTTTTTAATGTTTTTTCTGGCAAAGAAGTCCTTGCCCAAAGGTCAAAACTCGTTTCGTTAAAGACCAATTGTTTCATATTCGTATCGTAAATTATCCCTCTCTCCGCTTTTATTTTTAGGTCTAAAAACTTGTTTCTCAAACTCAACTCATCATATTTTTTGTAATTTAAAACTTGGAGATTAAAGGAATACCCCAAAATAAGCAATAAGAGAAAGGCGCTAAAAATAAGAAAATTTGAGAACTTGCTTTCCTCTAATGGGGATTCTATTTTTCTTGTCTCCGACTGGGGGTCGTCTTTTCTTTTCTTAAGAAGATTATCTAAAAATATTTCTTCAATTTCTAAAGGAACGGAATTTATTTTTCTCCTCCCGTTAAAAATATTATATTTCTTCTTAATTCTTTTAGGACTTTCTGAAAAATATTCGTTTTTCATTTTTTTTGAGAAAATCATAAATGACCAAGGATGAGTTCCCCTAAAATTAAAAATATCTTAAAAAGTAAAAAGAATATAACAAAAAGAACTACAAAAGATGAAACTTTTGATTTTTTGAATAAGCGAGAAATTTTTTTTGTGAGAAGAGAATCCAAAAGAAAAATAAGGGTAAAGAAACCAAAAAGATAAAAAGAAAAAAAATCCAAAATTAAACCACTTAAAATAGAAATTACTATTACCTTTGAATTGTCTTCTTCAAAAAATACAACTAAAAATAAAAAAAATAAATATAAAGGAGGAAAAAAAATGAAAAAATTAAATCCATTGAGAAAACTTTCTTGAAAAAGAACCAAAAAGAAAAAAATGGCAATGGAAAAAAGGTGTTTTAAAAAAGACATATTTTAATTCCTGGCTAATATCTGAAAATCAAAATATTACTATATGTGAGTTGCTTCGAACTTAAAATTCGTTTTCGAGAGGAAAATTTTTTACAATAAATAATTTTTCTAATTTAATATCCTTAAAATAAGGAATTATCTCCCCTTCTTGAAAGGGTTTAGAGTCAGACCTGTCAATGTTTTTTATCTCTCCCACCAAAAATATGCTTAAAAACTTCCCGCCCAAAAGAGATGTACTCACAATATCTCCCTCCTCTACCAAAGAGTCCTTTGGTAAAAGCTCTATTCTCATTTTACCCCCCCCCTTCCCTTTGGCTACGGCTAAGAGGGACTTTTCTCCATTTTTTACCTCAACTGAAAAAGTAAAGCTATTTTTGGAAATTAAATCTACTTCAGAAAAATCAGGCAAGACCTTATTAATTTTTCCTATCAGAATCTTCTCCTCGTTAATCAGGGGCATTCCTATTAAAATACCATCCTTGCTTCCGGAGCTCACCAAAATAGAGTCCTCTTCACTTTTCTTCAAGAGAACTTCCGTAAAGACCAAATCGAAGTCCTTTTGAATCCCCAATTCTAATGCTTTTTTAAAAATCTCATTGTTCTTCCGAAGATCTTCCAATTCTAAAATTTTCTCTTTTAAGATAAAATTTTCTTTTTTGAGATTCTCATTTTCTATCCCCAAACCCTTAGAGTCCAAGAAGTTATTTAAAAAATAGGAGAGAGAACTACTCTCTCGCCAAAGAAATTTTTGGAGGGGAGAAAAAAAAGAAAAGAAACCGTTTCTTACATTTAAGTTTAAAAAATTGCTCAAAGAAAAAATTACCAACGCAATTAAGAATATTAATATAATTATTTTAAATTTTTCAAAACCCATTTTAATAAAAATAACCTCTAATTATATTATATGGAGATATTTTCTAAATTAAAACCCCTAATAACTGGCGGCGACCTACTTTCGCGTTAAACACTATCATCGGCCCTGAGGTATTTCACTTCCGTGTTCGGAATGGGAACGGGTGGGACAACCTCGGTATTACCGCCAAATATTAGGGGTCTTAATTTATAGGTTATCATTGATTACCAGCTAAAGATTTTAACTTAATAAAAGCAGATAAAACGATCTATTAGTACTCCTCAGCTAATATGTTACCATATTTACACTTGGAGCCTATCAAAGTCGTAGTCTTCGACTGATCTTATGCGCTCGCACCTCGCTAAGCTCAACACTCCGATCACAAAACATATAACTTATAACTTATAACCCAAGAAAGAAAATTTAAATGTTATATGTTATATGCTACATGCTACACGATTTTGTGTCGAACGCAGTGAAGTACGAACGCTTGAGTCCTAATCTTGAGAAAGGTTTCGCGCTTATATGCTTTCAGCGCTTATCCCAAATCAACTTAGCTACCCAGCGGTGCTGTTGGCACAACAACTGGTACACCAGAGGTTAACTCACTCGGGTCCTCTCGTACTACGAGCAAAATCTCTCAAGACTCGGCGCCTACGGTAGATAGGGTCCGTACTGTCTCACGACGTACTGAACCCAGCTCGCGTAACTCTTTAATTGGCGAACAGCCAAACCCTTGGGACCTTCTTCAGCCCCAGGATGAGTTGAGCCGACATCGAGGTGTCGAACAGAGCCGTAGATATGGACTCTCGGGCTCTACTAACCTGTTATCCCCGGGGTAGCTTTTATCCGATTATCTCCCCCAATTCTGCTAATTAAGGTCGGTTCACTAAGTTCCTCTTTCGAGACTGCTCGACATGTCCGTCTCGCAGTAAAGCTGGCTTATCCCTTTGCGGTATCAGAACGATTTCCATCCGTTCCTAGCCAACCTTTAAACTTCTCCGTTACTTTTTAGGAGAAAAGCGCCCCACTTAAACTACCCAACACTCACTGTTCCCAGCACATAAATTCACACGAAATAAAATTGAATATAACGCGTAAATCTCCTGTGAATTTATGTGCTGGGTTAGGATTATCAACTTGAAAGACGGGTGTTTCATTGGCGACTCCGCCTGCCCCGAAAGACAGACATCAAAGTCTACCCGCTACGCTACGCATTCAAATTAATAACCCAATGAGAGCCTGTAGTAAAGCTCCCGGGGTCTTTCCGTCTAGCCGCAGGTAAAGGGCATCTTTACCCTTATTGCATTTTCATCGGGCACCTAGTTGAGACAGTTCCCCAGTCGTTAAACCTTTCATGCGGGCCGTAACTTACACGGCAAGGGATTACGCTACCTTCGGACCCTCAGAGTTAGGGCCGACGTTTATTCGTGGCTTGGAACACTCAGCCTCTCACCGAAGCAAGAGACCGGCATTGTTAACACACGAACACTGGTCAGGTTTCAGCCCCTATACATCCTCTTATGAGTTAAGCAGGGACCTGTGTGTTTGTTAAACAGTCGCCAGGGAACATTAGCTGCGCCCTCCTCGCACTCCGCACGAGACCGCTGATTTACACTGATTGGCTCGCTTTCACTCGCCTTACTGATTTATGCCGATAAAATATATCAGCATTAATCAGTTAAATCAGCATCTATCAGTGGGCTTGTGCGAAGCACAAGAGAGGGAGGTCTTATTGCGAACTTACGACCACTTTTTTGCCGAGTTCCTTAACTAGGTTTCACCCGTTCACCTTAGCACATTTATGCTCGCCTACCTGTTTCAGTTTGCGGTACGGACCCAACGCTTTTAGCTCTCAAAGGCTTTTCTAGGAAACTTGCTCAACAAGGTTCACTTCGCCGTAGCGAAGCTTCCCCTTAATCCTTAGCGAACCTTAGATTAAGGACGAGAATCCAATCACTCGCCTTGCCTACTAAATTTCGCACCTTATCAAAAAAGCGCTGGGGGGCCGGAATATTAACCGGCTGTCCATCCCTCACATCCCTTCGGATGCACGGTTAGGACCGCCTAACCCTTGGCTGATTGTCATTGCCAAGGAAACCTTAGGCTTTCGGTGTCCCGAACTTTCATCGGGATTGCGATTACTCATGCCAACATTCTCACTCCTTCACTCTCCACAAAACCTTACGGTTCAGCTTCAATGAATGAAGGACGCTCCCCTACCCCCTCGCGCTCCGCGCGAGACCACTGATTTACGCTGATTGGCTCGTTTTCACTCGCCTTGCTGATTTATGCCGATAAAATATATCAGCATCAATCAGTTAAATCAGCATCTATCAGTGGGCTTGTGCGAAGCACAAGAGCCACATCTTCGGTACAGAACTTGAGCCCCCTACATCTTCGGCGCATCTTGGCGTAATAGAATAGTGAGTTATTACACTTTCTTTAAAGGATTGCTACCTCTAAGCAAACCTCCTACCTGTCAAAGCCAAAACACTTCCTTATCACACTTAGTTCTAATTTAGGGACCTTAGATTGTGGTCTGGGCTGTTTCCCTCTCGACCATGGAACTTAGCTCCCACGGTCTAACTCCCGTTTCATTCCACTGCGAAGCAGTGGTAATTCTGGTATTCGGAGTTTGGTGGGAGAATCCGGGTAAACCCAAGATAATCCCTCCAGTGCTCTACCCCCAGAAAATAAAAAACGAGGCTAACCCTAAAGTTATTTCGGGGAGAACCAGCTATTACCAGGCTTGATTGGCCTTTCACCCCTTACCACAGCTCATCCCAGAGTATTGCACGACTCACGGGTTCGGGCCTCCCCCCGCTTTTCAGCAGGGTTCACCCTGGCCATGGCAAGCTCGCCTGGCTTCGGGTCCCGAGCATATAACAAAAAACGCGCTTTTAACGCTTGCTTTCACTGTGTCTGCGCCCCAGAAGGGCTTAAACAAGCTATATACTCGGACTCGTTGGCTCGTTCTACAAAAAGCACGCAGTCACCTCGCGCTCCGCACGAGAAATTACTAATTTCTAATTTCTAATTTCTAATCAAATCCCAAGTGTTAGCGAAGGTAGAAAAGAAGAGAATCTTCTTTGACCCCCAATTTTTAAATGTCTAATGTTTAAAATTTTTTAGTCATTTTATCATTAGACATTGGGAATTGATTAGGTTAATTAAAAATTAGGTTAATTAGAAATTCCTTGTGCGAAGCACAAAGCTCCTACTCTTTGTAAGCAAATGGTTTCAGGTTCTATTTCACCGGGGTCACCCCCCTACTTTTCACCTTTCCCTCACGGTACTAATTCACTATCGGTAAGCGGGTAGTATTTAGCCTTGGCTGACAGTCCAGCCGGATTCCCTCAAGGTGTTCTTACCTCAAGGTACTCAAGTAAAATAACAAGGAGCGTGATATAGTTTTCGCCTACAGGACTATCACCTTCTTTGGTTGCCCCTTCCAGGGTCATTTGACTAACTATTCACCTAATTGTTCTCCCTTAGAAACTTTCCTATCGAAACAGAAAAATCTCCAACGTTATTCCCTTACAACCCTGCTTTGTGCGAAGCACAAAGCAGTTTGGGCTCTTTCCCTTTCGCTCGCCGCTACTAAGGAAATATCACCGTGTCTCGCTACCGCTCGCCACGGAAATAACTAATAACTAATTACTAATTACTAATTAAATCCCAATATCTAACTCCCAAATCCCAAAAAATATTTTAGTCATTAGAAATTAAAAATTAGAAATTGATTAGAAATTAGAAATTAAAAATTAGAAATTTAGTGTCGAACAATAGTGAGACACGATGTTTGTTTTCTTTTCCTTCGGGTACTGAGATGTTTCACTTCCCCGAGTTCGCCCCCGCCATAAATGGCAGGTAGCATTGTTTGACAATGCTGGGTTTCCCCATTCGGAAATCCCCGGATCAAAAGTTGTTAAGCACTTCCCCGAGGCTTTTCGCAGCCACACCACGTCCTTCATCGCCTCCCGCTTCCAAGGCATCCTCCATTTGCCTTTAAAAAAACCTGCTTATGATTTAAAACATTAGCCGGTAATCAATAATAACCATATACACCTCGCGCTCCGCGCGAGACCGCTGATTTACGCTGATTGGCTCGTTTTCACTCGCCTTGCTGATTTATGCCGATAAAATATATCAGCATTAATCAGTTAAATCAGCATCTATCAGTGGGCTTGCGCGAGGCACAAAGTGATTTGTAAAGAACTACTTATCACCCCATCGGAAAAACTTAAAAACTGCTTCCAGTTAAAAGCAGTTTTTAATTAACTCAAAAAAAGGAAATTCAACTGCTTTCTTTTATTAAATCTAATTCAAAAACATCCATGTTATTTTTGAGTTTAACAGATAAAGAAAGATTGTCAAGGGCTAATCCTTAATCTTTCTTCTCAAGTTTTCCAATACATCTTTAGCTACATCTCTCCCTCCTAAACCAAAAGCAATCCCCGCACTAATAACAATCAGAGCCACAAATCCGCTGATTAATATCTGGACAATATCGTTAGCTACGCCTATCTGGGTTAAGATCGCTAAAATGGCAAAAATCCAAATAGACCATTTAACCAAACTGCCCAAAAACTTGCTATAACCAACCTTCATTTTTTCAACAACTGCTTTAATTAGTTTCTCTGAAAAATCAGCGACAATTATAGCAACCACAAAAATTGCGACCGCCACCACTAAATTAGGCAACCAAATAACAATCGCTTTTAAGAATCCGGCAAATTGACTAAGACCCAAAATTTCCACCGCGGCCAATAAGAAAACAATGACCAATATCCATTTAATAATCCCGCCGATGAAATCAGACATTTTCATTTTGAAATCCGCTTTGGTTAACGCTTCGTCCCACTTGCTTTTCTCAAAAATCTTATCAAACCTTAGTCGTTTCAAAATCTCGGCAATGAGTCGGCCAATCCAAACAGCGATAAACCAACCCACTATAAAGACAATTAAGGCGCCTATCAATTGGGGGATAAACTTTATAAACCCCTGCCAAAGACCTTGGAGCGCCCCTGAAGTAATTGCTGACCAATCTTGAATAATCATATTATTTTAAAAATGTTTTTATCGACCTTTTCCCACACCAATTGAGGATATCCAAATTTGATAAACAAATTTGCTTGGGTGTTAAACTTTCAAAGTCCAACAGACCCTCGATTAATATGGAGACATTAAGTTATTATAACAGAGAATAACCGAACAAAACAAGTCAAGTCATCTTTCTGGGGATAAAATCAATATCGGCTAAAACAAAAAATATTGCGCCTTAGAACGATTGTCCTAAAAGTGTAATAAAATATTATTTTTTCTTAATATTGTTTTTGGGTGCATTCTAAGACGATCGTCCCAAAATGCACCCGCTCACGGATACAATGAAAAGAAGAAATAAAGTTTTCCATTAATAATACAAACAATAAAAATTAAAATAGCATTTGTATCGTTTTAGGACGACCCCGATTTTGTCTAACGCTTTGCGTTAGTGACAAAATCAAGGGTCCTCGATACAATTACAAAATTGACAATTTTGGTTGTATCGGGATCGTCCTAAAACGATACAAATGTTAATATTTTTCCAATTGTATTATTAGTATTTTTCTTATTCTGTTATATTGTTTGAGAATAAGTTTAAAAAAAACCCGTGATACTTATAGCAAACATATCACGGGCAATGGTTTTCTTTTCTTACTCGGCAAGTTGGACTTTTAGGTATTCCCCTTTTATCTTCCCTACTAACTTTGCCAGTAAAAAGGAAAAGAGAAAAGAAATGATACAAGTACATACTATAAATATAAAATATGCACCTGCTAACCCTAGATAGGCGCTGAAGAAGTCAGCGCCATTGCTGACCAATGCGCCAATGAAAACGCCAGCAAGTATAAGGGAAATGTTCGCTTCATCGGGGGGAGAAGGACAAATAAATATGCCGGCGAACATTCCAGTCAATGTACCGATAAGAAGACCTGCAAGCGGACCAAATCTGGCACTGACAAGACTAGTTGTCAACATAGCCCCATAAAGAATCAGTAATCTTTTGGAGCCACTTTTTCTCAACTGGTTTAGCAGGGTCAACACCAGTATCCCAGTCATCGGCACCAGTAAACAACTCAACATCACGAACTTATCGAGTTCGGTTAAGAAGATAACGATCTCTTCCATAATCTTTTCCATGACAACCTCCTAAGGTTTATTGTTAATATTGTATTATTAAAGAACACTTGTATTGTATCATAATATAATTATTTTGTCAACCCCTTAAAACTATTTTTTATCTTTTATTAAAATCAATAATAAAAAAACAAAAAATATTGCGCCTTAGAACGATTGTCCTAAAAGTGTAATAAAATATTATTTTTTCTTGATATTGTTTTTGGGTGCATTCTAAAGAGATGAAAGCTTCGCTTTCATCTTAACTCCTCGCTGTGCTCGTCTTAGGCGATGAAAGCTTCGCTTTCATCTTAACTCCTCGCTGTGCTCGTCTTAGGCGATGAAAGCTTCG
>Ga0268279_1001587_pt1 | contig 12291 bp, 11 predicted proteins | sample saktaG_6_FD_190142 | JGI IMG/M metagenome (GOLD analysis project Ga0268279, IMG submission 190142) | Saline water microbial communities from Sakinaw Lake, British Columbia, Canada - sak_2010_1_5_80m | ecosystem: Environmental > Aquatic > Non-marine Saline and Alkaline > Saline ...
GCTTCCCGAGTCAAGCAGGGCCAGAGCTAACTTTTTAGCCTGCTCATAATCAACCTCCCCTTTTTCGTCGAAGGGGGTTACCATTGCTGTTAGCAATCGCCCTATTTCTTTCATTTTTCACCTCTTTCGGATGGAGCCACTCCCTTTTAATCATCTCCTCGGCAATCTGGACGGCATTTAGGGCAGCTCCCTTGCGCAGATTGTCGGCTACAACCCACATAACCAAACCATTAGGGTGAGAACTATCTCGACGAATACGTCCCACAAAAACCTCATCGGTACTGGCTGCCGACCACGGCTGAGGATAAAGACTAACCGCCGGGTCATCTAACACCTTAACCCCCGGAGCCTGGGCGAGAATACGCCGTGCGTCATCAATAGACATGGGTCGGGAAAACTCTACATTGACCGCTTCACTATGCCCGGTAAATACCGGGACCCGTACGCATGTTGCCGAGATAGCTATACTATCAGCATGCATTATCTTCCTTGTTTCTTCCACCATCTTCCACTCTTCTTTAGTATAGTCATTGTCCAGAAAAACATCTATCTCGGGCAGGACATTAAAGGCTATTTGATGAGGGTAAACATGGGGAACAGTAGCCTGCCCATCCAGTATCTGCTTGGCTTGTGTGCTTAGTTCGTCTACCGCGGCTGAACCGGTGCCCGACACTGCCTGGTAAGTATCAACAATAATACGTTTGATAGGATTAACCTTATGCAGTGGATATAGAGCCACTACCATTTGAATAGTAGAGCAATTTGGATTAGCTATAATCCCCTTATGCAACTCAATGTCTTCAGGATTGACCTCAGGCACTACCAAGGGAACTGTAGACACCATTCTGAAAGCAGAGCTATTATCAATAACTACCGCTCCTGATTGGGCAGCTATAGGTGAGAAGTAGCGGCTAATCTCAGCGCCGGCAGAAAAGAGGGCAATATCTACCTCTTTGAAGGACTCGGGAACAGTCTCTTTGACTTCAATCTCCTGATGACCGACGAATAACTTCCTGCCTGCGGAACGGTCTGAAGCCAAAAGCTTGATGGAGTCCATAGGAAAGTCACGCTGCTCCAAGACCTTGATAAACTCCTGCCCCACCAGCCCCGTGGCGCCAACAATGGCTACTTTATACTTCTCCATTATCCCTCCGGCAAGCCAAGTAGAGCATCTAAGCCGTAGACCAGCCCCTCCCGTTTAACTATTTCCTTAATGGCTATCATAACCCCGGGTACATAACACTCCCGATTAATAGTGTCATGTCTTATGCTTAAAGTCTGCCCCGGCCCCCCCAAGAGCACCTCCTGATGCGCCATAAGACCGGGTAGACGCACGCTATGAACAGTAACACCCTCAACCTGCTCTCCCCGGCTAGGCGGGGTCTCTTTTTGTTCCGGGGGAGGGCGCTTGAACGGTTTACCTCTGGCGGCTGCCATTGCCCTGGCTGTAGATAGGGCAGTCCCGGAAGGAGAGTCAACCTTCAGGTTATGATGTAGCTCTATAATCTCAGCATAGTCAAGGTACTTGGCAGCCACTTTGGCTAGATGCATCATCAGCACTGCTCCCAGGGCAAAGTTGGGGGCTACCACTGCTCCGACTTTATGGTCTCGTGCTAATCGGCCAATCTCGCCAAGCTCTTCATCGGTTAACCCGGTAGTTCCTATTACTAGGTTAACCCCGTGCTTAGTGGCAATATGCACTGCGGGCATGGTAGCTTGAGCCACAGTGAAGTCTACCAGCACATCAGGCTGGCAACTGGTCAGGATATGTTCCAGGTCAGAAGAAAAGGGCACCGAGCCAGCATTATTGGGTAGTGATAAACGGTCCCCAACAACCTTCAGCTCTACGGCACCTACTACCTGAATATCAGATTCACGAGACAGGGCATTAATAATCACCTGCCCCACTCTACCTAATGCCCCTTGAACTACTACCCTTATTGGCTTCATGGCCTCACTCCTCTAGCCTAGTAACGCTGTCTATTCCTAGGGGAATGGGGGTGCCCTTCAGGGCGTCTTTTAAACGGGTAGTCTTTGGATAAAGAATCACCTGCCCCGGCTCCGGGCACTTGAGAATCCTCGTCAAACACAGCCCGTCGTGACAGGTTTATCCTGCCCATATTATCAATCTCAGTTACCTTAACCGTAATCTCATCACCCACCTTGACGACATCCTCAACCTTATCTACACGGTAATCAGCCAGTTCGCTGATGTGAACCAGCCCCTCCTTACCAGGAAGAACCTCCACAAAGGCACCGAAGGTCATCAAACGGGTTACTTTGCCAGTATAAATACCGCCAGCCTCTACATCCTTGGTCAGGTTTTCAATAATTTTAATGGCCTTATTGGCTGATTCCTCATCAGTTGCGCCGATAAGGACAATGCCCTCGTTATCAATATCAATAGTCGTTTTAGTTTCATCAATAATCGACCTGATTGTCTTACCTCCGCTACCGATTACGCTACCGATTTTATCCGGGTCAATGGTCATTTTGTACATTCGCGGCGCATAGGGGCTAACCTCAGACCGGCTGGAGTCAATAGTTTGATTCATTGCATCCAAAATAAACAGGCGGGCCTCCCTGGCCCGATTCAGCGTCTCCTCCACAATTTCTAAACCTATGCCCTTGAGCTTAGTATCCATTTGCAGCGCTGTGATGCCCTCAGTAGTACCCGCGACCTTAAAGTCCATATCGCCATTAAAGTCTTCAATACCCTCAATGTCAGTCAAAATAACATTCTTACCTTTCCCATCGGTGATTAAGCCCATAGCCGCCCCGGCCACTGCCCTCCTTATCGGTATTCCGGCATCCATCAGGGATAGACTTGAGGCACAAACACTGGCCATGGATGTGCTACCGCTGGAACTGAGGACCTCGGAGACAAGGCGGATAGTGTAAGGGAAGTCCTCATCCTTGGGAAGCACTGGCAGGAGAGCCCGCTCGGCTAAAGCACCATGCCCGATCTCACGGCGACCAGGTGAACCCACCCGTTTCACTTCACCGGAAGAGAAGGGAGGAAAATTATAGTGGTGGATGAAGCGTTTAGTCTCCTCTATACCCAGTCCGTCAAGTTGCTGTTCCTTCTTGATAGGACCCAGGGTAGCGATGTTCAACACCTGTGTCCGACCCCGTGTAAACAGGGCTGAGCCGTGAGTGCGCGGCAGAAGCCCCACCTCACAACTAAGGGGGCGAACCTCGGTCAGGCCACGGCCACTCACACGCTGTCCCTTTTCAAGGACATTAGTTCTTATTTCAGCCTTAACCTTGGTCTCAAAAGCAGAAATTACATCTTCTTCAGGGAAGGTTTCGCCCAAGCTCTGCACCAGTTCTTCCTGCAGAGCAGCCAGTGCTTGTTCACGCTGTGCTTTCTCCGCCTGGGTTAAGGCCTGGCTAAGTCCCCCGTTAACGACTGACGAAACGGCTGAAACTAAATCAGGGTCAATCTCACTGATAGGAGCCTCTATCTTAGGTTTACCACAAGCCTGCTGAAGTTGTTCCTGTAGCCTAATAATATCCTGGTTTGCCTCATGACCAAATTCAATTGCCCGGGTAACAACATCTTCTGAAGCCTCCTGGGCTCCGGCTTCTACCATGGCTACTGCTTCCTTGGTACTGGCGACAACGAGGTCAAGCACACTGTTTTCGAGTTGGGCTAATGTCGGGTTTAAAACAAACTCGCCATCAATATAGCCAACGCTGACCGCGCTTACGGGTCCGGCGAAAGGCACCTCCGATATTGATAGTACCGCCGAGCTGCCGATAACAGCCAGAATATCAGGGTCATTTTCCTGATCGGCAGAAAGGACAGTAATTATAAGTTGAATATCCCGACGCCAGGACTTGGGTAAAAGCGGGCGCAGCGGGCGGTCGGTAAGCCGTCCGGCCAGGGTCGCCTCCTGACTGGGACGCCCCTCCCTCCTGATAAAGCCACCCGGGATTTTACCGGCGGCATATAGTCTCTCTTCATAATCAACGGTCAACGGCAGGAAGTCAATTCCCTCTCGCGGCGCTTTGCTGATGCAGACAGTAACCAGAACTACCGTGTCTCCATAGCGAACGGTAACGGCTCCACTTGCCTGCCCGGCCAGTTTACCTGTATCTACGGTGAGGTTCCTACCCCCAACCTCACACCCAAAAGATTGAGATTCTGTCAATGATTTCTCCTTACTAGATTAAACGCCTTACTTGCGTAAGCCGAGTTCCTTAATTAATTTGTGATATCGACCCACATCCTCTTTACTCAGATAAGTTAATAGTCTCCTTCTCTTGCCTACAAGCTTAAGTAAACCGCGCTGTGAGCTGTAGTCATGGCGATTAGCCGCCATATGCCCGGTCAACTGGTTTATCCTTTCCGTAAGCAGGGCTATCTGAACCTCGGTTGAACCAGTGTCCCCTTCATGTAACCCGAATTGTTGGATAGTTTCCGTCTTTGCCTCGTTGCCCAAATTACACCTCTCCCCTTTTATCTATTATGACAAACTTTAAGTATATCATAAGCTAAAAAAGTATAGCATAGCTGGGGGCAACTGTAAATTCGCCATGCTCGTCAAACCTAAATCATATCACCTCTTAGCAAAGTTGTTTATGGTAAAATTGACAACTATCCTGGTATCTCTATAAACTAAGCCTATAATTCCCCCAAGGAAAGAATGTCTATGCCACACATTGAGGTCATTGGTCATAAGCTAGCCGAATCACTCAACGGATACAGCGCCGATTATATAGAGGCTCATCTTGAGGAAAGCCAGGGCAGCTATATTACCTACCGCGGGAGAGAGCTGGAATCTACCGGCAGGACAACTGCCGTCGGGGGAAATATACGAGCCCTGGTAAGGGGTGGGTGGGGTTTCGCCAGCTTCAATAACCTGGACGAACTGCCCGGCAAGGTAAAACTGGCCGTAAAGCAGGCAGGACTGGTCAGCAACGGGAAAAGCAAACTGGCTAAGGTAGCACCGGTAGTTGATACGGTGCCCGCCAAGATAGATAAAAACCCGGTGGTTATACCTCTAACCGAAAAGAAGCGGTTGCTGGACGAATACAATGATGTTATCTGGAACACCCCGAAGCTCCAGACCTCAATCATCAGCTACGGCGATGGCTACAAAAAGACTGTCTTTGCCAGCTCACCGGGTAGCTATATCAAGCAGGAAAGGGCCGATATCACCCTGCGTCTGACGGCGGTGGCTACAGAAGGCAATGAGGTGCAGCAGACAGGACTGAGTATCGGTAGCCTGGGGGAGTTTGACACCATAGCCAAACTTCACCAGCAAGTAGAGGAGATGGCACAACATGCCGTAGAGCTACTCTCCGCCCCTCAGGCAAAGGGCGGCGAATATACCGTTGTGTTAGACCCGGTTCTGGCTGGTGTCTTCGTACACGAAGCCTTCGGGCACCTGTCCGAGGCCGACTTCGTTTATGAAAACGACCACCTGCGCCAGATTATGACCCTGGGCAAAAATTTTGGTAGAAGTGAGCTCAATATCGTTGATAGTGCGGCTATACCCAAGCTGAGGGGCAGCTACAAGTATGACGACGAAGGTGTGCCCGCCACTAAAACCTACCTTATCAGAGAGGGCAAATTGGTCGGTCGGCTCCACTCCAGGGAGACTGCCGCCAAGATGAGGGAAAAGCCTACCGGTAATGCCCGAGCCATTAACTATCACTACCCACCCATTGTCCGCATGACCAACACCTATATTGAGCCCAGGTCAGCCTCCTTTGAGGACATAATAGGTGACATCAAGGAAGGGATATATGCCAAAAACTGGTACGGCGGTACTACCAGCATGGAGATGTTCACCTTCTCCGCCGGCGAAGCCTACATGATTCGCAATGGTAAGCTGGCCGAGGCATTACGCCCCGTAATGCTTACCGGCAATGTGTTTACCACTCTCCAGAACATAGACGCTATTGGCAACGACCTTGAAATGAATCAGGGCGGTGGCTGTGGCAAGGGAGAACAGATGCCCCTCCCCGTCTCCAACGGTAGCCCTCATATCAGGATTCGCCATTGCTTAATCGGAGGCAGGTAATTGGAAAAAATCTTGGGCCAAGCTAAAAGGGTCGCTGAGGAAGCTGAGGTCTTCATGGTTTCCTCAGAGGAAACACCGGTTCAATTCGAAGCCAACCGTTTGAAGCATGTCCAGAACAAGCAGACCAGTAGCGTGGCTTTACGTATTGTCAAACAGGGCAGGGTTGGTTATGCCACTACTACAGAGCTAGGTGACAGCCAGAACCTGGTCACCAATGCTGTAGAAACGGCTCAGTTCGGCATGACAGCCAAGTTTGAGCTCCCTCCCCTAACACCCTATCCCCAGATTGAAACCTATGACCCTGATGTAAAATCGGTATCTTTAGAGAAAATGATTGAGCTTGGTGGCAAACTCGTGGCCACAGTTAAGAGCCATACCCCGGATATTTTATGCGAGGCGGGAGTAACCAAGAGCACAGTCTCCGTCCGTATTATAAATTCCCGTGGTGGGCAGGCGAACTACCGGAAAAGTATCTTCAGCCTCGGTATTGAAGGCACTCTAATCCGTGATACAGACATGCTCTTCGTCGGTGAAAGCGAAAGCTCCTGCCATCCTTTACTGGAACCCGAAGCTGTTAGTAAGGCAGTACTCCGGCAACTTGAGCTGGCTAAAAACCAGGCTTCAGTGCCAAGCCAACCGCTACCGGTAATCTTTACTGCCAATGGTATCGCCAGCGCCTTAATCCCACCCTTGATGGCAGCCTTCAACGGCAAGACGGTCCTGCAGGGGGCTTCACCTATAGGCAACAGGCTCGGTCAGCCGGTCTTTGATAAAAAGCTATGGCTGTGGGATGACCCTACCGTAGCCTACCGCCCGGGAAGCCGCCCCTGCGACGATGAAGGCATACCCAGCCAGCGCACCCCTCTTATTGAACAGGGAACCGTAACCAACTTTCTCTACGACCTGCAAACCGCTGCCCTTGCCTACACCAAAAGTACCGGTAACGGCAGCCGAAGTCGCGGTGGACTACCCGCCCCCTCACCCAGCGCCTTTATCATCACCCCGGGCAAGACCAGCTTTGATGAAATGGTAAACGATATGAAAGAAGGGCTGGTTATTGAGCAACTGATGGGGGCATCACAGGGTAACATTCTCGGTGGTGATTTCAGCGGCAATGTTTTACTTGGTTATAAGGTGGAAAATGGTAAAATAGTAGGCAGGGTTAAGAACACCATGGTCTCAGGAAATATCTATCAGGTTCTTAAACAGATTACCGCTATTGGCAGTGAGACAAAGTGGGTCGGCGGCTTTCTTAGCACCCCGCCCCTCTACTGCCCCGAGGTATCGGTAGCCAGTAAGTAACCCCACCCGTCATTGAGATGAGAAGGAGGTTGAAATGGATAACCCTTTGTTATCTAAGGAAGAAAACCTAGCTGTAGAGCGCAATTTAAGAGGACGAGAACTAGAAAAGCAAGGCGATATTACAGGTGCTATAGAATTATATGAGTTAAATATTGCGAGTGATTTTGAGGGCGATTTCCCCTATGGTAGATTGAGGGTAATCTATAGTAAACAAAAGCGTTATGATGATGTGATAAGAGTATTAGAAAGGGCAATAGATGTATTTGACAACAAGGTATTTCCTAATAGACCTGACCGTTTACCAAAATTGGAGAGATTTCGCCTACAACTCGAGCAAGCTAAGAACCTAAGGAGAACTAAAGTATGAGTGATGGTTGGTATGATACGGCGCAAATTTGCATTAACGGACACACAGTAAATTTGATGTCAGTCTCACGTCCCGAGCATAACAGGAAATTTTGTGATAGGTGCGGAGCACCGACCATTACTAAGTGCCAAAATTGTAATGTCTCTATAAATGGTTTTTATCATGAAGGTACAGCGGATGAATTTGATATTGAGGGGATGATTGAGGAAATAGTGAATCCACCACCTAATATTACACATGATTATACCACAGTGCAAAGCTTCTGCCCTCACTGTGGTAAACCATATCCGTGGACGGAAGCAAAGCTTAAAGCAGCGCAAGAATTGGCTGATGAGCTTGATAACTTAAGCCTTGAAGAACGTGAGATATTGAAGAAGAGTCTTGATGATATTATACGAGACACGCCTCAAACTACTGTAGCAGCCACTCGATTCAAGAGGCTTGTTGCTAAGGCCGGAAAAGTTGCCGCAGAGGGCTTCAAGGATATTCTGGTGGATATAGTGAGTGAGACCGCTAAGAAAATAATCTGGCCTTCTTAAAGAAGGGGAAGGGAAAAAAGGGGATAGGGTTACCTAATAAAAAATAAATAATTTCGTTGAGAGGCAAGATAACAGAATGAACAAACTGGTTAAACTCCAGGCACGGCCCAGACTCAGGACACCAAACATGCTGGCCAGCTGGCCCGGCATCAGCGATGTATCAATAATAGTCGCCACGTACCTGAAAAGAAAGCTGGATTTCAAGAAGCTAGCTGAGATTGAGGCTTCCTATTTCTTTGACCCCATCGGGGTAGTTGTTGAGAATAATTTAATCGAGGCGCCACAGTTCCCCCGAAGCGAGTTCTACTACTGGAAAAACACGGGTGGGGGGAGTGATATAATATTATTCATCGGTGAAGACCAGCCCCCCGCCAAGGGATACGAGCTGGCTAATTGTGTCCTCGATGTGGGGGTAAGGTTTCAGGCCCAGCGAATATACACCTGCGCCGCCGCACTGACCCGTATCCACCACACCGAGGAACCCAGGGTCTGGGGGGTGGCTACCAGCCAGCCGGTAGCCGAGGAACTGAAGAGACAAGACCTGGTACAGAGGGGTAACCTGCACATTGCCGGGCTGAACGGACTACTGCTGGGCAGAGCCAAGGAGAGGAATATTGAGGGTGTCTGCCTGCTCGGTGAAGTGCCGATGTACGCCACCCGGATACAGAATCCCATAGCGGCCCTGGCGATACTCAAGACTCTGACCAACATGCTGGATATTGAAATTAATACGGATGAGATAGCCCAGCTAGCCAAGGAGACAAAAGAAAACATGAAGCAGGCAGCCGCAGCGGCTATGGGAGAGTATATAGACTACTTCACCGAACCTATCTGGGAACAGGAAGGAGAGGAAGAAGAGGAGGAAGAGGATGAGTAGAACCCCTGAGAGTACTATGATTATCGGCAGCAAGATTATACTCCGTAATAAGAAATTAGCCGACGCCCCCGACGACTATGCCTGGCGAGCCGACCCGGAACTGGCCCACCTTGATGCGGCTCCATTACCCACCATTACCTTTCCGGAGTACCTATCAGACTACACCAGCCAACTGCACTATCCTCCCTCAACCAGAAACCAGTTTGCCATAGACACCCCGGACGGCAAACACATCGGCAACTGCGTATATTATGGTATTAATAAGAAGAAAGGCGAAGCTGAACTGGGTATTGTGATTGGCAACCGTGACTACTGGGATAAGGGCTACGGCACCGATACGATAACCACCCTGGTCAGCCATATCTTTCACCGAACAAACCTCAAGCGAGTCTACCTGAAGACCCTGGATTCAAATCCCCGGGCTCAGAAGTGCTTCCAGAGATGCGGCTTCATCCCTTACCGGCGCCAGACCAGGGATGGATATAGCTTCGTGCTTATGGAGATATACCGCAAACATTGGGAAAACAACAAACAAAGACCTGAGGCCAGGAAAATGAGGAGCTAGATTGGTATGAAAGCTATTGAGTGGCTAGGCAACCGGGTAAGAATCCTTGACCAGACCAGACTGCCTCAGGCAGAGGTCTATCTAGAGCTCAGTCACTACCAGGATATAGCCTCAGCCATCGTAGAATTGAAAATCAGGGGGGCTCCAGCCATCGGAGTGGCTGGAGGCTATGGAGTGGCCTTAGGTGCCCTAGAAATTGAAACCAGGTCAAAAGACGAATTCCTGAGCAAGCTCGGCGACGTGAGCCATGCCCTAGCGGCTACCCGACCCACCGCCAAAAACCTTTTCCGGGCTATCGACCGCATGCAGCAGGTAGCCACCGGCAATAAAGACATTGACCAGATTAAAGAGGCACTGGTTGACGAAGCAGTCAGAATACACTCGGAAGAGGTTGAGGCAACCAGAAAGCTGAGTAAGCTCGGTGCTGAGCTGATTCAGGACGGCTTTACCGTATTGACCCACTGCAACGCCGGGCCGCTGGCAACCACCGGCTACGGCACCGCCCTGGGCGTAATCATTAAGGCAAAAGAGCAAGGTAAAAAGATAAAGGTCCTCGTCGACGAGACCCGCCCCCTCCTCCAGGGAGCACGCATTACCACCTGGGAGTTGAAGCAGGCAGGCGTCCCGGTTACCCTCATCACCGACTCAATGGCCGGCTACTTTATGAGCCGCGGGGAGGTCAGCTGTGTTATCGTCGGCGCCGACCGCATTGCCTCAAATGGTGATACCGCCAACAAGATTGGCACCTATACTCTGGCGGTCTTGGCCAAAGAGAACGGCATCCCCTTCTACGTGGCGGCACCCACCACCACCATTGACCCCTCCCTGCCCTCGGGGGATGAGATTCCCATCGAGCAGCGCAGCCCCGATGAGGTAACCCATATTCAGGGGGTAAGCATCGCCCCCGAAGGTATTGACGTACAAAACCCCGCCTTCGACGTTACCCCCCACCGCTACATCACCGCCATCATCACCGAAAGGGGTATAATAAAAGAGCCATATAGGGAGAGGCTGCACAAGGTACTTTGACGAGGATAGATTTGATGCTTACAATGTAAGTAGGATTTCAATATGATGGTTAAGCAGGAGGTATGCCGTGAAAATCAATTCCATACATATTAAGAATTTCAGAAGTCTTCAGAAATTGGGTATGGATGATGTCGGAGATCTTGTAATCCTAGTGGGTGGAAATAGCTCAGGTAAAACGAATATTATTGATGCCCTAACTCTATTCTTCAATGAGTTGAGTCCAGAGATGCAGCACAACATTGGGAGTATTCCCGATTATACATGGTTTGACAGAGAGCCAAATAGCCCCATCACATTTGATATAACTATAGAACTCAATAAGCGGGACATAGCTATCATATTCTCTGACATCACCGAGACAGAATTTAGAAAGGAAGATGGTAACTATATCCGTCTTGTCCGGAAAATTGAAGGGACACCTAATGCAGCTGCATGGTCAACAGAATTGCTGGAGATAAATGGGCATCTACTCCACGGGGCTGCTACCAAAACAAATACCCAAGAACAACCTGCCACAACAGCAGAACTCACTGGCAAAATACTCCAGAATCTTACAACACGCGCAAAGGGTAAATTCGTTTTCCTACCAGCAGGTAGAGACACAACGGTTAGTTATACTGGTTTTGGCCCCAGACCAACAATAATTAGCACAACGTTAATAGGTGAATTACGAACGCTAGCACAGGCAGGTGGTCGCAGTGAGCAAAGAAAATGGCAAAGGCTACAACGCTTTGTGCAAGGAGTGGCACCTTCCATTATAGACATGCGTGTTCTCAATGGTGACTTCAATCTTAGAGAACACGATTCCGGCAATCCATTTCCTGTGCAATGGGTGGGGGGAGGATACCAAGAAATACTAATGTTAATCCATCAAGTGATTAAAGAACGTGATGCTATTTTTGGTATAGATGAACCAGAACTCCATCTACACCCAGGACTAGCTAGAAGATGCTTAGATTTATTAAAGGATATAGCTTCACAGCAACAGCTATTCGTAACAACTCAATCCCCCGTCTTTGTTGACCGCTCTGATCTAAGTAATGTATGGCTTATTAGAAAGAGCAGAGATTCTTCTCAAATTACCCGTCTCCAAGAAATCGAAGATTTGGGTAATATAATTCTTGAGCTAGGTATCCGTCCCAGTGATATATTCTATTCAAATATCATCGTATTTGTAGAAGGACCAAGCGATAAAATTGTTTTGACAATCCTTGCTCATAAGATGGGGCTAAACTTCGAGGCAGGTGAAATTTCTTTGCTCCCTACATATGGAAAGAGCCAAGGCAAATATCATCTTGATACATTCATTGAATCGACTAAGGCAGCGAACATACCCTTTTTCATGATTTTAGATAAAGGAGCTGGGAGGGAGACCAGAAAATTCGTAAACAAAGGTATCCTTAAACTGGATGAAAACCTGTTTCTGCTTAAAAAGGGTGATATAGAGGACTATTATCCAAGAGACAAAGTAATTGCCACTGTTTGTTCAGAATATAACATTGAACTTGCTAACGAGGAAAAGCAAAAGCTGGAAAAAGGCTCTGCAGTCGAGTCCGTTGAGAGATTACTAAAGCTGA
>Ga0268279_1001588_pt1 | contig 12284 bp, 5 predicted proteins | sample saktaG_6_FD_190142 | JGI IMG/M metagenome (GOLD analysis project Ga0268279, IMG submission 190142) | Saline water microbial communities from Sakinaw Lake, British Columbia, Canada - sak_2010_1_5_80m | ecosystem: Environmental > Aquatic > Non-marine Saline and Alkaline > Saline ...
GGTATTCGAATGGCTGGGGTTACCGTTTTGAGACGAGCGTTGGACGAAAAGAGGGGGCTCGTCGCGTATCATCTCTTGGTACTGCAAGAGCACGGATTCGTGAAGAGCAACTACGGAATCTTCCTTCTGCTAAATCAGAGAGTAACGGCACTGAGGGTTTACACGGTGACCGATAAAATCGCGGATGTAAAGGAGGAACTGAAGAAGGCGGTTTGAGCAAAGTGAGTATATAGAATCCCCCGTGGATCTACCGAAAGGCGAAGCGGAAGCGTCGCGGAAGAAAGATATAAGCGGGAGGGTAGAAGGGCCAGAAGAAGGGAAAAAACGCTTTTATTCCGTTTAAATTTCAAATAAACTGATATTAACAATTAAAAAGAAAAATAAGCGTTAATATCGCTTAGTTAGTATTTTTTACCGGTAAATTTGCGTGGAAACCCCTCTTTGCCTATCCGAACCTGCTGAACCTATGAGGCGAATTGCCAGTAAAAACGAAACGAGCTTTTTATGTTTCTTCATCCTATACGAAGTGTTAAGAGGTACTGCATCCCGCGATAGAACCTTAAGTAAGCACAGCACAGTCATCTACCACCACTAAAAAATGATAGCGGGGCCGTAACCAAAGCTCCCAGGGAAAAATCGTAGAGGGTTGCCAAAGTCAACAAAATTATGCGTGTGGTGGCGCATGCCTCCTCGGGCTTTCATCTCCTCCGTGCTTAGGTTTCACGATAGGATGTAGCGCATCTCGAGCAGCACTACGTGAACCTGCCTTCGTCTGAGGGCTTCATCGCCGCCGGACATCCGCCGCGCCTTCACCGCCTGAAGGTGGAAGACGCGGTCTCGGAAGCGGCGATCTAGCGTTGCCGCGGCGGACGAGTGAGGCGTGGCGTAGGTGAAAAGAGAGGCTCGCCGCGCACCATCTCTTAGCACCAGAAGAACGCGGGTTACTAGATTGTTAACTGGTTAACACGGGTTAAGCATAACAAGAGGGAAAGGGGTCGCTCCAAAAGCGATGCTTCTCATGTCCCGTTTCGGCGGAAATATTACGGCGATGTAACAAGGTATTACGGAGGTGCTATTGGCGGAGAATAGATCGAGGCAGGAGCTAGGACCAGTGTGTCGAGCACCACACGGGCGTTATAGTGTTAGAGCGAGCACAAGTATGAAATGAGCCCATGACCCCTCCCCTTCCTTCCGGTGTTCCCGCTTTCTTCCATCTTCATAACAGTTGACCGTTTGGGAGTTTGAAGGTGTGGATTGAGTTGGCGGTTAACGAATTTCCAACGGGAAATTACCTGATAGGTTTATATATATCGTTTACCTTTGCTAATTTTGCTTAAGATAAGCCACTTGTAGAAAGGCATGAAGGTCCGGGGGGATGGTGGTTTTGGTAGTTTTTGGAGTGGGAAAAGATGGGCGGAAAATTACACATAGTTGCTGTGTTAGTGTTGTTGGTAGCAGGATTTAGTGTTGGGTGTATGACAAAGGAAAATAATACATCAGACTCGAATGAGCCGGGAATGGGAATAGCAAATCCTGCCGCTGTTTATTGTAAGGAGTTAGGTTATGAATATAAAATAATAACAGACAGTGAAGGTGGGCAGAGAGGCGTTTGTATACTCCCGGATAATACTATATGCGATGAGTGGGAGTTCTTTAAGGGTAAGTGTGGAAAAGAATTTACTTACTGCGAGAAGCATGGCGGAAAAATAATAACGACAACAGAAGGTTGCAATATCACTTCTGAATGTGCTGTTTGTGTTTTGTCAGACGGAACAAAAATCAATGAATGGGATTATTTCAGAATGGAGCAGAACAAATGAAGTTAGAAAAATTAATGTCGGTAGCGATATTTATGTCTCTGATTGCGGTTTTTATTGTGCTCTTTGTAGTGGTTGGCGTTTCGACAGCTTGTGATTGCACAGTCAATATGGATTCAGTATCGATGATGGGAATGGCAAATCCTGCGGCCGTTTATTGCGAGGAGCTAGGTTATCAGTACAATATTCTAACCGATAACGAGGGTGGGCAACAAGGAATCTGCGTATTTCCGGACAACAGCTCATGTGATGAGTGGGGCTTCTTTACGGGTAAATGTGGACAGAATTACTCGTGGTGCGCGGTAAACGGTTGCGGCATAAAAACCGTGAGTGATGGAAGAAATCAGTACTCACCAGAATATGCTGTCTGTATTCTACCTAATAAAACCACTGAGCAGGTTACAAGAATGATGAAGATGGATGAAATTTTTCCAGTAGATGCAATAAAAGCAGATTATTTAAACATTAATGTAAGCACAATAATGAGTGAAAATAGTGAAAATGCAGCAGCGAATCCAATTACCTTTAGCTGGAAGAATAAAGACGGACAAGACTGGATAACACCAGTGAAAAGTCAACGTTGTGGAAGCTGCTGGGCATTCGCTGCTGTTGGTGCTGTTGAGGCAAAGATCAATATAGCGAGAAACGATTCTAATTTCGATCCTGACCTCGCTGAGCATTATCTTGTGTCTGATTGTTGTGAATACTGTGGTGATTGTGGTGGCGGGTCCTCTTCTTCTGCTCTTATGTTTATTAAAGAAGAAGGCATATCCGACGAACCTTGTTTTCCTACCACTGGTTCAGATTGCCCGTGCTCATTTAGGTGCTCGACCTGGAATAAGCGATTGTGGAAAATAGACGATTATGACTCGGTGCCTTCTGGCCGGGAAAACATGAAAAGGTATCTCATTGAAAGAGGCCCCCTTGTTGTTAGTATGACTATGAGTGGTTACTTTGATTCCAATGGTCTATACAGATGTAGTGACTATCATTCTGCGCATGCAGTAGTGATTGTTGGCTATGATGACACAGAAGGTTGCTGGATAGCGAAAAACAGCTGGGGCTCTAGTTATCAGGATCATGGCTACTTCAAAGTTGGCTACGGGGAATGTGGGATTGAAAATTATCCAAGATATATAGATCTAGCAAAGGAACAAACTGAAGATTTTAGAGTTGATAATGTTGACATAGATACAGGCAGTAAATCCGGCGATTTGAACGATACTTATTACAAAGACGGAGACTACATCACTCTGTCAGAAAAATGCTATGTGACAAGTTGCGACGGCCTGAATGCCATAATCAATCTTTCTGTGAATTCATTACAAAACATAACCTCGATGGAACTTCTTGCCCATCATCGAGCACGAGGAGAAGGCGGATTCAGCCTTCAATATTGGGATGAAAATAGTGATCAGTGGGTTAGTCTGGGGGGTATACCTGAATCGACGTGGTACTTAATGAAGTATAAGATTTGTAATTCTAAGAGTGAGTGTGCCAGTTATTTATCTTCTGGAAACGTACTGTTGAGATATTATCATCCTTCATGTTTCTTATGTGACACCGATTACGTTGACATTGACTGGCTATATCTAGAAGCATATCCTGAGAAATTTTATTGCGATGCTTCCACGAATAATGCAAATTATATGTGGATTAATAGGGTGGCATTAAACACAAATGAGAGGATTTCTGGAAGTTCCACATACAGTAATTACACTAGCGAAGTACTTACAACACTAAATAGAGGAGAAACTTATACATTGCAGGTTGATGGTCACACCACTGGATATTATCCTGAATTTGTTAAGGCATGGATTGATTTTAATAATGATAAGGATTTCAACGATGATGACGAAGAAATAAATTTGGGCAACTACACCTTCGCAGGCACTCATACATTTAACGGGCAGTTTAAAGTTCCGCTCGATACAGACCTATCGGATACACGAATGAGGGTCTATTTTAAATATCAGAACGAACCACAGGCTTGCGAAAATGCCAGCTATGGAGAAGTTGAGGATTATAAAATCAGAATAAGTTCTGCTGCTCTGTTTACAGATAACTATTTTGATTCTGGGATCGATATCGATGAGCCGCCTAACGGCTATTATGACTACCTTGCTATCGATGTTGGTGTGAACGTAAACAAGGCAGGATCTTATAGCATTTCCGGGTCTCTTTATAACAGCTCAGGCAGTTCTGTTGATTTTGTCAGTAACGATGTCACTTTAAATGCTGGCAACCAGACGGTTCAGTTAAGGTTTAATGGAGCATATATATGGCAGAGCCGGACGAACGACACATTTGATTTGAGGTTTTTGCGCTTGTACGATGCAAGTAACTGGAGTCAGCTTGATTATCGATACAACACATATACCACAGATACTTATATTTACACAGATTTCCGACCGCCAGCAGTACTCATGCCAGACATAAGAGATTACGGCTATGATGAAAATGGTAACGGTCTATATGATTATCTTATTATTGAGAAACAGATATTTGTTACAACCGCTGGTAACTATGAACTAGAGGGCTTTCTCTCTAATGGTTCTGGGTACTGGATAGACTCTGATTACAACTACACATACCTGAGTGCCGGAACACACAACCTCACTTTGAAGTTTAGAGGAGAAACGATATACAATTCACAGAGCTCTGGCAATTTCGTGGTTAACATGTTCTTATACGGTTATTCAACTTCTAGCTTACCTATTTCGACAGATTTAGAACATGTCGAAAATTCATTTGAAGAAAATAATGGTATTATAAAACCCAAATTAACAGAAATTGTCGATGCAAATATCTCAAGCCAGAACATTAAACCTCTCACCATTAGCTCGCAACAACCAGTGGGTGTAAACACATATCGCTGGCTTGATTCAGCGAAAAGCCTAACAAGCTATTACAGCTATACTCAGTTCGAACAGCCACCAGGAGAGTTTAACAATATATTCACTGATTATGGAGTGGACACAAACAGTGACGGACTATATAACTATCTGGTGATTAATGCTGGTGTTAAAGTGAACGAAGCTGGTGATTTCCGAATAAGTGGATATTTATATGATGAACAGTCACATCAAGTGGATTCTGACCATAATATCACCTTTTTGGACACTGGCAATCAAACAGTACAGCTTAAGTTTGAAGGCATCAAAATCAGGCAGAATATCGTTAATGGTACATTTGATGTTTCACTGTACTTATACAATTATTCAACAGGTGATAGCTTTAATCATCGTTATTATACAACCTCTCATTATAACTATACTGATTTCCAGATACCGTCAGCGGAATTTGACGACGTTTACAGCGATTATGGCGAAGATGTGGATGGAGATGGGCTATACGACTATTTAGTGGTCAATGTAGGTGTTGATGTTCGAGAAGCCGGTAATTACCAGATGAGCGGCCAGTTGAATGAAAACGGAACGTATAATTACATTGATTATGATAGCGATACAACTTATCTTAATGAAGGAACGCAAACTGTTCAGCTTCGATTCGAAGGTTTAAATATACGGAACAACGAATATAACGGGACTTACGACTTGAGGTATCTCTACCTTTATGACGCAAACTATCCAACACCAACGCCTGTGCCAACACCAATGCCTACTCCGACAGCAACACCAACACCAACTTCTGTTCAATTATACAAAAGTGAGTTAAAATCATGGGAGAGTTCCCCTGTTGGATATGGTGAGCTGCTTGATTATCGATATTATGCCTACACGACCTCATACTACCACTATATAGAATTCCAATTACCTATACCAGATGCATACGAACCTGATGATGACTATTCCTTAGCGAACTACATTTCTATTAATGATACCAAGCAAATCCACAATTTTCACGTTCCTGATGATCACGATTGGCTGAAGTTTAATGCTTCCGGCGGCAACGCATACACCATCGAAACCTCAGACCTTGGACCTGCCTCAGACACCTATCTCTATCTTTATGACCCAGATGGAACTACAGAGATAGAGCATGATGATGATAGTGGCGTTGGCTTGGCCTCGAAAATCATTTGGAACTGTAACGCTTCGTGCATGTACTACATTAAGATCAGACATTACAATTCATTAGCATATGGTCAAGAAACAGGATATAATGTCTCAGTAAACCAACTGGGAGCTATTCCGATAATAGAATACTTTATGGATGCGGTTGATGATTCAGCTTCCGAATCAGGAGACACTGCAACGATCAGATTTTGGAGTGAGCAAAATCTATCTAGTGGTGTCATTGTTGACGGATGGCAAAAGATGAGCTATTCAATTGGCGGAACCGCGACAAACGGCATTGACTATGAGTACCTTACCGGAGAAGTTTACGTTGAAATAGGTGTTGGTATATATATCCCGCCGGACGATGCACCACATGAGGAAATTATCATCAAGCCACTAGCCGATACTATTATTGAAGGGAACGAGACAGTAGAAATAACGTTTGGCGAAAGCACTGAAACCATTACGATAGCTGACAGTGCCCCACCAAATATCTCCTGGAACGTAACCATCTCGGCAACCAACCAACTTGAACCGGTAGTCGTGGGTATGCATCCAAATGCAACCGATGATTATGATCCCGCCTTTGATGATTTATCACAGACCCCTGTTCAGGGGAAGGTCATTTTGATTCTTGATGATCTTTATTCTAGAAAAATAAAGAAGACACGCTGCTATGGCGAATCCGTTTCATGGAACCTTTCTTTGGGCGTACCGGCAGGTCAAACTACCACTCTTTCATGGGTGGTTCCGTCGAATGTTAATTTAACCATAATTGAAGGTGATACTGTCTCAATGTCTGGTTCGCAATTTGGTGAAGGTAGTCATGAATTGACGGTGACAGCAGAATTATTAGAAGAATATCCAGAGTTCTGCATAGACCTCAAAGCTGGCTGGAACATGGTTTCCATTCCGGTTATTCCAGACAATAGCTCTGTCCAGGAACTGTTTAGTAGCATTCCAACATTAAATACGATGCCTGTGAAGACCTGGGTATCTCCGCTTTTTGTCACCGTTGACGAAATAGAACCCCAAAAAGGTTACTGGGTCTTTACGCCAACTGCTACTACAATCTGTGTTGGTGAAAAGCCAATCACCGATACAACGTTAAATCTAAAGGCAGGCTGGAACATGGTTGGCACTGTTTGTCTGGAGAATATGACCATCGCTGCGATCCCAAATCAAGTGTCCATATGTCCCGCGGTGACTTGGAGTTCGCCTTCCTTCGTCGAAACGGATGTAATCGAGCCAGGTAAAGCCGCTTGGGTGTTTGTCACCCAAGACACCGTTGGTGCGGTTAGTGAAGGGTCTCCGAAAGGAATGAAAATTGGTATGGCATCGGTGGTAACTACAAAAACGTCTACGATTCAAGCATCATCAGAAGAATGGAATCTCACGATTTCCGCAACTAACCAGTTAGAACCCGTAACATTTGGCATCGCTCCCGACGCAACTGACGGCTACGATGCTGGCTATGATACTTTTGCTCAAACGCCAGTTCAAGGCAAAGTCATATTACTATTAGATAATATTTACGCGAAGGAGATAAACAGCGAACGAATGACTTGGAATCTGAGCGTGGGCGTTCCAACAGGAGAGACGGCGACATTGTCTTGGGAGCCATCAAAGATACCGACCACTATGGTGTTGACCGTGGACGGAACGGATATGAATGCTGAGAACTCTCTGCTGCTCGACGAGGGCTCGCATTCGTTCGTAATCGAGGGAACTCTAGTGACCGATGATGAACCGCCCGCAGCTCCGATCATCTCGTCATCCACGCATCCGAATGAAAATCTCACCTATTGCAATGCGAATCCTGTGTTCTCATGGACGACCCCTGCAGATCCGTCAGGAATTGCTTGCTTTAGCTATGCCTTAGATCATCTCGCCTTAACTGCTCCAGATGAAACGTGTGATACGACTGGAGCGACGAAGTCTTACACTAATTTGACCTCTGACACTTGGTACTTTCATGTGAGAGCAAAGGACAACGCAAACAACTGGGGTCCATCAGCGCATTACAGGGTTCAGATTGAGAACTGCAATATTTACGATGGGTGTTACGCATATGAAACCGGCTGTGAAGATCGCGATTATTACAGTAATGGAACGAGCTGCACCTACACCTTTTCAAATCGGCATTCGGACACTTATGATGATTGGGTTTACTTCTGTTCAGGCGATACGGTGCGGAAACATCGACTATTATAGTTAAACACTAAACTTTTAATACTTACCTTTCTTATCTTAGATCATGTCTAAACCCGAACAGATCCCTATTCGGCGACATGAGAGTGTTGATGAGCTGGACAAGCGAATAAAGACACTGGAGAAGGATGCAAAAATCTTGAAGCGGCTCTACTTTATCAAATATCGGTATGCTGGTGAGAGTGTTGAGTGTGCCGCGAGACAGGTCGGTATCACGAAGTGTGTGGGATACATCTGGCAGACGCGCTGGAATGAGCAGGGTTATGCCGGTTTAGTGCCACGATTTGCTGGCGGTAGACCATCAAAACTCCGAGGAGAGCAGAAAGAGCAGCTCTACACGCACCTCAAAGAACGCGATGATTGGACAACGAATGAAATCCGCGAGTACATACGGAACGCCTTCGGGGTCGAGTATACGCTGAAACAGGTACGAATCATTTTGAGGAACTTTGGGATGCGGTATGCCAAGCCGTATGCACACGATTACCGGAGACCTGCCGATGCAGAAGAGTGTTTAAAAAAACCTCGGCACAATACAGGATGAGACAATCGTCGGATTTCTCGACGAGACCTCGCCGCAGACAACGGCGAATACGCAGCGACTATGGTCGTTTGGCAAACCAGTACTATGGAAAAACACTACGAAAATACGAGCAAACACCTTTGGCTTTTACGCGCTCAATGGCACCTCAGTTATTGACTTCAAATGCAACTCGAGGAAAGAAGCGGTGTGTGAATTTTTGAAGGCGATACGTGCGTTCAATCCTAAAAGGGGGATTGTCGTGATTCTCGATAATTTCATGTCGCATCATGCGAAGCTGACCGAAGCGTGTGCAGCTGAATGTGGCATTAAGCTGGTCTATCTGCCACCATATTCGCCCGATTTGAATCCGATCGAGTTTATCTGGAAGAGTATCAAACGTGTCATCTCTCAGACCTTTATCCCGGATCTCTGCTATTTGATGTGTTTGATCCGCGAGCACTTTGAGGCGTTTTCGTCACGGCTTAGCTTTGCACAAGGATGGATAGAACGGTTTCTAGACCAAGAGATTAAGTATAAATTGTTTGGTTCTTAACTATATATGATTTCTACTGTGACGGTGGAGCATGTACCGATCATACCCGTTGGGTGGATGATCAATTGTTAGAGAACTGCAGTCTATATGATGGGTGGGTAAATACTAGCACAACGAGATGGGTTGACGATCCGAGTGATCAAAGCAAAGAGAAAGAACAAAAGGAACAGGAATATCATGATTACACCTGTTCAAATGGGGGCTGTATGTTCGCTGTGACAACAACACAATGGATAGATACTGGGAACACAAGAGACAAACCAGCAGAAGTATTCTTTGATACCGGCCCATCAGCCCATTCTTATCCGAGTATTGCCGGTCGGCACAACGGCACTATTCGAGCAAACGAAACACTCACCGTACATAAGCTTTACACTTACCCCTGCGTGGGCACAGCAGGGCACTCGGAGTATGCAGCCATCTCCTATTATGGCACATTGATTGCTGAAGCCTACTGGAACGGCTACACCGGCGACTGGCACAACATCACATTCAACAACTCATTCACCCTCTATGCAAACGAAACCTACAACTACACCATCCGCACCGGCTCGTACCCGCAGATCCACCATACAAATCTGTTAAATATTCCTAATGGTGCGGGTTATAGTGATGCGGTGCATTTCAACACGCTGATCGAGTATCTGCCGGAAGCGCCTTCCGGCTGGGCCGGTGAAGAACCATTTGGGCAGACGTTTACTACGGCTGAAGGGACCTGGAGCATGGCAATGAAGTCGTACATGAAGTCGGACAACGAGGAGCTAACTGCCGATGTGGGGATCATGGATTCGGCATACCAGCAGGTCGGCTGGATGGCTGCCTGGCAGGGATTCTACGCCTACGAATCAATTGATGGCTATGCGAAGACCGCTACCGTTGAGGGCTATCCCGCATGGGTGGCCTACACGAAGGACGATAATCAGTACGTGTTGTACGTTAACATCAACGACCGTTTCATGGTCTTCGTCAACACGAACAGCGACCGTGACACGCTTTACGACTTTGCCGATGGGATCGATTACACAGGTATCGCGGCACTGAGCACAGGTGCTATTGAGGCCCCACCTTTTACGCTTAACAGCATTGATGGTGCGACGTTCAGCCTCAGTGATTTCTGTGGTAAGGTCGTGGTGCTCACGCTCATTATGACCCCATGCTATCTGTCCCAGAATGAGATGGCGGAGCTCGTACAGTTAAGAGAAGCGTATCCTGAGGTAGTGGTGATAAGCGTGTCCATTGATCCACTGGAGACCGATGAGAAGCTGAGAAGCTTCAAGGAGGCCTATAACGCTGATTGGCTGTTCGCTCGTGATACGGATGACATAGCCAGTAGATACCAGGGATATGTTCTCGCCACGCCAACCATTGTTGTCATCACTCCGCAGGGGTGCATCAGCTTTCGGGAGGTAGGCTTTGTTTCATTAGAAGATCTGAAGTCTGCAATTGAGAGCGTTTATCAGGGTGGAGTCATCACGTGTAGTGAGTTCGTTGATGTGAACGGCAAGCGGCACGAGGGGTGGATACCGGCGATACGGCTGAGCTGAGACGAAAGTAAGAAACCGCCCTTAGTTATCGCCAGACCTAGGCAGAGTGCGCGTAAGGGTGCGTACAGGAACGGCGAAATTCGGGCGGCTTCGTTCAGGTTCAAATATCGCGAATAGGAGAGTACAAAGCTATATGTTTAGTAACGCGGGTTCGTTAAAAGTAGACACGGAACCCAACACCAAAAGCGGAGAAGCGGTGAGAGGTATACTTACTTATCTATGAACGCCTTTAAAGATGGCAATAAAACCGAATACCATGAGTGATCCTACCGTAGCTGGCAGCCCACCAAAACGGGAGAAGATTAACATATTCAAACTAGGCCGACTATGGTGCTTTAAGCATTTCTTCGACGACAGGGAAATATTCAGGGAACTCTACGAATACTACAATCCAGACAAATATAGGTTTGAACTACCAACAGTTGGAGAAAGGAACAAGATCATGAAATATCTATACAGAAAAGGATTTGAGCTCGTGCTTATTGAAGATCCATCGGAATACACCGTTACACTAGAAGTATTCAAGAAATATGCCTCTATACTAAGAAATTCGATAGATAACGATGTTAAAGACAACCTACGAATATTTGTAATGACCGATATGGCTGCCGTTGAAGAAGCAATTACCGCAGGAGCGAAAAAATATAAGGCATAAGACGCAAACACAACGATAATCTATTTTGAATACTATAGGAGCTCCGAAACCAGATTGGGGTTGCTAAAATGACGCAAAAGAAGTATCTCAAAGGAATGCTGACACTGGCGCTCATTGCCATGCTCGCAGTTTCCGGTTGCGTTCAAACGTTTAGCTCAGACGCTGAATGCGACTCGGCGTGCAAGGAGAAAGGGTATGATCATGGTGCATGTATGTCCAATCCGCCTAACGGTACTCTGTATCCCGTGATTGGTGAATGTAACGCCAGCGTGTGCCTAACTATGGGCGAGGGATATACCTGCGTGTGCGTATGCTCTAACGCATCGTAACCTCGCCTTCGTCGGGGGTTGATCTGACTGGGCTGCACTGAGCCAGCAAGCTTCCGAATTTAAGTTCATTTCGATCCTATACTTACGTATATGGTGCGTGCGTAGTGCGCGCACCGCAGGGGCTGTTTACCGTGCCTTCAGGTAGTTCAAATTCCAAGGAAGCGAAGCCGCCCGCGCGCCGCGGACGCGGCGGAGCAGTTCCGTCAAGAGCTAACATATCCACCGGATTGCCGCGGCTCGATCCGTTTTTAGGAGAATTCAAAGCGGGCACCGTGAGCCTGATTGAGGGCAACCATCCCTTCATCTCCGAAATGCTCTCTTTGCTCGCTATCAACGCGGTCACGCATCTGGGAAAGCGGGTCGTTTACGTGGATGGCGGTAATTCCATCGATCCTTACCTCATTGCGACGCTCGCCAAGCGGTCCGGGGTAAAACCCGCTAAGGTGCTCCCGCAGATCCTGGTTGCACGGGCGTTCACCGCGTATCAACTGGACACCATCATCTCTGATCGGCTCGAAGCGGTGCTCGATCAGGCAGAGCCAGAGCTGCTGGTCGTTGCTTGCATTACAGATCTCTTCATGGATCGGGCGGTAGCTGAGAAGGAGGCGCTCGCCATGTTGAGTCGATGCG
>Ga0268279_1001591_pt1 | contig 12277 bp, 12 predicted proteins | sample saktaG_6_FD_190142 | JGI IMG/M metagenome (GOLD analysis project Ga0268279, IMG submission 190142) | Saline water microbial communities from Sakinaw Lake, British Columbia, Canada - sak_2010_1_5_80m | ecosystem: Environmental > Aquatic > Non-marine Saline and Alkaline > Saline ...
TGTTGGCGAGCCAAAGAGGTAGCGGCAAAGACTAATATATATTTTAGCGAGAAAGCCGTCTAATCGTTTTTCCTTCCCGCAAAGCATCAGGCCGGAAGGGTGCAGGAGTTGAATATCATGCAGGACATGAATATGCTTTAATTTTAAGCATTTTATGGCCCTAGGGATTAAGTAACTAAGTCCCTTTAAATTATGGGTTATAACTATATCCGGTTTTTCTTTTTTTAAGATAGATTTTGTTTTTAAGTAGTTGCCGATGTCAAACATATCAACAAGATGCCAGAGCAGGCGGAGAATTTTAGGAATTTTGTTAAGGTTGTAGTAGAGCCCGGGGAGGTAATACGATTTGCGATTTGCGATTTGCGATTTGCGATTTGCGAATAGTGGTTTGGTGGAAATTATAAAAACCTCGTGGCCGGCTTGAGCCAAGCCCTCGGCCTGAAGTTCAGCAATCTGCTCGGCACCGCCGCGGTTATAAGGTTTGTATAAGTTGTTTATTAAACAGATTTTCATTTAACAAAATGGTTAAAATATGGTAAATTTTTAATAACGATATGAGAAAATATTTTGCCACCTTTTTAATTATATTATTTTTTCCCTTGCTAGCGCAAGCCGAAAAGATAAATGCTGGGTTTGTCAGCGGGGTTTGGTATTCTAGAAGCCCTTTTTTTGCTGGAGATGATATTAGAATTTATTCTGCTATTCAAAACCAGTCTGACTTTGATATTGTAGGTAAGATTGAATTTTATGATAAGCAAAATTTAATTGGATCATCTGATTTTTCAGTAATTAGCGGACGTTTAATTGAAGGATGGGTAGACTGGAAAGTGACCGCAGGAAATCATAGCGTGTATGTTAGAATTGCAGAGGCAAAAAAATCTGAAGTTGGGGGGCAAGAAGAAGAGGTTGAACTTCAATTCACGACTTCAAGTATGGATGAGTTAGTGGTGGATTTAGACACTGACGGAGATAGAATAGGCAATCAAGATGATGAAGACGATGACGGAGATAGCATTAGCGATGAGGAAGAATTAGCTCAAGGCACTGACCCGCTTAATAAAGACTTAAAATTAGAGGAAAAAAATGGAGATACTGAAAATTTAAATAAAGGCAATATTTTTTCTCAAAAAAGCGATAGCCAGATTACCCAAGATTTAGATAAAAAAGCTAGTCCAAGCCAAAAGGCAGAAATAATAAAAAATAATTTTCAAACCTATGTGGTTAAGCCTGCCGTAAAAGCAGTTAATATAATTTCTAGAGAAACCAAGAAAATTACTAATGTGCTCACAAAAAAGTTAGAACAAGAAAAAAATAAGGTAGAGATTAAGACAGTACAAATTGACGAGGCTTTATCAGAGCAGATAGAAGAGGTCAGCCAAGACAAAAATTTAGGTCAGTCCAAATCTTTGCTTGATAAAATCTTTTTTTATTTTTTATCGGTTTTGCTATATATTTTAAATATTTGGTGGCTTACACTTATTGTTGTTTTTATCTTGTTGAGAATTCTTTGGAGAATAGTTAGGCGGTTTATGCAGTTTCGGTAATTTAATCAGAAAATAATTTATCGTAGAGGAATTTCAATCCCGAGTCCTCGGGATTGAAACATCCTTGCAATTTGGCAAAACGTACTGAGTGGCTAATGTACGTTTACCTGCCTACCGGCAGGCAGGCGCTTAACTTGTTTAATTTTTTTCCAATTTTTTCCCAATTATATTTTTCCTTGGCTAGCTTTCTAGCTTCTTGACTCATTTGTTTTCTTTTATTCTCATCACTTAAAATTTCTTCTATTTTATTTTTAAGATCGCTTATATCGCCGGGGTTACATAATAATCCCTGTCTTCCATTTTCAAAAACCGTTCTTACTCCGGGCAGATCAGAAGCGATAACCGGCACTCCGCAAGCCATAGCTTCCAGTAAAACTAAACCAAAAGCTTCGTTTTTATTGATTGACGGTAAAATTAGTAAATCGGCTTGCCTGTAAATTTCTGGCAGTTTTTCGTCTGATACTTTGCCTAGAAAATTAACTTTATCAGCAATGCCCAGCTCTTTGGCTTGTTTCATGTATTGCGGTTTTAAATCGCCATCGCCGATAATCTGGAAGCTGGAAGCTGGAAGCTGAAATTTGGAAGCGGCTTTTAGCAAAATGTCTACACCCTTAAAATAATGGGCTTTGTCCAGGCCGCCGACAAAAAGAATTTTTTTAATTTCGCTTTCTTTTTTGATAGCAGGGAAAAATTTATCGGTATCTACGCCAAAAGGAATTTCTTTAAATTTAGCCGAATATTTTTTATAAATTTTGGCAATATCGCTGTTTTTTACATAATCCAGGCTGGCGCAGGTAACTGCATCAGCTTTTTTAAAAAGAGAATTTCGGATAATTTTCGTTGGCAGAGAAAGTATTTTGGCAAAAGGAGAAAGGCCGGTCACATCCATGTGAAAATGAATAATGAATTTAAATTTTTTAGGAAATATTATTTTGGCCAGCCAGACCACTTCGGCTGTGCCAAAGAAGGGGTAGTGGAGGTGAACAATGTCAAAACCAGGCAGCTTAAAAAATAATTGCGGCAAAAAAGATCCCAGGCCCATCTTTAGCCAGGGTTTTAGGAGAATGATTTTAAAATTGTATTTTTCCTCAAGAGATTGGCCATAATCAGGCGTAAAGACGGTTACCTCATTTCCAGTTTCAGCCAGCATTTTAGAGAAATTATAGGCGACATTACCTATTCCGCCTTTATAAGGAGGAAAAACACAAACGATTTGAGCAATCTTCATAAAAAAAGTAATAAGTAAACAGCAATAAGTAATAAGGATTGTGTTCAAAACATTTTTAAATATCCCCCTTATTACTTATGTCTTATTATTTATTACTTATTACTTTTATTTTTTATCATCTAAAGAGATTTTTCTAATTATTTTCGTTATATCTTTTTCTATCTTTTCCAACCTTAACCTTAATCTGAAAATAAAATAAAACAAAATTACAATAGCCATGTAAATTAAGATATCAATACCAGAACCGGAAAATCCAAGGTTAGCCACTAATTTGTCTATCCATTTTAAAACTATAATGGCGCCGGCGGCCAGTAGCCAAAAAATAAGCCAAAAAATAAATTCATTCGCCCCGATCTGCTTTTTTTGCTTTTGCCAGAAAAGGCGCGCCAAGAAGAAAGCAATTATTATTAAAGCGATTATTTGCTGCAACATTTTTTCGCATAACGCATAACGCATAACGCATAACGCGAAATGCTTTTGCGATTTTTAATTTATAATCCTCGCTAAGATTAAGTCTTTGATAATCTTCAGGCCGCCGCTAAAACGTTGGCCGAAGTCGTGATAGATGACGGTTACTGGAATTTCCTTTATTTTAAGACCGCTTCCGAAAGCTTTGGAAATTATTTCTGTGTTATGCGCCATTCCGTCCTGCTCAATTTTTATTTTTTCGGCAGCTTTTTTTGATAAAGCCCGAAAGCCGTTTTGCGGATCAGTCAGGTTAGAGCCGGTAAATATCTTATTTACTAAATGGGCCAAAGGTATAATAACATATTTTTTAAAGGCAGGCATATTTGACTTTTTCCCTAAGAAGCGTGAACCGAAAACGATATCAGCCGTCCCTTCTCTTATGGGGGCGATTATATCATTTATTTCTTCGGCTAGAAATTGCCCATCAGCGTCAAAGTGGATAATTATGTCCGCGCCTTCTCTAAGAGCGTATTGATTACCGGTTTCTAAGGTCGCTCCCTGGCCGCGGTTTATAAGATGGGATAAAACTTTTACACCCTGGGCTTTTGCCAGCTCCCTTGTTTTATCAATTGAACCATCGTCAACCACTACCACTTTACTGACCAAGGGCTTTACTTTATTTATTACTCCGGTAATTGTTTTAGCTTCGTTATAAGCCGGGATTATACAGAATATTTTCATAATTTAATATATTTTTGATTACAAATACACAAATATTATCACAAATAACACAAATAAAAATTAAGGCGTTGTGTGATATTTGTAAATTTGTGTAAGATTTGTAATTTGTAATTGAATTTATTCTTTAGTTACTCTCATTATTTCCTCAATCGTGGTAATGCCATTTTTGGCTTTAATAAAGCCGTCTTCTATAGTAGTCATCATATTTTGTTTCTCCGCCTCTTTTTTCAGATCATTAGCATTGGCTTTTTTTAAAATAAGTTCAGAGACGGTTTCCGTAATTTCCAGGGTTTCGTAAATTCCAATCCGGCCCTTATAGCCGGTATTATTACATTTCTTGCAGCCCTTGCCGCGGTAGAAAAGAATGGATTCAAAGCCGCTCTTGGAACTAACAATAGCCCTTTCTTCCTCCAGGGTTTTTAATAAGTTGACTACGTTTAAATGTTTGTTCAATTCTTCTATAGCCTGTTTATCTAAATTATAGCTTTGGATGCAATTGGGGCAGATTTTTCTGACCAAGCGCTGGGCGATAATCACGTTGGTGGTAGTGGCGATTAAAAAGGAGGGTACGCCCATGTCACTTAAACGGGGCAAGGTAGTAACGGCATCATTGGTATGCAGGGTGGAAAGGACTAAGTGACCGGTCATAGCGGCATGGACGGCAATTTCCGCGGTTTCTTCATCCCGGATTTCTCCGACCATAATTATATCCGGGTCCTGGCGCAGCAGGGCCCGCAGGCCGGTAGCGAAAGTAAAACCGATTTTTGGATTAATTTGCGACTGGTTTATCCTGGGCATGCGGTATTCAATCGGGTCTTCAACCGTGGAAATATTTACTTCCGTGGTATTTAGGATATTAAGAATGGTATAAAGAGTAGTGGTTTTGCCAGAGCCGGTTGGTCCGGTTACAAGGAGCATTCCATGCGGTTTTTTTAGGTTTCTTTTGACAATTTCTAAGCTTTTGGGCTGGAAACCAAGCTGCTCCAGGTTTAGGATTTGGGCTTTTTCATTAAGCAGGCGCATAACGATTTTTTCTCCGTCAAAAGTCGGGATAATGGAAACGCGGAAAGAAACTTTGTATTCATCTCCGGAAATTTTAAACCGGCCATCCTGGGGTAGGCGGTGCTCATCAACTTTTAAGTTAGAAAGTATTTTTATCCTGGCGATAATACCCGTCTGCACGTTTTTAGGCAGGATCATGACATTATGGAGAATGCCATCAATGCGGTAGCGGACAATAATATCTTTTTCCTCCGGTTCAATATGAATATCAGAAGCTTCCTGAAAAATGGCATATTCCAGCAAAGTGTCAACAATCCTTACCACCGGCAGATCTTCCGCCAGTTTTTTTAAATCTTTTTCGCCCTCTTTGCCGGGTTCCGCCTTTTGCCCTCCTTTAGCCAGGTAATCAAATTCGGCTTTTAAGCCCTTATGATACTGCTTTAGGTTATCTTTTATGCTGTCCGGCGTGGTTAAATAAATTTTGGGCTCCAGCCCGGTTTTTTTCTTAATAAACTCAAAAATTTCCAAATCATCCGGGTTCAGGGTGGCGATCTTTATTTCCTTGTCATCGCCGTCAAAGGCGATTAAATCATGGGTAGTGGCAATCGGTTCCGGAATGCTAGAAAGAATATCCTTGCGGATAGTTTGGTCTTTTAAGTTAACAAAAGGGACTTTAAAATACCCGGCGGCGCTTTCGTAAAGGGAGAGGGGAGTAATAACCTTTTTCTCTATTAAATAATTTTTTATCTTTTTACCGCTATTTTTCGCTTCCTGGGCGAATTTATCAAAGTCGCCTTCGGATAAGATTTTTTCTTTAACCAGAATATTTTTTATTTGTTTTTGGGATAACATATTACAAATTACAAATCTATTACAAATTTACAAATATACAAATGAATATGTATGTAGTTATTATAACATATTTGTTTAGGCAAAAACAAATTTGTTTAGAATGTGAAAGGGTCCGACTCCGAAGCTTCGGGGTCGGACCCTTTGTTTTTGTAGAATAAAAAAAGCCCGGTCTCAAATAAGACTCGGGCTCGTAATAATTACTTCACGGTTTGTTCCATGAAAACTGCTCTTCAGCACATCCGCGCTTCTAAGCAGCATTTAGGTTCAAACCGGCACCGGCAATGTTGAAAGCAAAAGTTCCCGAATAGGTTATAGTGGGAGCTCTGCCCGATGCCGTGTCAGCGATCTCGTCGACCAGGATAGCTTCACTCTCAATACCGGAGGCGACAAGGTCGTTGGCATAAGCCACAGTCTCCTGATTCTGCACCATAGCGGTAACCGTTATGTCGGTAAAATAGACCGCATCCGCGGAATTAATCATTGCTAGGTCTGGCACTGCGATTTGTTCCGCCGCCGAGGTTGTCACACCGAGATCCATCGAATAGGTAGCAACCAGCTCTTCGCTTGTCAGGGTACGTACCTTCTGTCCGGCCTGCATCATCGAGTATTCGATCGTCGCGCTGGTCGTCGTAGCATTGATCGCCGTGTCCGCCATCGACAGAATGTATACGGCATGAGTCAGCGTCCGGGTGTTGTTGGCGACGATATTGATCGGAGCGATCGGCATTTTGAGTTGAGCCGCCACCAGACCGGAGATATCGACAGGAAAATTCGCCACAATGTATTCAGCTGGTCGGTTGACAAAATTCGCACCAGCCGAGGTCGGAAGTTTGAGCACTGCGAGGTCCGCCTTGATCCGATAGAAATAGACGTCAGATGTGCTGTTCGTCGGATTGATGCCGTATACGCTATTCAAGCCTTCAGTATAATTCCTTGTCACCGCGGGAGAGTTGGCGTCCATGACAGATAGGTTGTCGAGATTCGCCGTATTCTCGTTCTGTGCCGTGACCAAGTTCGCGCCGTCCACATTCTTACCGTTGATTGTCTTCACGTCGGCGGTGGAGGCGACTTCTTCTGATGTTACGCTTGAGCCCTGGCCTGTATCCATCTTGATATTGGCCGGGATGAGATCCGCATTGGCGCTGTGGATGACCGAGTTGTCAACTGTAATACCGACATTGGTCGCGTCCAGGATGGTGTCGTTCGTATGGACGATAGTAGCGCTCGGGTCGGCGGTAATCGACGTGAGTTCATTCCCGTTGATGGCGGTTGGCGGCGACGCTGTCGTCATAGCCAAAGCCATCGATACCGGGAGCATAAACAGGAGCACCGTAATGATGAAATACTTTCTCACTTGATACCTCCGTTTCTTTCGCGAAAGAAATTTTGGAGTTTGAAAACACTGTTTTTACGCTTGTACTTCTATACTTCTACTGCTGAAATTTGTGCTATAGAGACTCCGTCCTCTATAGGGTTTAAGTTAAAATGAACCACCCCTGTGCATAAATCACAGGGAAAAATCTTGCTATTTATAATAATACCCTAAAATAAGAAAAAAAACAAGATTTTTGTTTATTATAGACAAAATTTAACTTTTTGTCAACATATTTAAGTTTTATTAAAAATATGTTAAGGTATTAACAGCTTTTAGCTTATAGATTTTAGCTTAAGTTGCAAGCGTTTTATGCCTGATTTATCTAAATTTTTTGAAAATTTTTACTTGCTGCGCCAGAAATTTTTTGGCGCCATTTCTTATTTGTTTGGCTATTTTTTCATCAGACTTTATTTTATAGTTCTTTTGGGGTTGAATCTTTTAATCTGGCTGATTGCTTATTTTATTAACGCCAGTGTCAGCCAGGATCTGGTAGTTCTTCATTACAATATTGATTTTGGGGTTGATTTAATCGGCAGTGTTGAAAGGGTTTATATTATACCTCTTTTGGGCCTGATAATTATTCTGGTAAACGCCGTTTTAATCTTTATCTTTTCGCGTAGTAAAGACTTTAAATTTTTTTCCCATCTGTTACTGGCTGCTTCATTGGCCGTTAACCTTTTTTTGCTTATTGCTTTGGGTTCGATTTATTTAATAAACTTCAGATAAAATTTTAAAGGTATGCAGGAATTCTATATTATTAAAATTCTTCTTTTATCAACCTTGGCTTTTGTTTTTGCCATTGCCTGGACCCCGGCCCTTACTCATTTTTTGTACAAATATAAATTAGGCAAAAAAATCAGGAGCAACGGGGAAACGCCGATTTTTACCAAGATGCATGCCCATAAAGTCGGCACGCCGACCATGGGCGGAGTTCTTGTTTGGGCAACGGTCTTAGTTTTTTCTCTCCTGTTTTTTTATTTAGCTAAGATTTTTCCAATTGATTTTTTTAAAAATTTAAATTTTTTATCCCGGAGCGAAACTTTACTGCCTTTAGGCGCTTTAGTGGCCACGGCTTTGGTTGGTTTGTTTGATGATTGGCTGGATGTCAGGGGCAAAGGGATTCTGGGCGGAGGGGGTTTAACTATCAGCTATCGTTTATTAGTTTATACGGTTATCGCTATTTTTGGCGCCTTGTGGTTTTATTTTAAGCTTGACTGGACAGTGCTTCATATTCCTTTTTTGGGAAATTTTGAGATTGGCTGGTGGTATATTCCCTTTTTTATTTTTGTAATTGTAGGGACTTCCTTTTCCGTTAACGAAATTGATGGATTAGATGGTTTGGCTGGCGGGACTTTATTAATTGCTTATGCCGCTTTTGGTGTAATCGCTTTTGTTATGGGGCGGTATGATTTAGCGGCTTTTTGTGGAGTTATTATTGGGGCATTACTGGCTTTCCTTTGGTTTAATATTATGCCGGCCCGATTTTATTTGGGAGATACTGGGGCCATGAGTTTAGGCGTAACTTTAGGCATAATTGCTATGCTTACTAATTATGTCCTGCTACTACCCATCATCGGCCTTTTATTCGTAGTTGAGACTTTATCCGTTATAATTCAAGTCGGCTCTAAAAAGCTCCTGGGCAGGAAAGTCTTTCTTTCCGCTCCGATTCATCATCATTTTGAAGCCCGTGGTTGGCAGGAGCCTAAAGTCGTCATGCGTTTTTGGGTAATTGCCGGTATAACGACCGTGATTGGTCTGATTTTGTTTTTGTTGGACAGAATGATGTAAAAATTTTCAATTTTCAATTATCAATTTCTAAAATAATTTATTAGGTTTATTAGTTTATTAATTTATTGGTTTATTGCGCTACGCATTGAAGATGGAAATAATAAATTAATAAATAGTGCAGCGATAATAAATTAATAAATTAATTCAGGAATTAGGTGAATTATCACCGCTTTAGCGGGATCCCGCCCGCTATAAGATTATAATAAAGAGGCGGGAGAAATTAGAAACTTTCCGTATGGCTACTTTAAAACAAGCTGTCAATAAATTACTGGAACCGCATTCCGGCGAGCATGAAGGCGATAAGAATTTAGTTATGGCCGTTGGCATCATAATTATTTTTGGATTAATTATGCTTTCCAGCGCCACCTCGGCCGTGGCTTATGCCAAATTCGGCAATAGCTATTATTATTTTACCCACCAGCTATTCGGATTGTTTTTAGGGCTCTCTGCCGGCTGGCTTTTTTCCCGTCTGGACTACCATCTTTGGCGCAAATACGCTTTTGCTTTTTTAATTTTTTCCATCATTCTTCTGCTTTTGGTTTTTATCCCGGGGCTTTCCGCTTCATGGGGAAAATCGCGGAGCTGGATTAATATTTTTGGTTTTTCTTTACAGCCATCGGAATTCGTAAAACTTTTTTATCTGCTTTATCTGGCGGCCTGGCTTGAATCGCGGGGGAAAAAGTTAAGCGACCTGCATCAGGGCACTGGCCCTTTTGTCGTGGTGTTGGGAGCAATTGCCTTTTTAATGCTGCTACAGCCCGATATTGGGACCCTATCCATTATCGCCCTTGTTTCTTTAATTGTTTATTTTGTCGGCGGAGGAAAAATTTTCCATATTTTAGTTATGATAACAATCGGGGTTTTGGTTTTTGCCGTAATGGTCCATTACAAACCTTATCAGATGGATCGTTTCCGGTGCTTAGCTGATCCGGGTTTTAGTAGCAATGATATCTGCTATCAGGTTAACCAGTCCTTGATTGCCGTTGGTTCGGGGGGCTGGTTCGGCCGGGGCCTTGGAGAAAGCCGGCAGAAATTTATGTATTTGCCGGAAGTAAGCGGCGATTCTATTTTTCCTATCATTGCCGAAGAAACCGGCCTAATATTCAGCGGGTTGTTGGTCATTTTGTATATTTACGTTTTTTATCGCGGTTATTTAATTGCTAAGTATGCGTCTGACATGTTCGGCCGAATTTTAAGCTTAGGCATTGTAAGTTGGATTGTCATCCAGGCGACTTTTAATATCGGCGGCATGGTTAATCTTTTGCCGATGACCGGCGTCCCTCTGCCTTTTATTAGTTATGGCGGTTCGGCTATAATGTCGTCTTTGGCCGCTATCGGAATATTAGTTAATATTAGTAAGCAAACTCGCACAACGCCCACCCGCAACACTTGAGTCCCGCAAGATGCGGGATGATGGCGGGCAGGCATAACCCTCCAATACGGCGGGCAGGCGCATAACGCAGGAGAGGTCGAATAACATTTAAATAGAAAAAGACCTACCGTGTTGCTTGGTAGGTCTCTAGGAAGAAGCTTGGGCTAGGTCGCCTGGCAGGCTGTGCCTGTGCCATTACCTGTTTTAGCGCAGAGGCAGACACCGAAATAGATGATGATACCCTTTTTATTCTTAGCGGCTGGTGACCACTCGAAGTAGCGGAAAAAATAGCCGCATTTTAGGCATTTTTCCGGATTCACTCCCTTATAAGCTTTCTTAATAGGCAATCCCTGCTCTTGAACAGCAATAGTCATGGTTGCATCCCCCTATAAAAAGTTCAATTATTTTTTAGCCAAACATTTAAGATGATACCGCAAAAGAATAAAAAAGTCAAAATTCTTCTAACTGGCGGGGGAACCGGAGGCTCGGTTTCGCCGCTTTTGGCTGTGGTTGAGGAATTAACCTCACCCCAACCCTCTCCTTCTAAAGGAGAGGGGGCTATTAGGAGAGGGGAGAAGTATGAATTTTTGTGGGTGGGAACAAAGAGCGGACCGGAAAGAGAAATGGTGGAAAGAACGGGCATAAAATTTATAGCTATGCCAGCCGGAAAGTTGCGAAGATATTTTTCTCTGAAAAACTTTTTAGATCCCTTCAAGATTATTGTCGCATTTTTTAAATCTTTTTTTATAATTTTAAAATGGCGGCCCGATTTAGTAATGACCGCCGGCAGTTTTGTCAGTGTGCCGGTTATCTGGGCGGCCTGGATTTTGCGCGTGCCGATTTTGGTTCATCAGCAGGACGCGCGGTCCGGGCTGGCTAACAAATTAATGGCGCCTTTTGCCCGCGTTATTACTATAACTTTTTCTGAATCCCTGCCTGTTTATGGGAAGAAAGCGGTCTGGACGGGGAACCCAATTCAATTATCAATTAACAATTATCAATTATCAATTGAGGAAATTTATAAAAAATTTGATTTTAAAAAAGATTTGCCTATTGTGTTAATCGTGGGAGGGGGGACGGGGGCGATGGAAATTAACAAACTGGTTTGGGAGAGCTTGGATGAATTAACTAAATTTTGTCAGATTGTTCATGTAACAGGGAAGGGGAAAGAGGTTTCGGAGCTCAGCTCCGAAGCTTCGGAGCTGAGCTCCTATTATAAATCCTTTGAATTTTTAGAGCATGAAAAAGTGATGGAAATTATGAAGGCGGCGGATTTGGTGGTTTCCCGGGCCGGTTTAGGATTTTTAACGGAAATTTCTTACTTAGCTAAGCCGGCGATTTTGATTCCGATTCCGAGTTCGCACCAGGAAGACAATGCGCAAGTATTTGCTAAAAATGAAGCCGCTATAGTTTTAGACCAGAAAAAATTGACGAATCAGGATTTTACCAATAAGATAAAAGAATTATTGGCTGATGACGTGCTACGTAACATGCTACGTAACAAGGTGGGAGAAGTTATGAAGAAGGGAGCGAATGAAGAAATAGCACGTATCGTGGAACGCATAACATGAAACATATATGGATTTATCCAAGATAAAAACTATATACATGATCGGCATTAAGGGCGTGGGCATGACTATGCTAGCGCAATTTTTGGCTGGCAAGGGTTTTTCTGTCAGCGGTTCGGACACGAAAGAAAAGTTTATGACGGATGAAGTTTTAAAAAGTTCTGGCATAGAAGTAATAGAAGGTTTTTCCGAAAATAATGTTCCAAAAGACGCTGATTTGATTATTTATTCTACCGCTTATAATAAAGACAATAATCCCGAAGTGGCCAAAGCGCTGGCCAGCAAAATAAAAACTTTAACTTATGCCGAGGCCTTAGCGGAAATTTTTAACGAGCACTACGGCATAGCCGTAATTGGCTCGCATGGCAAGACCACAACCACGGCCTGGCTCGGTTTTGT
>Ga0268279_1001595_pt1 | contig 12265 bp, 1 predicted proteins | sample saktaG_6_FD_190142 | JGI IMG/M metagenome (GOLD analysis project Ga0268279, IMG submission 190142) | Saline water microbial communities from Sakinaw Lake, British Columbia, Canada - sak_2010_1_5_80m | ecosystem: Environmental > Aquatic > Non-marine Saline and Alkaline > Saline ...
GGAGAATGAACATGACATTAAAGATGGGATTCTCTCCGGAGACGCGGGTAACGTTCAGCGCCTCTACCAGATCTTCAAACTGGTACTCCTGATTTTCAAACGCCTTGAGAACCTTTTCCTGCACTTCACTGAGATACTCGTTAAAAGTCTTTTCTTTCTGGGGCCGACTACGAATCGCCAGGGTATCGACAAACATGCCGATCAGATGTTGAAACTCCGACCTTCGGCGTCCTGCCGTAGGCGTCCCGACAATCAAATCTTCCTGTCCGCTGAGCTTGCCCAGCAGGATTTTAAACGCCGCCAAAAGAACGATGAAGAGCGTCGTATTGCGCTCGCGGGCCAGTGCTTTAATCGCCCGGGTTTCCTCGACACCAATGCTGCACTCCAGGTGATCACCCGAGAAATCCGGATCGGTGCCGGGACAAAAATCGTTTGGCAATTGTAAAATCGGTATTTCCCCGGAAAATTCATTCAGCCAGTACTTTCCCTGCTCGCAATACTCCTGTAGGGCTTTCTGGTTTTGCTGCCAGACCGCATAATCTCTGAATCGTATTTTGGGGGGAGTGATCTTCTCTCCGGCGTAGAGTTTGCCAATACTATCGAACAGTTCAATATAGGAACTGCCATCACTAATTATGTGGTGAATATCGATCAGAAGAAACGTTATCCCCGTAAGCGTTTCGAGCAGTTTTACCCTGATTAAAGGAGGCTTCGACAGATCGAACGGCTGTAAAAAGTCAGCCATGATTTCATCGACATCGATGGGCTCGCCCATCACTCTTGAAAATTCGATATGGAAATCGATCTCTTCCAGAGGATGGATGACCTGGACGGGATTATCTTCGACGAGATGAAAAGAGCTGCGAAATACCTCAACTGTCTCAATCAGATTTCGAAATGCGCTCTCCAGTCTTGCGGGTTCGATACTACCCTCAATCCGCAACACAGCCGGCTGATTATAAAGAATATTATCCGCTGTCAGCTGTTGGAGAATAAACAATCGCTTTTGCGCAGAAGATACAGGATAGTAAGCCGTTTCCGCCTGGCGAGGGATTGAATCGGAGACCTCTTTTTCGGAACCGCTCAGGTAGGCAGTCTGGTCCCGAACGGTCGGTAAACGGAAAAATTCAGCCATCGGAATCTTTTTGCGGAACTGCTTCTGAATTCTGGATTCCGCATCCATAATCTTGAGCGAGTCCACACCGAGATCAAACAGGTTGGTATCCGCGTCCAGATCCGGCAGGGTCAGGATGTCGCGCCAGATATTCAGAACGATATTTTTCACTTCCGAACGGTTATGGTTCGTATCCGCAAGAAGCTCTCCATCAATCGATTCAGTATTTCTGATCCCGGCACTGTGTTTCAATTCCAGAAAAACGGATCTCGTATCTCTTAGCTTTTCAACTTGCGGATCCAGACTTCCAGTTGATATGATGATGTGGGGTTCTTGCCTGTTCAGAATCCGTTTAAAAATTTCGATTCCGGCATCCGTATGAATCCCGATCTGTCCGCCTTCATGACCTTCCAGGAACCGGGCGGCCATGCCAACATCCAGCCATCTGTCCCAACTGACCGAACACCAACGAGTGTCGCCCGAATTACTCATTTTGTTCGCAAACGCATCCTCGAAGGCATTTGCCGAGCAGTAGGCGAACTGACCAATAATCGGTATGACGGATGCCAGCGAGGAACAGAGCAGGACGAAATCTGTTTGTTTGCCTTCCAGCAGTCTGTGCAAGTTCAGAGTACCCGACACCTTCGGTTCCAGAACCAGTTCTGATTGTTCCCGGGTTCGATTCTGGATAACCGCCCCGTCCGCTACTCCCGCAGCGTGTATTACTCCGTCAATCCTCCCAAATCGTTCCGCCACTGCGCTAAAGACTTTTTGCATTTCACGGTAGTCTGCAACATCCGCTGAAAATGCCAATACGTCTGCCCCGAGTTCCTTCAGCGTTTGTTGCATCTCATCGGAAACTCCCCGGCGGGCCACCAACGCCAGGCGCGCCTGATAGCTACCGGCCAGGTATTTCGCAATGCTGAAACCTATCCCGCCGGAGCCTCCGGTAATCAAATAGCTTCCCTTATTACGAAGCGGTAGATCGCCCGGCGAAGCTTCTTTTAACGGAATTGGCGTATATTTCCTTTTCCATCGATAGCGACCGCGATAAGCGATAATCTCATGCCCGGGGCGATCTCTACCTTCCGCCAGCAGGCGGGCCGGTAGCCGGGTCGCGCCTTTCCATCGAATTTGAAGCGGATCGATATCGATAAGAGAGATCCGAATTTCCGGATATTCCTGCGGAATCGTCAGAACAGGTCCCGTGACCAGTGCTTTGATTGGATCGATCTCTTCGTCGCCCTGAACCTCAAAAAGATTCTCGGTAACCACAATCAGGGAAACGGGATTATGAATAGCGCAGGAAGTCCGGGCAGCTACGATATGCTGGAGACCATAGAAACTTTTCTGCAGGGCATCCTCAAGGTTTTCTGACTCCCGGACCCTTATATCCAATGATCGAAGATGAACTACCTTATCCGGCACCAAATCTTCATCGGCCAGTTGCCGGAAAAGCGCCAGATAGTCGTCGCGTTCTGTCGGTCGGATGTAAAATCGGTCAGCGCTGCTGCGTATAAATTGTGCTCCGCTGCCGACCGTGATAAATTTGAGTGATCTGGACCGGAAGTATTCGAGGAATTGATATTCCAGCGGATTTCCGTCCGAAAAAAGCAATATCACGACTGTTTCACTATCTTCATCTATCCCGAACGGGACACGTTCCCATGATGGCACGTAGGACCAATTCTCCAGCTCTTCCTGTTTTTCCGACACGAAATTCTGATTTAGCTGAGTGACCGGCGGCTTGACGGGAAATCTCTTTCGTTGAAACGGATAGCCGGGCAGGGGAATTTTTCGATGCGGACCGGGATAAACCGCCGTCCAATCGATCATAGATCCCATGCACCAAAGATCCGCAATCCGATTGAGGAGATACGCGGGACTCGCTTTCTCCTGATCCGAACCTGGGAACAGATTTATGAGCTGCTGGCCCGGCCCGCGATCCGGGTGCTCCTGAAAAGCTTCCGTGAACAGATTATCTGACCCAAACCCGATATAAATCGCGTATTCGATTGCCAGGAGCTCTTGCGGCTTTGCTGCGAAAGGAGATGTCTGGCTGAATCGATTCTGCCAGTAGCCGCTGTCCCGGGCTTCCTGATCCGTGATCCAGGCCCCCGACAAACCTGACAAATGAGGAATTCGGGGCGTCTGTAAAGAAAATTGTTGTACTCTTTTTGTGGGCCGGGCAGTTGACGCATCCTGTGCAAGTGTGAGGAGTTCGTTTCGTTCCAGCGCCAGTTGTAGCGCCTCATCAAGCGTCATGATCCCGGAAAAACAAGCCGCGGTATATTCTCCCAAACCGTAGCCGGCAACGGCATCCGGGCGCACCCCCCAACTTTCAAGCAGTTTTCCGAGGGCGTACCCGAAAATCACCAACACCAGGCGAGCGATTTCGGAGTCCTCCCCATCCCGGTCCAATGAAAATGAACTATCCGAGGCAATCTGCAGGGGTTTTACATCTGTGCCGGCAATCTTCCTTAGCGACTCATTACCGCTGTCTATCTCTTGTCTGAATCTCGGGTACCACCGGTATAAGTCGCGTCCCATCGCCAGGAAATCAGTTCCGGATTCGGGAAACAGGAAAACGATTTTGGAAGATTTCGTAATGTCGGTCTTGATAATTTTATCCGGTGAAATCGAATCTGACAATTTTAGGATTGCCTCTTCGACATTCACGACGGTAAAGGCATGGCGATATACATGGCTTTCACGTCCGAACTGCAAAGAATAGGATAGATCCTGGAGTCGGGAATGGGGATGTTTGCGTAGAAAATCGACCAGATTCGTTCGTATCCTGTTTAGGGTGTCAGGATCTTTCGCGGAAAGGGGAAGAATCCGGGGCAGCGGATTCGTTCCTGCTGGAATATTCTCGGGTCGCGGCGCCTCTTCCAGGATCATGTGCATATTGGTTCCGCCAATCCCGAAAGAACTGACCCCCGCTCTGCGAATCGGATCGGCATTCGTTCCCTGTCGTGGCCACTCTTTTAACTCCGTATTCACATAGAACGGGCTGTGTTCAAAATCAATCTGGGGATTGGGGGTTTTAAAATGCAGGCTGGGCGGAATCTTAGCGAAGTTTAAGGACAGTGCGGTCTTGATCAAACCCGCCACCCCCGCGGCTGCATCCAGATGGCCGAGATTGGTTTTCAGCGATCCAATGGCACAGAATTGCCGCTTTTCCGAAGCAAAAGCCTGCTCCAGGGCGGATATCTCAACCGGATCGCCTAATATCGTTCCGGTACCATGGGTTTCGACATATCCAATACTCTCCACATCGCAACCGGCTTCTTGCCGGGCCGCCCGGATCACCTGGACCTGCCCTTCAACAGCCGGCGCGGTGAAACCGGCTTTCAGCGAACCGTCATTATTCATCGCAGTTCCGGCAATGACTGCATAAATGTAATCGCCGTCGCGGACGGCCCGCTCCAGCGGTTTCAAAACAACAGCTCCGGCGCCATTGCCCGGAACCGTACCGGATGCTTCCGCATCAAAAGCACGGCAATGTCCATCCGGAGAGAAAATTATCCCCTCCTCATAATGGTAGCCCTTATCGTAAGGCAGCGATACCGTCACTCCCCCGGCAATAGCAAGCTCGCACTCCCCCATCTGGAGAGACCGGCACGCCATATGAGTGGCCGATAGGGAAGTAGAACAACCGGTCTGCACAAAAACAGCCGGACCCCTCAGATTTAGTTTATAGGCAACATGAGTCGTCAGGAAATCACGAATTGCCAGCATATAATCGATCCAGCCCTCGTTTTCCCCGGTTTGACCGGCTCCTTGAATGAATCGTCTCCAGCGATAGTTATCGCTCGAGCCGGCATAGAGTCCAATTCGGTGCGGGAAAGCGCCGGGCGCTACCCCGGCATCTTCCAACGCCGCATATACAACTTCGTGGAAAATACGAATCTGCGGATCCAGGGACTCCGCCCACGACCCGGGATAGGAGAAAAATTGGGAATCAAAACAGTCCGCTCCGGAGAGCATTCCAAAGGCTTTTACATAATTCGGAGCCCGGAATAAATCAGGCGGAAGGCCCTCATTTTCCAGCTCCTCCTCTGTAAAAAAATGGATGGTTTCTTTGCCCTCGATAAGATTGTTCCAGAATTCGGTAATATTTTCAGCACCCGGGAAGCGACCCGCCATCCCGATAATCGCGATCTTGTCCTTTTTCGGGATGGTTCCGGAATCCCGGACCGGATCAATTTTTTCTTTCTTCTGACCGGAGGCGATATAAGCGGCCAGCTCATTGATCGACGGATGTTGGAAAAAAGCCGTAATGGGAACTTCTATGCCAAGAACAGTTCTGATTCTTCCGCGAACTTTCATTAAATCAAATGACGTTGCGCCCAGATCAAAAAAATAGGCGGCTGGCTGGATACCGGAAATCTCGACCCCCAGAACGGTCCCGAAAATTTCGCATAGTTTCCGTACAGCTTTATCGGCCGCGGGAATCGTTCCCCGGACCTTTACCTCCATGCCGGAAAGCCGTTTAAAATCAACCTTTTGGTTAATTGTGAGCGGGATTTGGGGTACGACAACGATGGAAGATGGAAGCATATAAAACGGTAGCGATTTTTGTAGATAATCCCTGATTTCTGCAACCGTTTTCGAATTCTGCTCCAGTTGATCCCCGGAGACATACGCCAATAATCGCGCGTTGCCGGAATCAGATTTCTTTGTCGTGACAACCGCCTGCTTTATGCCCGGATACTTATGCAGTGTCGCCACGATTTCATCCAACTCAACACGATATCCGCGCACTTTAACCTGGTTGTCCCGGCGGCCGAAGAATTCAATCGATCCGTCCGGCAACCAGCAACCATAGTCCCCCGTGCGGTAGAGCAGTTCCCCTGTCCTAACCGGATTTGTCACGAACTTATCGGCCGTGAGTTCCGGTCGGTTCAGGTACCCCTTTGCCAGTCCGGCACCGCCAATACATATCTCGCCCGCAATCCCGACCGGCCGCAGATTCATCGATTCATCCAGTATGAAGATGTCGCAGTTATCTACCGGGGTTCCAATCAGATCCCGTTGGCTGCTCTCCGGCGTTAATCGGCAGCTGATCGCCACGATTGTGGCTTCGGTCGGCCCATAAAAATTAAAGTAATCCATCCGGGCACTATAGTAAGCAACGTCTTCCGCGATGACCGGCTCGCCGCCGGTACCGATCCACCGGATTGTCGGAAATTTTTCCCGGGATAACTGATGTAAAAAAGAAGGCGTTACGATCAGTGAAGTTGTTCCGGAATCAACCAGGAATTGGCAAAAGTTTTCCGGCTCCAGCAGAATTTCTTTTTTCGGGATCAACAAGCAAGCGCCGCTAAGCAGGGCCAGGAAAATATTGAAAACCGATCCGTCGAATGAGATCGAAAAGAACAAGAGATGCCGTTCGTCCTGCGTAAAACCTATCTGGCGTTTTTGAGCGTAAATGAGATTCACCAGAGAGCGATTCTCGATCAGCACCCCTTTCGGGAAGCCGGTCGTACCCGAAGTATAGATCATATATGCCGGATCATCGGGACCCGCTTTTGGGGCGCGGGATTCATGGTTCTTTGCGATTTGGGATTCGCTCGTTCGTACTTCATCAATATCCACGACGATTAAATCAGGAATTGCATCGACCTCCTGCAAACCGGCGACATCGCTGATTAACACCTCGCTGCTGCTGTCACGCAACATGAACCGAACCCGCTCAGTCGGAGCCATCGGATCGATCGGCAGATAGGCTGCACCCGCTTTCAAAATTCCCATTATAGAGATGATAAATCGCTCGGATGGCTCCAGCAGTACAGCGACAATATCTCCCGGTTGAACCCGATGTTGTTCGCGGAGACGATGGGCTGCTTTTTCAGCCTCTTCATCCAATTCTCTATAACTGATCCGGCTTTGCCCGAATTCCACCGCGGTCCGATCGGGAGACTTTAGCACCTGCTCCTGGAATAATTCTACAATCGTTCGGTCATCCGGGGATGATGATGAAGCGTGATTAAACTCATCCAGGATCTGCTCTCGCTCCCGTTTACTTAAGATCGACAGATCCATAATACGGCGATCCGAATGCGCCATCGCATTTCGAATAAGTTCAATCAGATGCCCGGCCATTCGCTCGATCCGGTCACGTCGATAAAGATCCGTATTGAACTCGATATCCAGGGCAAGATCTTCGCCACGTTGCTCAAAAACGAAACTCAGGTCAAACTTGCTGATCGGATAGGCGAACTCGTATTTCTCGACGCTTAGTGCTTTCAATTCCAGTTTAAAATCTTCACTATCCTGATATGAAATAAATACGTCAAAAAGCGGATTACGGGAAGGATCAAGCGGCAAATCCAAATCCTTAACAATCCGTTCAAACGGATAGTCCTGGTTGGCGTCGGCCTCGAGAATCGTCTGTTTCACGCGTTGGAGCAGGAGCGAAAAGTGCTCTTCCGGAATTACCTGATCCCGTAATGGCAGCGTCTGGACAAAATAGCCTATGATATCGATACATTCTTCAGATGTTCTTCCGGAATTCACTGTTCCGACTACGATATCGTCCTGGCCGCTGTAATGATAAAGTAATATTTTGACCAAGGCGGTGAGGAGCATATAAGGGCTGGTATCGTGAGTCCTGGCAAAATTGCCTAAAGCCCGGGTAATACCGGAAGGCAAATTCAGTCGCAGCCGGTCGCCGCGATAAGTCATAAGGGCAGGTCGGGGGTGATCCATCGGCAGGGCCAGCGGGAGCCAATCCCCGCTAAGTTTGGTTTTCCAGTACTCGTGTTGCGTCTCCCGCGATCCATCGCTTAGCTTACGATCGTGCCCGACAGCATAATCTTTATATTGAAGCAAAGGAGCGGTACTCGATGGCGGCAGATTTCGATATGCCGCGGAGAGCTCACGGAGCAATATTTCGCAAGACCAACCATCCATGATGATATGATGAATATTGATCAGCAGTACATGCCGGTTCTTTTCCAACTCCAGCAAAATCACTTTTAGTAGGGGACCCTGTTCTAAATCAAATCTTTCTGTGGCATACTGTTCGATAATTTGCCGCGCCGCAGCTTCTTTATCGGCTTCGTGACGCAAATCATGCTCGATCAGATGGAAACCATAATCTTCCAGTACGCGCTGAAATGGAACACCATCCTCTTCGATGAACACCGTATGTAAAATCTCGTACCTCTGAACAATCGACTGGAAAGCCGACTCTAATGCGGTTTTATCAATCCCTCCGCCAATCTGAAAGGCCATCGGAATATTGTATATATTGCCGGCGCCCGGCTTATGGGACAGAATCCAGAGATTTTGCTGCTGAGGAGTGACCGGATAGAAGGCTTTCTGATCTGCAACCGGTATAGAACGCCTGGCGGCCTTTTCCAGCGAACTAATCCGGACGGCCAAATCCTTTAGAACAGGATTATCGAAAATACTTATCAATCGAATTTCAACCTGAAATTCAGTCCGTATCATGGATACGAGACGCGTCGCGAGAAGGCTGTGGCCACCGATTTCGAAGAAATGATCGTCTCTGCCGATTTTTTTTCGAATGAAGATTTTTTTCCAGAGATTGATTAATCTGGTTTCGGCGCTGTTCGTTTCGCACTGAGCTTGATCGTCTCGCTCAACCATGATGGCAGACTGCCCGCTGGCTGGCTCCGTCACCTGGCTCAACGGTTCAGCAAGACTTTCATTTTTCGGAAGCGTTGACCTCCCCGGACCAGAACAACCGACCAGCAGCTCTCTGTCTTCCTGCGTAAATATATCGATCTGATCGATCGGCTTTTTATAATTATCCATAACCAGATTGAGAGTCTCCGAAAAGCGGCCGGTGATTCGCGCCATTTCCTGCGGCGTAAAATAGGACAGGTGATAATCGAATTCAACCTGGGCGTCTGCGGAATCATCATATTTGAGGATATAAATCGTCAGCGGCAACTGCTGATGGTTGTTGGACAGCGTTCTCAGTTGCCCGACAGCCTCACCGAATCGAAGGCCCAGGTGGTGATCCAGAAAGGAGACCGACAGACTGGACAAGGTCACTTTGTTCGCTTCTTTGGAAAATAAACGCCATCTGATCTTTGATAACGGTACATGCTGATGACGGTAGATCCGGCGGAGTTCCGATCGTATCCACGTCACTATTTCCGCTATGGTCTCTCCGGACCCCGGTCGGACTCTCAGCAATGAAACTCCGGTGTACAGCCCTAAACCCGACTTGTGCTTCTGCCCGGAGCGATTGAGAACCGGAAGACCGATGATTAGATCCCGGGTATCGCGAAGACGACTGAAAATCAGATAGATCACGCTCAGAAATAGATGATACAACGAAATTTCCCGATCCGCCGCAAAATCGGACAATCGTTTATACAGGTCCCGGGAGATCGAGAGCGATTGACGCGCGGACGTCCGGGCTGCTTTAATGTTTTTCCGATCCGGGCGCTGCCTGAAAAGGGCCGGCGGCAATGGTTTTAAATACTCCCGCCAGAAAGCCATACTTTTTCGGTCATCCCTGGCATCGGTAGTATTCGATTCTGCTGCGATGTAATCCCGGTACGGGAAGCCCGGAGAGCTATCCGTTCGATGGAGCAGCGCATTGTAGGCTTCCGTGATCTTCCGCATATGAACCTGGTTTCCCCAACCGTCGTTGATCAGGTGATGAATCTTGCAATACCAGAAGAACTGCTGAGGGCGAGCTTTTAATAATGCCGCCTGAAAAAGAGGAGCACTGCTAATGTCCAGACACCGTTCATTCTGCGTCTGCATCCAGTCCAGACAAGCCTGAACGGGTTCGTCTTCGCCGGAGAAATCGAGACTCGACTGCTGGTATGAAAGGTGAGGAAGAAACTGCTGATAAGGCTCGTCATCGATTTCCAGAAATTGCAGACGCAATGCATCATTCTGATCGATCACGATCTGAGTTGCGCGCTGCAACAAATCAGGATCGACAAATCCGTCTATGGCGATGTAGGTGCAAATATTGTACAGCGGTGATACCGGATAAATCCGCTGTTCGCTCCAAATCAACTTTTGATTGGACGTCAGTGGAAAGATATTCTTAGTCGATTCATTCGTCATAAGTCGTAGATCTTTTCTACTCATCTCATGCGAAAACGAAACTGGCGAATCTGGTTTTTATAGTCAAGCAGGAATGCTGGTAAGCTTCGAAATTTTACCATAATCCATTTGAACAACCCGGTCTGCAAGTCCCTGATACCGTTCATCATGTGTGACAACAAAGATTGTCTTGCCTTTTTCTTTCAGCTCCGGCAAGATAGTATCATAAAAATACTCACGGAAATCCGCATCCTGTTCGGCCGCCCATTCATCAAATATCAGGATCGGTTTATCCTCGAGTAAAGTCACAATCATCGCGAGGCGCTTGCGCTGCCCGGTTGAAAGTTTCAGCGTTGTAAAACGATCTTCGCGTAAGTTTGTTTTCTGCTCCAGTTTCATTTTTTTCAGCAAAGGCTTGATGAGATCCAGCTCCTCTCGTGTGAATCCATACATCTTCGCGAACAGATGAAAATCTGAAAATATCCCTGAAAACATCTCCCGGTAGGAAATGATCTGGGCATCTCCTATCCTCTCCTCATTTATCAAAATTTCTCCGCTGCTTGGGTAGTACAACAAGGACAACATTTTTAGCATCGTCGTTTTGCCGCTGCCGTTACCGCCGACAATAAACAGAGTTTCTCCCTTCGTGATCTTCAGGTTAAGCGGACCGATTTGAAACCCTCGGTCGCCCCCGGGATTCACGTAATGGAATTCGGTATCCCTGATTTCGATATTCCCGAAATTCCGAAAATCTTCCTGGGTCTGTTCCAACGTAAAAGCCCGGTCCTGGATCGCGTCCAGGCGCTCCTCCAACTCATGGATATAATCGAAAGAGAGCCTCATCTTTTCAAAAAGCGGGATCATAAACGCCAGGCTTAGAACCGGCCCCATGATAAAAAACGCCGAAGTCACCAGTTTAATGGAAATTTCAACTTCCATCTCTACAATCCTGGGCAGCAGGAATAAAATCGCCCCGATCAGCACAAAGAAGAACAATTGTGAACCGATAAACTCTTCGGAATAGCTCTGATAACAGATCTTGTGGATTTTCCGGAGCAGGTGCGACATCTTTCCGACGGTTTTCAGAATCTCCTGTTTTCGGCGCTGGAACAGCTTTATCTCCTTAATACCATTTAGAATATCACTCAAAATCCGATAGAAGCGAATTTCGTAGGCGTTGCTGTGCTTCAAAATCCGCGTAATCTTCTGGGCCCGGCGCCAGTAAAGCCAGCCGCCCGCCGCCAGCAACGCTATCAGGGCAATCACTCCTAAAGGAAACAGAAAAAGCAAATAGATCATAATGAAGATAAGCAAAATCACCGATTGAAAGGACGGAATCAGGAACACGGCGGACTGCGAAATATTGGTGGTCTCCTGAGTCAGTCGTTCAAAAATCTCACTTTCACCGATGTTTTCTATCCCCGCCAGATCCGCCTGCAGGATTTTCTTCGAGAGACGCCGGCGGATGACATCCGAAATACTCTCCGATTTTTGCCAGCCCTGGCTGAGTAAATAATATTGCGCTAAAACGTAGGTAATCAGCACCGCGAGATAAGCAAGACCCAGGGCAATGGATGGATCTTCGGCGTCCCCCATCGCGACCATGATGATGACGAGTATCAGGGCAACCATCAATCCCGACACAACGGAAATGGTCAGATATTTATTAAAATCCTCCCCGAACTCTTCTTTCAGTAGTCGAAAAAACCGCATCTCTACTGCTTTTCCTGCGTTTGTTGATGATTCGTCGCGATTTCTTCCCTGATTTTTCCGTAATCCATTTGAATAACCCGGTCCGCATAATTGTAGTAACGCTCATCGTGGCTCACGACAACCAGAGTTTTCCCTTTCCGCCGCAAATCCCCGAGCATATGTTTGTAAAAATAATCCCGCAATTCATGATCCTGTTCAGCCGCCCATTCATCCAGAAGATAAACCGGTTTGTCCTCAAGAATAGCGACAATCAACGCCAGGCGTTTGCGCTGGCCGGTCGAGAGTTCCAGAGTCGAAAAAGTGCCGTTTTTGATCGAAACCTTATCGGTCAATTTCATTATTTCCAAATAGTCCGGTAAGCTCTTCTGGTCCGCTAGATTGATACCGTAAAGC
>Ga0268279_1001596_pt1 | contig 12264 bp, 11 predicted proteins | sample saktaG_6_FD_190142 | JGI IMG/M metagenome (GOLD analysis project Ga0268279, IMG submission 190142) | Saline water microbial communities from Sakinaw Lake, British Columbia, Canada - sak_2010_1_5_80m | ecosystem: Environmental > Aquatic > Non-marine Saline and Alkaline > Saline ...
ACGGGACTTTATGCAAAATTTTAGGAGGGGGGGGGGAGAATCTGAAAATGAGAAATAACCGGATATTAATAATGATTTTGGCATTTTCGATTTTATTTTCAGGATGCGCGGCAATTAAGGATAAATTTGTGCCTAAACCGAAGGAAGAGGACACGCAAACTAAAAAATATTTAGCGGTAAGAAAATACGATGTTCATCCGAGTTTGGAACTTTATAGAAAACGGTATGTTTTATGGAAAAATTGGCATAAAGAACTTTTATCGATTTTGAGAAACGCGAATCATAAAAAGATAGTAGTAACGATAGAGCAGGAAAATTCGAATCTTATGGATATGCATAATATGCTTGCGGATGAACCGGCCGAAAAGCTTCAAAAAGTAATAATCCAGATGGAGAGTATTGAGCAGTTGATAAAAAAAGGACGGCTTAATACCGGAGGAGAGGTTCGAATTCATCAGAAATTGGAGTCTTTGGGGAGAGAGATCAAACGTGATTTTAGTTATGATAAAATGAAAGATTCCATAAGGAGTGATTTTAGAGATGCTGAATGGGAAACTTGAAGTTAAAAAATTTGTAGTTGGGTCGCTATTGACAAATTGTTATCTTATTTATGAAAAAAAATCGCTCAAAGGCGCGTTAATTGATCCCGGAGCGTATTCCGCCGATATCGAAGAATGTATAAATGAGATGAAGCTTGATATGAAGTTTATTCTGAACACGCATGGACATGCTGACCATATCGCCGGTAACTGCTATTATAATTTGCCCATATATATACACGAAGCAGACGAACTTTGTTTACGCGATCCGGATAAAAATTTATCCTGTTTTTCGGGAGATAATATAAAACCGCGGAAGGCGGAAAAACTTTTAAAAGATGGAGATGTGATCCTTCTGGGAGATGTTGAGCTGAAAATTATTTCGACTCCGGGACATACTCCGGGAGGGATTTGTGTTTTGTCGGGAGACCTTCTGTTTAGCGGGGATACTCTTTTTTTTGAAGGGGTGGGACGCGCGGATCTTCCGGGAGGAAGTTTTGAAACTTTAGTAAAGTCTGTTCGGGAAAAAATATTTACTCTTTCGGACTCGGTAAAAGCTTATCCCGGACACGGTCCTGAAACAACCCTAAAACATGAGAAAAAGAATAATCCTTTTGTTAATTAGGTAGTCGGTTCGCCGGTTAGCCTGTTAGTCGGTTTGCCTGTTTTTAGGGGAAGTAATATGCGCGGCGTGAAACGTGAAATGTGTTTGTTTAATTATGGATAAACTTATTGATCAGTTTTTATTTTTCATGGAAGCCGAACGCGCTGTCAGCCGGAATACCATAATGGCTTACAAGCGAGATCTGAAAAAGTTTGCCGAATATAGTAAGAACATCAACAAAAAACTTTCGGTGTTTTCCAGAGAAGATATAATCGAGTTTCTTTTAAAGCTCAAAGATTCGGGACTTAAAACTGTAAGTATCGCGAGAAATCTTGCTTCACTTAAAACGTTTTGGCGGTTTTTAACTGAAGAAGGTCTCGTTGAAAAAAACATTGCCGCGATCGTTGAAACGCCGAAAACATGGAAAACCATTCCGGATGTGCTGAGTGTGGAGGAAGTGGAAAGATTATTGTTAGTTCCTCCGAAACGGGACCGAATAGGGATTCGCGACAGGGCAATCTTGGAAATTATGTACGCGTCGGGGCTTCGCGTGTCGGAAGCGGCGGACCTGAAAACTATAAACATAAATTTGGATTCAAATTTCCTCAAGTGTCATGGAAAAGGCGGGAAAGAAAGAATAGTGCCTTTTGGCGGACCCGCGGAGAAAGCTGTTAGGCATTATCTTGAGAGCGCGAGGACGAAACTATCAAAAAAAACAGAAGACCCGCATCTTTTCTTGTCGAGGCTGGGCAGGAAAATTTCGAGACAAGGTCTTTGGAAGATAATACAAAAATACGCGCGCGCGGCGCGAATAAACAAAAAGATCACACCTCATACACTCAGACACTCATTTGCCACACATCTTTTGGAAGGCGGGGTGGAATTAAGGGCTTTACAGGAAATGCTTGGGCACGCGGACATATCAACAACTCAGATCTACACGCATGTGAATAAAGAAAAATTGCAGAAAATTCATCAGAAGTTCCACCCGAGAGCGTAAAGGTTTATGGTGAATGGTTGTAGGTATTTCGTAGGGGCGGCCCTTGCGCGCGCCCGTATGAATCGTTAAAGATTAATCGTCCGCCAACAACCTCGTAGGATGGTAGTAAAGAGCACTACCAACCTACGAGGATATTGGCGGAGTGAAGGGTTGTTGGTCGTTCGTAGGGGCGGCCCTGCGCGCCCGTTGATCGGTAATGGCATATGGAGAAAATATTGAATGTTTCTAACGAATTAAATAGGATGCTTCCCAAAAAACTTATGGGGCTGATAAAAGTTATTGGACTGGAAGCGGATAAATCGAATCTCGCGGTGTTTCTTGTCGGGGGTTTTGTTCGGGATCTTTTACTTGGGGCGGTTAATAACGATCTGGATATAGTGGTCGAGGGAGACGCTATCCGGTTCATGGAACAGCTTGCCTGTAAAATTCAAGGTAAAGTGGTGCGGCATAAAAAATTCGGGACCGGAACAATTGTGATGGAAAGGCCGAAGTGGTTACCTCTCGCGCGAGACGAGAGCGCTAAATTTAAAATTGATATCGCTTCCGCGCGCGAAGAGACCTATAAAAAACCCGCCGCTCTTCCGACGGTGAAATTCAGTTCTTTGAAAGAAGATCTTTACCGGCGGGATTTCACGATAAACGCTATGGCCGTGAATATTAATAAAAAAAACTTCGGTCTTTTTATAGATTTTTTTGACGGGAAAAAAGATTTAAAAAAAGCCGTCATAAGAGTACTGCACAATAAAAGTTTTATTGACGATCCGACCCGTATTTTCCGTGCCGTTCGGTTTGAGCAAAGGTTCGCTTTTAAGATCGAAAAGCGTACTCTACAGCTTATCGCGCAAGCGGCGCGGAAGGATGTGTTCAGCCTGACGGAAAGCCGGCGTATTCGCGCTGAACTGATCTTGATCCTAAAGGAAGAGCATCCCGAAAAAGCTATTTTTCGGATGAGAGAACTTCATGAACTGCGTTTTATTCATCGGGCTCTTTCACTTAGAAGAGACATATCTGTGACGTTTAATAAATTGAAAAAACGCGTTAAATGGTATAAAACAATATGTGCTCCCGGCAAAAAAACGGATGTGTGGCTTGTATATCTTATGGTGATGCTGGAGAAGCTTTCTTCCGGAGAAATTTCTGAAGTTTTGGAAAAATTTGTTTTTACGCGGGTGGAAAGCCTGAAATTGAAAAGTTATAAAGCATTGGCCGAGGAGACCGTTAAAAAGATTTCCGTACGCGAAGAGATGACGCATAGCGGAATATACACTCTTTTAAAACCGCTTTCTCATGAAGAGATACTTTATGTAATGGCAAAAGTAAGAACCGAAAAAGCGAAAAACCGGATTGAAAATTTTTTTATCAACTTAGATAATATGACGCTTAAAACAAAAGGATATGATATAAAGAAGGAAGGTGTAAATCCCGGTCCGCGTTACACGGAACTTTCGCGCTGTCTACTCCGTGAAAAATTGGACGGGAAAATAGCAACCAAAAAGGACGAAATTAAATATCTTAGACAGATTATCGCCCGCTCGAAAGTGTGAAGGAACTATGGCGGTGTTTTGTGAAATTTTTGAATTTTAAGAGAAAGGATAGTGCCGAATGACTGAGAGAACAGATAAAGTGTCGCGCGTGTTAATGAGGCATATCGCGGATATTTTACGCCAAGAGATCAGTGATCCGCGTATCGATCATGTGACGGTCAATAGAGTCGAAGTGCGAAAAGATCTAAGGGCCGCGAAAATATTTTATACCGTGTTTGATGAAACGGTGGATAAAAAAGAAATACAAAAAGGGCTTAAAAGTGCCGAGAGTTTTGTTCGGACAGAGCTCGCGAAACGAATATCAATGAAATTTACGCCGAAACTGTCATTTTGTAAAGATTTCAAAAATGAAAAGCCTCATCTTATTGATGATATCTTTGAAAAGATCGAAAAAGAAAGGTCAAATGATGGACAGTGAAAATATGAAACAGGTGATAGAAGCGTTAAAAACTAAAAATAATTTTTTAATTACCGCGCATGTTAATCCTGAAGGAGATTCTATCGGCAGTCAGATCGCGATGTATGCTTTATTGGCGAGTTTGAAAAAGAGAGCGATAATCGTGAATAATGACGCGGTTCCCGTTAATTTACATTTTCTTTCCGGGTCGGAGTATTTTTTTCAAAATCTGCCCGACGGTTTTTTTCCTGAGACGGTTGTTATCTTGGATTGTCCGGTAAAAGAAAGAGCCGGACACGTGGCCAAATATCTCGGTGAAAGCGATACGGTCATAAACATAGATCACCACATCAGTAATGAATTTTTCGGTGACATAAACTGGGTGGAGCCGAGCGCGAGTTCTGTGGGAGAGATGATATTTGATCTTTTCAGCCGAATGAATATTAAGCTTACTCAAGAAGCGACCGAGGCGATCTATACGGCCATTGTTACGGACACGGGCATGTTTAATTACAATAACACCACCAGTCGAACTCATAAGATTGTCGGAGAACTTATTTCGCTTGGAATAGATCCGAAAAAAATGCACGAGAAGATCTTTGAGAATAGATCGGCTTCGGATATCAGAGTGCTTGGAAAGACGCTTAGCACTCTTAAAACGGAAACGGACGGAAAGATCGCCCATATATGTCTTACACAAGAGATGTATGCCGAAGAAGGAGTTCGTTCCGTTACGACAGATGAATTCATAAACTTTCCGAGATCGATCAAAGACGCGGAAATAGCCATTTTTTTTAAAGAAAACAGCGCGCTCAAGAACATCAACGTAAGTTTTCGTTCCAAGGGCAAGGTTGATGTGAATTTGCTGGCGTCTGTTTTCGGAGGCGGCGGTCACGCGCAAGCGGCGGGATGCACGTTAAACTGCACTCTCGCTGAAGCTAAAGAAAAAGTTTTGAAAGAAGCGGCAAAGGCGTTAAAAAAATGAGTGAGCGGTTTTCGGGAATACTTTTGGTGGATAAAGAAAAAGGGATGACCAGCCATGATGTCGTCGCGGCTGTCCGACGCCGCTTTTCCATAAAAAAAGTCGGACATGCCGGGACGCTTGATCCGAATGCCACGGGGCTTTTGATCCTATTGTTGGGAAAAGCCACTAAACTTTCAAACAAGTTTTTGACGGAGGATAAAGAATATACAGCCATGATGAAGCTCGGAGAGAGAACCGATAGCGCCGACGCTGAAGGCAAGCTTATTTCCAAGAAAGAAGTGAATGTTTCAGAAGAAGATCTCAGGGAGGTAATGAGCGCCTTTACCGGAGAGATCGAACAAGTTCCGCCGATGGTTTCGGCTAAAAAAATAAACGGCAAAAGATTATATAAACTCGCCCGAGAGGGTAAAATAGTCGAAAGACAACCGAAAAAAATTGTTATCAAAGAGATCGAAATAACAAAGATCGACATGCCTTTTGTGCTTTTCAGGGTGCTGTGCAGTAAAGGCACATATATTCGCCAGCTTGCGGATGATATAGGTGAGAAACTTTCTACCGGAGCGCATTTAACGGAACTTCGCCGATTACGGTCCGGTATATTTTCGGTCCAAAACGCGATCGCTTTTAGCCGCCTTTTGAAGATGGAAAAGGAAAACTTGAATGAAAGTATTGTACGGATATAAAAATCTGGAAAAAAAATTAAAAAAACCGATAGCCGCGATCGGAGTTTTTGACGGGATCCATATCGGACATAAAAGGGTTCTGAAAAAAGTTTTGAATTCGCCGGATCCAGCGAATGACAAAATAGTTATTACTTTCGATCCGCATCCTCGCACAATTTTATATCCCGAAAAAAAACCTCTTCGAATAATGTCTTTGGAACATCGTTTGCTCATCTTTGAAAAAATGGGAATGGATGGGGTAGTTATCATACGCTTTACGGATTTTATCGCCTCGCTTTCACCTGAAGCGTTTATTGAAAAGATCTTACTGCGCCTATCGGCAAATAAAGTTTATGTAGGCAGTAATTTTCATTTTGGAAAAGAGCAAAGCGGTGATACCGGTTCCTTTCGGGAGCTTGGAAAAAAACATGGGATAGATGTCATAGCTGTAAATCCCGTAACGCACGGCGGGCATATTGTGAGCAGTAGTTTGCTTCGCGAACTTATTACTCGAGGTAAGCTCGCGAAAGCGGAACATCTGTTGCGACGTCCCGTTTCTATTCTCGGCCGAGTGGTTGCCGGTGACAGCCGTGGAAAAAATTACGGCATTCCGACAGCAAACATTGATCCCTGCCACGAGGTGCTTCCTCCTTCGGGCGTATACGCGGTGAAAGTTGATATTAGCGGAAAATTATTTGACGGTGTTTTGAACCTTGGTTTTAAACCTACCTTTTTCGGATCGAAATTAAAAAAAAGAAAGGAACCGCAAATTGAGGTGCATATCCTTGATTTTAAGGGAAACCTATACACGAAATCTATTGAGGTCTTTTTTATCAGAAAAATAAGAAATGAAAAAAAGTTTAAAAATGAGATAAAGCTCAAGCGCCGAATTGAAAAGGATATAGTTCGCGCGAAAAAATTTCTAACTTCACAAAAAATCACGCGCAAAATATCGAGATATAAGAACATCTAAACAAGCGAGTTAGATAAAAAAAGACCACCGATAAAATGGTCCCTGAAGGGTTGTAGGGGTGGCCCCTGGTGGCGGAAGATTCACGGGCGGACACACGGGGCCGCCCCTACGAATCACAAAACGCGTTTATGGACAGGTGTACAAACCGTGTTCCATGCGAATGTTCCTCTATTCGATTCGTAGGGGCGGACCCGTGTGTCCGCCCGTGAATAAATCATTTGAACCGAATTATCTCGTAGGGGCGGACCCATGTGTCCGCCCTGAATGACTAAAAGGACAAAGTTTGCAAAAACGAGATTATTGTTATAAGGTATTTACAAGAGGAAGGTAGTGTGGTAGTATAACACTTCCTTAATAGGCAGAGATAAACGACTTTTCAGTCGTTTAATTATTGCCTCGGCGTTTTCTTGCGGTGACCGCCGAAGGCGAGAGGGTCTTATTGGGGTCAGTCGGAGAAAATGGTAAAAAGGACAACAAACGGGAGGAAAGGCAATGTCCATCGTAAAAGAGAAAAAGAAAGCGATCATCACGGATTTTAAAAAACACGAGAAGGATACCGGTTCTTCAGAGGTGCAGATCGCGCTTTTGACGGAACGAATAAATGATCTTTCGGAGCATTTTAAAAAGCACAAAAAGGATCATCATTCAAGAAGAGGACTTCTCATGATCATAAATAAAAGAAGGAAACTTTTGGATTATGTGAAAAAGACGAACGAAGTTAAGTATCAAGAACTTCTTGAGAGATTAAAACTCAGAAAGTAAAAATTAAAAAAAAGGAAGAGGATTCAGTATGAACGAGATTAAAATCAAATTAGGTGCGGAAGAAGTAATAATAGCAACAGGTAAGTTGGCAAAGCAAGCGGACGGCGCTGTAACAGTCCAGTGCGGAGGTACTTTGGTTCTGGTGACTTGCGTATGTTCGCGGCAGGCCAGAGAAGGAATGGGCTTTTTTCCTTTGACGGTTGAATATAAGGAAAAGACATTCGCCGCGGGTAAAATTCCGGGAGGATTCTTCAAAAGAGAAGGACGTCCCACGGAAAAAGAAATTTTGACTTCAAGAATGATAGACCGGCCTGTGCGCCCGCTTTTTCCCGAAGGAATGATGAATGAAGTGCAGATAATCGCGACGGTGTTGTCTTCGGACGGGAAGAACGATTCGGATGTGCTGGCGCTTATCGGCGCGTCGGCGGCTCTTACGATTTCCGATATACCGTTCAACGGACCTATCGGAGGAGTGAGAGTGGCCCTGATTGACGATAAATATATCGTTAATCCCGCGTATGAGGATATGGAAAAGAGTGTAATGGATCTGGTTGTTGTCGCGAATGAAGACGGCGTGATAATGCTTGAAGCCGGAGCGGATAAAATTGCCGAAGAGAAAGTGCTCGAGGGAATAAAGATCGCGCATGAATCTTTGCAGGAACTGATAGCCGCTCAGAAAAAACTTCAGAAAAAAATCGGAAAAACAAAAAGAACAAATGTGGAAATTTCGACAATAAATGAAGAGTTATATGAAAAAATTAAGAAAAAAGCTTCCGATCCGTTAAAAAAGATCCTTCAAATGCAGGGGAAACTTGAGCGCGTGGAAAATCTTGATAGGCTGGTTGAAAAACTTGTCGAAGAAGAAGGTCCGGAAGCTGACGTGAAGATAAAAAGTGATATAAAAAGTGTTCTGGATAAATTAGAAAAAAGTCTGGTGCGGGAATTTATTCTCAAAAATGGAAAACGTGTCGACGGAAGAAAGTGTGATCAGATACGTTCTTTATGCTCTGAAATAAATATTCTTCCCAAGACGCATGGTTCAGGTCTTTTCACGCGGGGTGAAACTCAAGCGCTCGCGGTGGTTACTTTAGGAACGAGTTCTGACGAACAAAGGATAGAAACGCTTATGGGCGGCGATGGCGTAAAAAGGTTTATGCTACATTATAATTTTCCTCCTTTCAGTGTGGGAGAGGCGAAAATGTTAAGAGGTCCGGGCAGGAGAGAGATCGGACACGGAGCGCTTGCCGAAAAAGCTTTGAAACCTGTTCTGCCTTCAAAGGAAGAATTTCCTTATACGATACGGCTTGTATCCGAGATCTTGGAATCTAACGGGTCAAGTTCCATGGCAACGGTTTGTGCAGGGTCTTTAGCGCTTATGGCCAGCGGTGTGCCGGTAAAGAGCGCCGTAAGCGGGATAGCAATGGGGCTTATGTCCGGAGAAGGCAAATATGAAATACTTACGGATATTGCCGGCGCGGAAGACCATTCGGGCGATATGGATTTAAAAGTTGCCGGAACACAAGAAGGTGTGACTGCCGTACAAATGGATCTAAAAGTCAAAAACATCAGTTTTGAAATACTTGAAAAAGCTTTTGATCGGGCGAAAAAAGCAAGATTGGAAATACTTGCCAACATGGATAGAGCGATATCCGAACCCGCCAAAGAAGTCGCGCCGAACGCGCCTCGTATTGTTACCGTGATGGTTAAGACTGATAGGATCCGCGACGTCATAGGTCCCGGCGGCAAAATGATAAGAAAAATAATTGCCGAAACCGGCGCGGATATCAATATCGACGATGACGGAGCGTGTCAGATCGCTTCTGAAAATAAAGAATCTCTTGATAGGGCGGTTGAATGGGTGAGAGGGATAATCGCCGAACCTGAAATCGGAAAAATTTACGATGCCAAAATAACAAAGATAATGAACTTCGGTGCTTTTTGTGAGTTTTTACCGGGACAGGAAGGGCTTATACACGTTTCTGAACTTTCCGATCAGTTTGTAAAGGAAGTCACGGATGTTGTAAAAGAGGGACAGAAGGTCAAAATTAAGGTTATCGGAGTTGACGATCAGAATCGTGTGAAGCTGAGTATGAAACAAGCCAAAGAATAATGGACATTACCCTGAGCTTGAGCAAATGAGGGGGGACCATTACGGAGATTCCCTGTACTCGCGGAGAGAACGACAACTTTTTTTTGTCATTCTCTCAGCGGGCATAGGGAACAATAATACGATAACCGACAAAATTTAAAACTCTTACTTGCCGCCAGTGAAAAAAATAAAAATAAACATAAAACGTAAAGAAAGCGCGAAAGACCTGCCTATACCGGCATATGCCACGCAAGGCTCAAGCGGAGTGGATCTATATGCTGACGTCGAAAACAATATCACGATTTCTCCCGGTGAAATAAAACTAATATCCTGCGGTATATACATAGAACTTCCCGAGGGATACGAGGCCCAGGTACGTCCAAGAAGCGGGTTGGCTCTTAAACACGGGATCACATTGGTAAATACTCCGGGGACTATAGATAGTGATTATCGCGGACTCATAAATCTGATAATGATAAATCTCGGAAAAAACGACTTTATAGTCCAAAGAGGGCATAGATTGGCGCAGATGGTTATCCGTGAAGTCACTCGCGCGGAATTCATTGAAACTGAAGAATTGGTAGAAACAGAACGCGCGCACGGCGGATTCGGACATACTGGAGTTTAGCATATCCCGGAACTGTGGGTGAAAAGAGGCTGTTTTTTTGTCATCTCCGCTGGGGACGATCATGTCATTAAATAAGGTAAATTGTCCGCCACCAACCTACGAGGTTGTTGCCGGGGTTTGTTAGTTCTTCGTAGGGGCGGACCCGTGTGTCCGTCCTAATGGATTGTTAAAGGTGAATCGACCGGCACCAACCTCGTAGGATGGTAGTAAAGAGCACTACCAACCTACGAGGATGTTGCCGGGGTTTGTTGGTTCTTCGTAGGGGCGGACCCGTGTGTCCGTCCGTAAATCTTTTGTTTTTTTTGTTTTGTTCGACAACAATTACCAGGGACATGGTCCCCGTGCCTGTTCGAATGATTGGAAAGGGTAAGATAATGTCGTTTACACAGGCAATACTATCCGGAATAGTGCAGGGGTTAACAGAATTTTTACCGGTTTCGAGTTCAGGGCATCTTGTACTATTACACAGATTTTTCGGATTCGCGCAGTCTGATATGTTTTTTGACGTATGTCTTCACGCGGCGACACTCGCGGCGGTTGTTTTATATTTCAGAAAAGACATCATTCAATTAATACGCGAAAAAGATGTTAAATTGATCGTGTGCGTAGGGATTGCCACCGTGCCGGCAGTTGTCGCGGCGCTTTTGTGTGAAGATAAAATATCTCTATTTTTTGCCGATTACCGAAAAACGGCGTTTATGCTGATGGTAACAGGTATGATACTTTTCGCGGGACAGTTCTTTTTGAAAAAGAATCAGTTGGGAGAAAAACCGGTCTCGTACTCGGCGTCTTTTCTTGTGGGTATTGCCCAGGCTTTCGCGCTCTTTCCGGGTATATCGCGAAGCGGCGCGACGATATCCGCGGGGCTTGCCGGCGGCTTGAAGAGAGAAGAGGCTTTCAGATTTTCGTTTCTGATTTCGATCCCGATCGTTGCCGGAGCCGTGATCTATAAAGTTTTAAAACCCGGAGTGTTAGATCTTGTTACCGGCGAGATGTGGGTAAAATATGTATTCGGTATGATAACGGCGTTTATAGGCGGTTTTTTGAGTTTAAATCTTCTGTGGAAATTTATTAAAGCCGGTAAACTTTTTGTTTTCGGAATATACTGTATATTGTTGGGCGCGGGCGCGGTTTTGTTTTTAAAGTAAACGGAACGGATAAATATGGATCAAGTGCGAAAAAATGAAATATTGGCTGTTGTTTTATTCGCGATGAGCCTTTTTCTGTTTTTGAGTATATTTTCGTTTAGCGCTCACGACCTTTATTTCTATACAAGCGCGCCGAATATGGTTCCTCAAAACGCCACGGGGCTTGTCGGGTCGTATACAGGCGGGTTTTTGCTTTTTTTTATGGGTAAAGCCGCGTATGTTATTCCGCTTCTTATCCTTATTTGGGGTGTTTCGCGTTTGTTTCAGATCTCTCCGAGAAAATTCGCGTTTAAGCTTTTCGGAACAATTGTTCTTGTGATGGCCTCCAGCACAGGGTTAAGCATGATGGCAGAGTCAGGCAGTACTTTGGCCTTTACTTACGGCGGTGTTATCGGAAGTTTCCTCGCGAGGTTTTTTCTGGAATATCTCGGTACCGGCGGCGCTATTGTGTTTGTTTCGGCGCTTATGGTTCTTTCTCTTCTGATCGCGACGGAATTTCTTATATTGCCTGTTATCGCCGCGGCGCTGAAATTCTTAAGCGGAAATATTAAAAAATACGCCTTATGGCTGATACAAAAGATCGCTCTTTCGATCGAAAATATAAAAGAAAAACGGAATGTATTAAAAAACACTAAAAACGAAGTGTCAAAAAAACTTGAATCAATGAAAAGGCAAGTCGAAGACGTTCGAAAAATTTCGTTTGCCGAGAAGTTTGGAAAAAAACCCGACGAGGAGATGCATAGAAGTAAATTACAGATAGTAATGTCCGAAAAACTTCAGAAAGCGTCGCGGGGACCTCAGCGGGTTGTTCCCGTCGAGGAAGGGACTACCGGGCGGATCGTGGAATATAAACTTCCGGGTCTTGATCTTTTAAAGGCATCGTCGAAATCAATAGTTAAAAATCGGGAAGAAGGCTTAAAGCGAAATGCCGCG
>Ga0268279_1001603_pt1 | contig 12240 bp, 14 predicted proteins | sample saktaG_6_FD_190142 | JGI IMG/M metagenome (GOLD analysis project Ga0268279, IMG submission 190142) | Saline water microbial communities from Sakinaw Lake, British Columbia, Canada - sak_2010_1_5_80m | ecosystem: Environmental > Aquatic > Non-marine Saline and Alkaline > Saline ...
TGTGAAAATATGGGTAAGGTTTTACCAACTGACTTGGAATGGTTTATTGCGGCCTCTGGTACTCCAGATCCATATACTTCTAAACCATCAAGAATTTCAGGAAATGAAGGACCAGAACCTTGTATGATATGGAATACTAGTTCTGCTGATGGCATAGTAGAAAGGCCTCAAGGTTCTACCCAATGCAGTGATGGTTATGTCTGGGGTTCTGATACTAATCCTAATATTAAAACAGGAACAGCTTCCAAATGCATATCAACCAATGGAGCCTATGACATGGTGGGTAATATCTGGGAATGGGTTAATGATACAAAGAGCATCTCCAATATCTATTCAAGCGGCAATACAGCAGTTCCAATATCAAACCAGACCATTGCCCAAATTAATGATTATGGCGTCCCTGTAACTTCTGGAGGTTCTTCTTGCTCTGGAGGTAAATGCAACAGTGATTATTACTGGGTAGCTTCTGGCACCTTAACGGCGGGTCTCCGTTCTGGGGGCTGGGGCGGTGGTGCGGCTGCGGGGCGTTTTGCTTTGACTTTGGGCGATGCTCCGTCCAGCACGGGCGCCACCGTTGGGTTTCGGTGCGCCCTTCGGTAGTCTTAGCCCTACTTTAAACTTTATACTTTAAATTCATTGTCCTGACTTGTCAGGACAATCCGCCCCCCCCTTATCTTAAATGAAAACATATAAAAATCTTTATTTTCAAGTTTACGATTTTCAAAATTTATTGAAGAGTTATTATCAGGCAAGGAGATGTAAATCTAAAAAGAAATATATCATTGCTTTTGAATTGGATTTGGAAAAGAATCTTTTTGATATTCAAAAAAAATTAAAAAATCGTAATTATCAATTTGGGCAGTATCAAAGTTTTTATGTTTCTGATCCTAAGAAACGTTTAATTTTTGCAGCTCCTTTTCAAGACCGTATAGTTCATCACGCTCTTTGTAATGTTATTGAGCCGATTTTTGACAAGGGATTTATTTTTGATTCTTATGCTTGTCGGAGAAATAAGGGAACTCATAAATCTGTATTTAGATTGAAAAAGTTTATGCGCAGTTTTGGTGATAATAAATTCTATGTTCTGAAAGCAGACATTAAGAAATATTTTCCAAGCATTAATAGAGATATATTATTTCAGTTAATTAAGAAGAAAATTTCTGATCAAGATACATTGTTGCTGATTAAAGCGGTCATAGATTCATTAGATGGTAAAAACGGCATCCCTATTGGTAATTTAACAAGTCAATTATTTGCCAATATTTATCTAAATGAATTGGACCAATTTACAAAGCATCAATTAAAAGTTAAATATTATTGCCGTTATGTTGATGATTTTGTTTTATTGCATCAAGAACGCAGTCAATTAAAAAAATGGCGGGCAGAGATTAAAGAATTTTTGGAACATAGATTAAAATTAGAATTACATCCTCACAAGCAAGAAATCTTTCCGGGCAAGATTGGCATTGATTTTTTGGGCTATCATATTTTTATCAATCATATTTTAGTGCGTCAGTCCACGGTACGGCGTTTTTTCTGCCGTTTAAAAACTGGCCAAATGCCATATCAATCAATCTATTCTTATTTAGGTCATTTTAAATTTGCAGATAGTTTTGGCCTAATAAAAAAAACAAACAGAATTTATGCTGAAAGATATACCAATTTTTCACAAGACTTACGAATTGATGCTTTGGGTTTACACTGTGGTCAATAAATTCCCCAAAAAGCAGAGATTTGTTTTAGGCCAAGAGGTTGAAAAAACCGCTATAAAGTTTCTAAAACTTATTATAAAAGCGAATTATTTAAAGAAAAAAATTCCGCTTCTTTCTGAAGCAAGGATTGAAATAGATCTTTTTTTAATTTTAATCCGCTTTTCCAAAGATTTACATTTTTTATCTAAAAGACAATATGAATTTGCAGCTTCTCGAACCAATGAGATTTCTAAAATGTTAGGTGGTTGGTTAAAATATGAAGAGAATAAAAATTAGGGATAAGAGACAAACAGCGGGTCTCCGTTCTGGGAACTGGAACAATGGTGCGAATGCAGGGCGTTTTGCTTTGAATTTGAACAATGCTCCGTCCAACACGAACAACAACATTGGGTTTCGGTACGCCCTTCGGTAGCTTTTCTAAAATCAATGTTTTTAGTTTTTCCAGCGGCCCGATTTTCTAAATTTACGGATTTAGAAACTGCGCCGCAAAAGACTACCGCTCTTAATTCCTGTCCTGATGTTTTGGGAGTCGACCTCAAAATATATTGGGATTAAAATAAAAACAAACGGTTGGTGTTAGTAGCCGTAAGGCAAATACTCCAGCCGTTTTTATATTCATTTGTCTTATTGAAGGATTTTGATATAATTTATATGTATATTCGTAATTAAATTCGTTATTCGTTAATTTATATGTTTGACGTAATTACAATTGGTTCTGCTACGCGAGATGGATTTTTTGAAGGGATTGATTTTTTATCTATTGAAGGAAAATGTTTTGTAGCTAATAAGGGTATTTGTCTTCCTTTAGGAGCTAAATTAAGAATTCCAAAAATTCATTTTCTTACTGGAGGGAGTGCTACAAATACTGCAGTTAGTTTTGCTCGGCAGGGATTAAAAACTGCAATTATTTGTCGTGTTGGTGATGATATTTCAGGAAAAACAATTATTGAAGAGCAAAAAGAAGAAAAAATAGATACTCAATTTATTCAAAAAGATTATTCTGTGCCTACCGCCTATTCAGTTATCTTTTTAACTTCTTCAGGAGAAAGAACGATTCTTTCTTATAAAGGGTGTGCTGAGAATTTAACTGTTCAGGGAATTCCTTGGAAAAAAATACAAACTCGTTGGTTATGCATAGGATCTTTAGGAAAAGAAAAAAACATTTTAAAAGAGATAATTCAATTTGCTGTTTCTAAAAATATTAAATTGGCTATTAATCCTGGATGGCACGAATTGAATTGGCTAAAAGATAATCCAAAATGGATTGATAAATTTGAAATATTTATATGTAATCAAGAAGAAGCAGCATATTTTACAGGTATCCCTTATAATAAAGAAAAGAAGATTTTTAATAAATTAGATGATTTAGTAAAGGGAATAGTAGTAATGACAAAAGGGAAGAACGGTGTTAGTGTTTCTGATGGAAAAGCTTTATGGAAAGCAGGCATTTTTAATAAGAAAAAAAAGATAATAGATGAAACTGGCGCTGGTGATGCCTTTGCTTCTGGGTTTATATCAGTGCTTATTAAACAAAAAGAAATTAATGAAAAGATAATTAAAGAGGCTATACGTGTAGGAAACGCTAATGCTTGTTCAGTGGTAAAATACATTGGTACTAAACCAGGTATTCTTTATAAAAAAGATTTAAAAAAATCTCAATTTAAAAATTTAAAAATTCAAAAATATGAATAATAATTTTCTTCAACCATTTTTATATAAAGAAAGAGCTTTATTCTTAGCATATGATCATGGTTTTGAACATGGTCCTAAAGATTTAATAGGAAAAAGCATAGATCCAGAATATATTTTAGATTTAGCAGTAAAAGGAGGATATACAGGAATTATTTTACAAAAAGGAATCGCAGAAAAATATTATACAGACACTAAATATCAGAAAGAAATTCCTCTAATTTTAAAAATTAATGGTAAAACTAATATTCCACAAACTGCTGATCCTTATTCTTCAATTAATTGCTCGGTAGATTATGCAAAGAAATTAGGGGCTAAGGCAGTTGGCTATACTATTTATTTAGGTAGTAAGCAAGAAGAAAAAATGTTTTCTGATTTTGGAAAAATTCAAGAACAAGCCCATAAATTAAAAATGGCAGCAATTGCCTGGATATATCCTCGAGGTTCTTCAGTAGAAGACGAGTCTTCTACAGAAATGACAACTTATGCTGCTAGAATTGGATTAGAATTAGGAGCTGATATGATAAAAATAAAATATTGTGGTTCTGAAGAAGCATTTAAAAAAGCAGTACAATCGGCTGGAGAGACAAAAGTTATTTTATCTGGGGGTTCAAAGACAGGAGAAGAAGAATTTTTAAATACAGTGGAATTAGTTATAAAAGCTGGGGCGACAGGAATAGCTGTAGGACGTAATGTTTTTCAACATCAAGATCCATTAGCAATAACTGAAAAAATTAAGAAGATAGTATTCGATTGAAAATTGTTTAATTTAAGCTTTCTTAAAAATTAGAATGATAGTGACTAAAAATTAATAGTTTGTTTATATTTTATGTTATGATATAATAGAGGTATGGCTAAGCCCGCTGTAAAACATAATAATTATTATAAACGAGTTGTATTTTTAAAAGGAGAACAAAAAGATTTTTTAAATAAAATACAGACTCAATTAGGTTTAACATTAAAAGAATTTGCTAATCTCGCTGGGGTTCAAGTAAGATCAATAAGTGACTGGAAAAGAGAAAAATTTTCAATGTCATTACCTGCTGTTAAGAGAATGTGTCAAAGAGCGAGAATTGTTTTACCAAAGAATATTAAAATAAAAGATCCCTTTTGGTATACATTAAAAGGATCATCGATAGGGGGAATTGCGGTATACAAAAAATATGGGCATATAGGAGGAGATTCTGAATATCGTAGGAAGAAATGGTATCAATGGTGGGAAAAAGAAGGGAAATTTAGAAAACACCCAATTATCAATGTTTGTCTGCCAATAAATATTCCTAAGAAATCCTCTCGTCTTGCTGAATTTATTGGTATAATTTTAGGAGATGGTGGTGTTTCACGAAGACAAGTTACTATAACAGTTCATAGACAGGATGATAGGGATTTTGCAGTATACATAAAAGATTTGATCAGAATTCTTTTCAAAGTAGAACCTTCTTCTTGCGAGAGAGAATCTGTTGTTCATATTTTTATTTCCAGAACGAAACTTGTTCAATTTTTAACTGGTATGGGGCTATGTATTGGAAGTAAAGTAAGACATCAGGTTGATGTACCAAATTGGATAAAATCATCAGAGAAATACACAAAGGCATGCTTGAGAGGCTTATTTGATACAGATGGATGTTTTTATATAGACCGACATTTATATAAAGATAAAATTTATCTTAACTGCGCTATGAATTTTACTAATAGATCGTTACCAATTCTTTACTTTTTCAAAAGGTATTTGAAAAAACATGGATTTCGACCCACTCAAAAGACTAAATTTAGCATCTTTTTAAGGAGAGAAGATAAAATTGTTAATTATTTTCAAACCATAGGTTCATCTAATCCAAAGCATTTAGAAAAGTTTAAGCAGTATTTTAAAAATAAACATGGAGGAGTGCCGAAGTGGTCATAACGGAGCCGTTTCGAAAACGGTTAGTCCTTTTTTAGGACACGTGGGTTCGAATCCCACCTCCTCCGCATTGGAAAACCCTAGTGGTTCGAATCCAAGTCTCCCAGCGAATTAGAATCGCCAAAGAGGCGATTTTTTGGTAAAATATAGATAATATGAAAGACGAATATTTAGACATAGTTGACGAGAATGATAATGTTAAAAGCAAAGACACGAGAGAGAATATTTGGAAGAGAGGATTAGAACATAATGTAAGAGTTGTAAATATTTTTATTTTTAATTCAAAAAAAGAATTGCTTTTACCAAAAAGGTCAATGGATAGAAGAATTTTTCCAGGATGTTATGATTTTTCTTGTGGCGAACATGTTCAAGCCGGGGAAGATTATTATGATGCTGCAGTCCGAGGATTAAAAGAAGAATTAGGAATCGTAGATCAAAGATTAGTTGAACTGGGAAAAATAACTCCGAAAGAAGGTGTAAATTGTTTTATGAAAGTTTATAAACTAACCTACGACAGAGAAATAAATAACTATGATAAAAAAGGAATTGATAATCTATTTTGGTATGATCTAGCAATAATAAAAAAAATGGTTAAAGAAGATAAGAGTAAATTTAAGGAAGATTTTCCAATCGTCTTAGAGTTATTGCAACAATTAATTTAGTTTATAAAAGAAAACTCTTTTTATGCCGTCTCATTTCTCTTATTTATTATAAATTAGCTCTAACCGAGACACCTTAATTCATATAAAAAGCATCAGATTTGGTTAAAAAGGTTCCGACATCGTTCCATAGCCCCAAGTAAATTAGAATCGCTAAAAAGGGGATTTTTTGATAGAATAAGAGTAATAAAAATTATAAATTTAATATAAATTTAATGCTTTTTACGCCTAAAATTCAAAAAGCAGTTATTCAATCTGCTATTCTTCACCAAAACCAAAAAAGAAAGGGAACTCCTATACCCTATATAATTCATCCTTATTCTGTTGCCTTAATTTTATCTGATTATATAGATGATGAGGATATTATTGTTGCCGGTCTACTACACGATGTTTTAGAAGATGTTCCAAATTATTCTGGCGATGATATGAAAAAAGAATTTGGAGAAAAAGTCTATAAAATAGTTAAGGAAGTATCAGAGGATAAAGATCCAAATAATAAAGGGGAGAACAAAAAGATTACTTGGCAGAAAAGAAAAGAGGGTTATTTATCCATTCTTAAAAATGATAGTTTTGAGGCAATGATGGTGTGTTGTGCTGATAAAATTCATAATTTGCTTTCTTTAATCGAAGCATATAAAGAACAGGGTGATAATTTGTGGAATAAATTTAACGCATCAAAAGATAAACAAATGTGGTTTTATGAAGAGATTCTTAATGTCCTCAAAAATAGATTAAATAATGATATAGTAAAAGAATTAGATAAAATTTATTCTGAGGCTAAGAGATTATTTTAAAATTGTCCAGTAGTCTGAGCCAAAAAGGTTCCAACATCGTTCCATAGCCCCAGATGATTTATTATTGACCTCAAATCCATAATCTGGTATTATATAGATGATAAAGAATAGTCTTTTAGTAGGCTATTTTTTAAAACTTCAATTGTACTCTTGAAAATTAAAAAATTTTAATATAAGGAGGTGAGGGGTCATGAACATGAAGAAGGTGATCCGAATGATTTTAAGAATAATGATTGGTGTTCTTTTATTAATAACCTTTCTATTTTTGTTGAATCTTGTGTTTATAGACAAGAATAATTTAGCAATTGTACTTTCTATATGCTGGTTTCTCGTAGCCTTAATTTCTTGGACATTTCCAAATTGGCTTGATTAAAATATACTAAAAAGTAATATAAAAATAGAAAAAGAAGGAGGATATTTATAATGAAGATTGGAAAAAATGAGGTTGATAGTTTAAAAGAACGGATTAAAGAAATTCAAGATAAGTGTGAACATAGTTGGAAGATAATTAAAAAACCAAAATTAATTTTATCATGCGTTCCAGGGGTTTTTATAGGAAACAAGGCACGTTCTGATACGCCTGAGATAACATTAATTTGTACAAAATGTAGTAAACGGTTAGTGCAATCAATTACTACAAGATGTCCAAAATGTTTGAGCTTCATGATAAAAGGAGTACTGCACAGTATAGAAGATGACGGTACTTTTAGCCGTAAAAAATATTTTGGAAAAGAGTACCTTTACCATGCAATTAGACTTCATTATTGTACGAAGTGTGATTTTGTGGTCGCTTCTGACGAATGGGACCAATGATTTTTTCTTAATAATTGTATCTAATAGCGGCAATAAAGAACTATTGCCGCTATTTATTTTTCTATTAAATAGGTTCCAACATCGTTCCATAGCCCCAGCAAACTATAATCGCCAAAGAAGCGATTTTTTGATAGAATATAGATATTATGAAGATAAAAGCAATGTCCTATAATATTAAAAATGGATTTTTTGATAAAGATAAAGATAATAAGCTTAGATTAAATAAGACAAGGCAAAAATCGGCACAGAAAATCATAAAAAAAGAAAACCCAGAAATCTTAATTATTACCGAGGCTGATTTTGCAGAAAGGAAAAATAATCCGCAGGACTATAAAAAGATATTTAAATATCCCTACGGAGTTTTTGTAGATAGGCCATTGATGGATAGATATTTTGGGATAGGGATACTTTCAAAATATCCAATTATTCAATCACACAAATATGCTCCAAAAAAATCTCGATGGATAGAAGCATTAATAAAAATAAAAGACACGGCTATATATGTTAATGCTGTTCATCCAAGTCCTCTGAATACCTTTACAGAAAAGATAAATCTTTTTAAAAAAGTTCTTAAGAATAAAAAACATCCTTATATTTTAGCAGGGGATTTTAACTCTATATCTCCTGAAGATAAATATGATAAAAATAAACTATTGGAAGCTTTTATAAAAAAGTTTAATAATAGAAAAAAAGCCGAGGCAGTTGTCAATAAAATCTTTAAAAAAGAAACAATTAAATTACTTTTAAAAAAAGGACTAGTTGATACTTATAAAAAGAAAAATAAAAAATGGGATTATACTTACCATACTGAGCTATCTGGGAACAGTTATATGAGAATTGATTATATTTTTTGTTCAGATGACATTAAAGTAGTTGATTCTGGAATAATTAAAAATATTCTAACTGAAAAAGCTTCAGATCACTATCCGATTTGCGCTATTTTGGAAATCTAACAAATTTATTTAATTTATTTTTTAAACTAATCTAATGGAGTTGTATTGAGCCAAAAAGGTTCCAACATCGTTCCATAGTCCCAGCAAATTTAAAATTCAATCATAATGTAGTATAATTTAATTAACCATTAATTTATAAAAATATGAAGTTTTTTAAGAACATCAAAAACAGTATCTATAGCCCTAGTTATTATAATAGTGTCATAGCGAACCCTTTTTCTTCTTCTTTAAAATATTTTTTACTTTTTATACTACTTTTAAGTTTATTAACTACGATTATTTTATCTTTTACTACCATACCAAAAATTAAATCTTCTATTGATACGATAGGTAAAGAAATTTTACGATATTATCCTGACGAGCTTGAGATTATAATTAAAAAAGGCAAAGTTTCGACTAATGTGCAAGAACCTTATTTTATTAAAACACCTATCTCTGGTTTGGAAAACATCTTGGTTATTAATACAAAAGCCCCTTTTTCTTTAGAAAATTTCAAGGACTATAAAACTGCTTGTCTTCTAACTGAAGAAAATCTGGTTTGTTACGATGAAAACCAAACAATAAAAATTAGCCCTTTGACTAACGTACCCGATTTTAAATTGAATAAATCGATTGTTTCCTCTTTTCTTACAAAAATCCAACCATTTTTCAAATTATTTTATCCATTTTTGATTTTGGTTTTCTTTATGGTTATTTTTATTGCTTCATTGTGGCGGATGATTTATCTATTTTTTGGTGCACTTTTGATTTGGCTGGTGGCAAAGGTTAGAAAAGTTGATATTGGCTATAAAAAATCGTATCAATTAGGATTATATTTAATGACTGCGCCTTTTCTAATCAATTTTTTAATTAAGTATGTGTTAGAACCTTTTGGAGTTCCACTTAATATTCCTTATCTTTTTACCATAGTATTAGTAATTACGACTGTTCTTAATTTAAAAACTAAAACTATTGTCGAAAATCCCCAAATTTTTGCTAATTCCTCTTCTTAATTCTGGAGAAAATAGTGTCAACTTTAATTTTTATTCAAAACAGGTTTTAAGATTGTCAAGAAACTTAAGCCAAAAAGGTTTTAAAATCGTTCTGACGCTCTAATTTAACTCTTTTGGGGGGATTAATTGGGTTAAAAAGGTTCCAACATCGTTCCATACCCTTAACCAAATATTTATCCTCTGGCTAGAACTAATCCTATAACTTTTTTTGCTCCTGATTTTTTTAATATACGAGCTGCTTCTTGCATTGTTGATCCTGAGGTATAAACGTCATCAATTAAAATTATCCATTTATTTTTAATTAGATTAGGATTAGAAATTTGAAAAATATTTTTAGAGTTTTTCTTTCTATCAGAAAGATTATTAATTTTTGCTTGAGGAGTATTATTTTTAATTCTCAGGAGGACCTTAGAATGATAATTTAAAGAAAAATGGGTAGAGATAGAATTTGCTAATAATTCTGATTGATTAAATCCTCTGAGATTTTCTTTTCTTTTATGAAGTGGGATTGCGATTACTATAATATCCTTTTTATTAATTTTAGAGAAAAAATTTGTTTTTTCTAAAAATTTTATCATTAAATTAGATAAAGGTTTTTGTAAGGAAATAACGGATTGATATTTAAAAAAATGAATTGTTTTTTTAAGAATTGGATTTTGATAAAAAGAAACAATACCCAATGCAATTAAATTGGTTTTGCGAAAACAATAATGTTTTGAAAAATTTTTTAATCTTTTTTCACAAACAGGGCAGATAAAGGAAGAGTTAATTGGAATATTTTCTTGGCATTTTTTGCAAAGAGGATAAGAAAGATGAATTTCTTTTTTACAATAAAGACATTGCCAAGGGAAGAAGATATCTAAAAATAGTTTTAAAAAACGGTGGGGCATAAATATATTAAGTTTGTATTTGGCAAAACCTATACTATATTATATAATATAGTCATAATATTTCATATAGTTATTTAGTAAATTTATGGTTTTTAATTTATTTAAACAGAATATTTTTTTAGGAATAGATATTGGAACTATTTCGATTAAATTAGTTGAATTATTTAGAACTAAGAATAAAATTGAATTGACTAATTATGGTATTTTGGAAAAGTATGGACATTTAGAAAGAATCAATGATGCTATTCAAACAAACAGTTTTAAATTATTAGAAGAGAGTACTGCTTTATTACTAAAGCAATTAATTCAGAAATCAAGAACGAAGAATAAGAAAACTTATATGGCTTTGCCAAGTTTTTCTGGGTTTGTTTCTATTATGGAACTTCCAGAAATGCCAAATAAAGAACTTTCTAAAGCAGTACACTTTCAGGCAGGACAGTATATTCCAATGCCTTTGCAAGAAACAACTTTAGATTGGCAGATTATAGATAGAATAGGGGGTAAAGTCACTGTTCTTTTAATGGCTGTACCAACTGATATTGTTGAAAGATATGTTCATAGCGCTGAATTGGCTAATATTAATTTAAAAGGACTAGAATTGGAAACTGTAGCTATTGCTCGTTTATTAGGTAAAAAAGAAAAAGGCACCATAGCTTTAGTTGATATTGGAGGAAGAAGTACATCAATTAATATAATGGATAAAGGCACTTTGAGGACAAGTCATAATGTAGATACTGCTGGTGGAGATTTTACTCAAGTCATAAGTAGTGGTTTAGGAATTAATCCTTTGAGGGCAGAAGAATTAAAAAGGGCATATGGATTGAACATAAAAGCACGAGGGGAAGTTAATATTTTAAATCTTTTAATGCCATTACTGGATGTTATTAAAAGAGAAACAGAAAAATCTATTAATAATTATTTCTTAAGAACCAAAAGAAAAGCGGAAAAGGTGATTTTAACAGGAGGAGGATCTAACCTTCAAGGCTTGGAAGATTATTATTCTAAACAATTAGCCATGCCAGTCACTAAAGGAGATCCTTTTTCTTTAGGATTGATTTCTTATAATCCAAATCTTGCTCCTGTAATGAAAGACATTGGCCCAAGCTTGACTAGCGCTTGTGCTGTTGTATTTAAAGACATATAAATCTCTTGCTTGCTTTTTTAAAAAGAGGTAAAATATATACAAGAAGTATTAATTAGTAAAAAATGCAGAATATTGATCTAGAGTCATTAAAACCAAAAGAGCTTCCTCCTACTTGGCCAAAAGGACTTTTAATGTTTGTTTTGGTGGTTTTTCTTTTTGCAGTAGCTGCTTATTTTGGATTAGATTATTGGAACAAAACTAAAGAAGCGGAATTAGCTGTATTGGAAGAAGAATTCCAAAATATAAGATCTGATTTTCCTCTAGAAAAAGAACGAGAGGCTATTCTTTTTGAGAAAAAATTAAACAGTTTAAGTAATATATTAACTAACCACACATATTTTTCTCAAGCACTTACAGTTTTAGAGGAATTAACTCATCCTCAGATTTATTATACCAATTTGGATTTTTCAACAGATAATAATAAATTTACTTTAGAGGGTGTGGCTAAGAACCAGATGGTGTTTAGTGAGGCAGTAAGTGGGCTAGTGAATAATCCAGATAAAATTAAAGTAGTAGTAGTAAAAGAAATGAAAGTTGCTCAGGGTGAAAATGTTTCTTTTTCTTTGGATGTTTTTATTCAACCAAGCTTATTAAAATATCAATAAGATGACAGAGACTACAAAACAAAACTTTTCAATTTTATTAATTACTTTATTAGTAATAGGGACCATATTTTTATTTGCTCGTTTTATTA